>OLRO01002179.1_pt1 | contig 9883 bp, 16 predicted proteins | sample 1673131 | NCBI WGS metagenome assembly OLRO01 (sample SAMEA3136757, study PRJEB25190) | human gut metagenome | biome: human gut; feature: human-associated habitat; material: faeces | place: Austria | collected 2013 | reverse complement strand
TCGTATTAAAAAAGTCAGATGATATAAATATGCAGTAGTCCGTCTGACCTCCGAACTACTGCTTTGTGCAACCTTACCGTTGCAATTGTGTGTTTGATTTTGGTGCATTTTTTGTAACAACTAAAACAATCAAAAGAAGAAGTCGTCATTTGACTGTTTTTTTATATGAAAATTTACTTTTTACATTTTGTTTTTTAGATTTTGCATACGGTAAGGATGTTGCCATATTTAAATGTCAAAACATTCTTTGTAGCTTTTGGCGATTCCTTGACAATCATCTGACTTAACCGGCACATGACAGGCTACGGTTCTAATGTTGTCTGCATCCAATTCTTTGAAGATTTCCGATGCTCTCGTTTCTTCTGCTGATTTATAAAACTTAAAAAGCAAATCTACAAACGGTATGTTTCCGAACTCGTCCAAAAATGCTGTATCATTTTTGGTCAACGCTTTTAAGCAATCTGCTTTATATGTTTCTGATTTTTCCGACAAAAGAAAAAGTTTGTTGTAAACATCTTGCTTTGTGAGCAAGTCGATAATTTGTAAGGCTATTGACAACACTTTCGGATCGTGTTCAGCAATTGCCTTTGACAGTTCCGTTAGTTCGCATGAGGTTTCTCTTGTGCGTTTAATCCACTCAATGTGTTCTTTTTCGGCAAAAAATGTGCCGATTCTAAATCTGCGATATTCTTGCAATAATTTATATTTTGCTTTCACACAAGATTTAGCAGACAACAATCCTATTTTCGCACAGCTATATACGGCAGACATTGACAGAACAAGCCATCTGTTGAATATATCAAGCTTATTGATTTCATTAACATCAAGAGCGCCGTCAATAAACGCAACAACGAGCTTGTCAAGCTCCGATAATGTTTCTGCCGGTGCTGTCGGCTTGTGATTATCTTGCTTTCATTGTTATCGTAATTAACGGTAATATTTTTAATGTCTCTCATTCTTCTACCTCACTTTCAAGCCAATGTTTAATCCCGGTGGTACAACTTTTATCATCAAAGTAATAACCGTTGCATTGTTTTTTGTAATAATCGCAATTCCCACACTTATCGAATTGGTGCACGAATAAGAATTGAGTCATATCGTGTATGCTCATTGATTTGATTTTTTCAAAGTTAGTCATTGTTCTTACTCCTCTATTACTTATTTAATATTTGACTTAATATACAAATCATAAATCGGCATGCCATTTCTTTCAGAAATATGTGCCTTGCCATCTTCAAATTCTTGCAAATACTTCCTATTACTTTCTTCGTTGATAAACTCGTAAAGATTTTTATGTGTAATCCCTAACGGAGAGCCAAATATCCAGTCATCAGCTCCACAATGAAACATACCATTAGTCATATTATTATGTTTAACACCGTTCCAAGGTAATTTTGAACACACGGAATAATAGTTGGTTTTAAATACTTTACTTGCCATAACAAAGTAATTTTTAGACACAGCCATAACTCGCATTGGTTTTTTCCAATTGTTAATCTTGATTAAATCGCCTATTTTTATTGTGTCTAAAATTTCTCTCGTAACATCTGTATAATGCTTATACTGTTTGTTCATTTTTCACTCTCCAAATTCATTTTAGTTCCACAGCGTGGGCAATACGGAAAATCTATATTAAATTCGTCAAAGTGGCAGACGGAATATCTATTATATGTTCCCATTATGGTATCAGACTTTTCCCATTTGCCGTGCTTAACTTCTTCCATTTCGCACACCGTAGCATTATTGGGCTTATTATCGTCAACTTCGATAATATGCTTAACTGTTTCGGCATTTTTTTTGAGAGTTAAAATATATCGTATTAACGCTCATATCCTCGAACAGTATATCTAACGCATATTCGCCACACACTTCACGAATTTTTAATTCCTCTTCATTCCTCCAACAGTTCCGGATTATCATAGATATTCCCGATAACTTCAATATCTTTTGAACGATAGTATCTGCCTAATCTCTCAAAGATTGAATTATACACAAATCCAAATTCAGTTTCATCAACATCATACTGAACGATTCCATTCGTTTCCGAATTTTCCTCTGAATAATATTTCTCTCATCATTTTTCACTCTCTTTACCTGTTTTATTTTGCTTTTCAAAGTAAAATTCAATTGGATTGTCCGTCTTTTTAATCAATCCGTACTTTACAGCTAATCGAAAAATAAAGACCTTTTCGAGCCTCGAAAGCAACTTTCCTAATTCTTTTTTAAAATCTTCGACTCTCCTTGTCGATTTGTAGAAATTGCACATTCGACAAGCAGGGTTGAAATTTTCAATGTCATTTGCTCCGTCATACCAATACACGCTCTGAATATGGTCAACCTGCATATCCTTTAATTCGAGTTTACAGCCGCAGTACGCACACCTTCCGTTGTACTTCTCATAAACTTTAAGCCTTGTTGCTTTTGATATTGATTTTCTCTGACTCAACCAAATCACTCTCCTTAATCAATCATTTTTTCCTCCTAATCTGCGTAATCGTAGAAACCGAGCGGTTTAATTTTTCTTGCGGCGATTTGCGCTACAAATTCTCCGTAGCTGTAACTTGTGCCGTGCTTTGCGTTGTAATCAGAACAGTAAAGACACATCCTGTCTATTCGGTCGAGTTTCTTCTTGCGACCTCGTTTCTTTTTTTCTTCACTCATTTATTTCACCTAATTTCAAATACTTTAATATTTTTTCGCTTGCCTCGTTGCAACCATAACATACAGCGACAGCGTAGCCTTGTTCATTAAGGCTTTTAAGCCATTCGGTTTGTTTTTCAGTTGGCTTATTCTTGCCGTATTTTAATTCGATGAACAGACCGTGATAACCTCCACGGCTGATCGGTAAAAACAAATCCGGTACACCTGCCTTTACCCCTTGCTTTTTAAGGTTGGCCGCTTCGAGCTTATTCCTGCTTCCACCATTCGGAATGTGGAACATCAAATCAATTTCAGGATATTTTGCCCGGATGAAGGTCGTCCACTGAAATAACTTCCGCTGTTGGTCAGCTTCATACTGCTTCATCGGCAGGTCATCCTTTCTTGTTTTTCAAAATCATATCGCTTTCAATATATAATGATTTCAATTGTCTCACAAAATCTTCATCAACAATTTCATAAGCACATATAAAGCCGTATGCAATCATTCCAAATTTAACAGCGAAGTACGGAGTACCTTCGATGTCCTTACGCAGTGCAAGTGCCATTGTTTCGTTTGGCATATCCACAAAAGGATTAAGATATACTCTATCAATAAACATTAAGCCCTCTGCGGTGCTAATCGGGAGCATTACTTTACCGTCGTATATAATGCTTATATCCCACATTTCAGCCGGTGTTTCATCCGCCGAACAATCATCAACATCAATCAACGGCTTAGTTTGACTAATTGTAAATCTAATCTTATCTCTCTGCGCATCGTTGATGTCATAGAGTTTGCATATGTAATCTTCATTGAGTTCCGGCAAGCCGAAAATAGGATAGACCGCAGAGCCGTCTGACAGCCATTGCTCACCTTTTTCGTTACCGAAGATTGAAATAACTTTATTCTTTTTACATATGTCGAATGCTTTTTTTATTTTCATTGTTAAACCTCATTTCAACAGTTCATCTATCGAAATTTTAAATAAATCTGATATAGCTATTATGGTATTAATATCAGGTTCAAATTTTCCCTGCTCATAGTAAGATATACTTGTTCTGCTCAAGCAGAGCTTTTCGCCTAATTCTTCCTGCGTTAATTTATGTTTAAGCCTTAACGCTTTTAATTTTTCGGGGAATGCCATTTTCACGCTCCTTTTTAAGTCGGGAACATACCGTTTAAATGAAACTTTTTGAAATATTCCCATTTTTCTTTTTCGTTCAATTCTTGGTCATACATAAATTGGATATCATCAAGAATCATTACAAGTTCTTTTTGGTATTTGTATTCGGGATAGTAAGTAACTTGCAAATACTTAAAGATGTCAGGATTTATGTTCATACCGTTTTGATATTTCCGCAAAAAAGACGGCATTTCAAAATCAAGCATATAGAACAAGTATCTTGATCCGATATTTTGGGTTTTAGGAAGAAAAACACCGTACTTTGTTTCCAACTCTTTATTCTCAGTTAAAAACTTAACCTTACCGTCAGTTGCCGATAACTGAATGTAAACGGTTCCCGCCTCGTAAATCTTGCCTTTTTTTACTCTTTCGAAGTCGGCAAGTTCAAGAATAGGTCTGCGTTCTTTTTTTGCGTGGGATACAATATAATTCGTTTTCTTTTCAAGGTTTTGCAATCTAAGAAAATCAATCATTGTTTGACCGACAATATCTTGCTTGCTAAAAAACTCCACAAAATCAGATTTAATCTTGTTGTACTCTTCATCCCCGCAAAGTTCTTGCAACATCTGCAAAAGGTCATTTGTAGCCTTATTGATGTTAAGATTACACTTTATTAAATCTTTTGTTATTTCGCTAAGTGGTGGCAGTTCTTCAGGTTCGTATGTTCTACATAGCGTGGTATATTGAGGTTATATTCGTTTTCCTTGATTTTTGATAAACTTACAAGGCTTGCAAATTTATCAACTGATTTTCTGCTCCAATAAGTCTCCGCAATCCGCTTGATATGTTCATCTGTCATAACATTCTGCTTGCCGTTTTTTGCAAACAGTTTTTCAGCCGAAATAAACAAGATATCATCCGATGTTTTAAGTTTGTTAAAAACTATGACGCAAACAGGTATTGAGGTATTCAAAAACATCTTGTCGGGCAATGATATAATCGTATCAATCAGATTATTCTCGATGAGTTGTTTTCTAATTTTGCCCTCTGCCGCACCTCTGAAAAGTACACCGTGCGGAAGAATATAGAACGCTTGTCCCGATTCAGTAAGCCTTGACAAGCCGTCAAGTACAAAAGCAAAGTCACTTGCTTTTGCCGGAGCTAAGTCATAACCTTCAAAGCGTCTGTCGCTCTTTGGTTTCCATTTGAGCGAGTATGGCGGATTTGAAACAACAACATCCGCTTTTGTTTCGTTGTAATTATCTAAAATTACAATATTGCTGAAATCTTCGCTTTTGCTTACCTTGTACACTTTTTCAACTTCGTTGAGCAAGACATCTTTTTGTAAAACAGTTGCGTTTAAATTTCGTAAAGCCAAATTAAAGAGCAATACCGGAATACTCATAGCAGAAACTTCTTCGCATTGATACTGAATGTCTCTGCTCATTCCTACGGTCAACGCTCCTGTTCCGCTGCATATATCTATCACTTCGTCAGTTTTGGGAACAAGCTCCGAAATCAATCTACATAAACAATCGGGAGTGTAATCCTGTTTCAGATTGTTACGGTTTGCGTTATTTGCCTGGAAGTAATCACGCAGGCAGTCATTTGACATATCAAACTTAAACTGCATAAAAGCACGGCAAAGTTCGTCTTTCTCTTGCTTATTTAACAGCTTTCGCAGTAAAACTTCGGGCAGTTCAAAACTTTCTTTAATGCCAAACAACTCGTTGATAGCTTCGGTAGTTATTTCTTTTCTGCCTGTCTCAACCGCTTTATTTGATTGTTTTTTCATTCTTTCAAGTTTGACATTTTCAATTTTCGCTTTGATAGGTTTTGTTTCTTCAATGTCAAACAAAGATATTTGTTCGTTTATCATAATTTAGCTTTCATAAAGCAGAGTATCTGCACATACTCCGCTTTATACAATGTCAGAATTTATTTAAAGAGGAGTAAACGAGTTATATATAACAAGCTGTGCAGAGCTTGTTATCGGTTAATTTGTTCGGGTATCTGCACCTACCCGAAAATACAATTAAAGAAAGAAGGTATTAAATGGGATTTATATAATCTCACAAGTGCAGTTGTGTGATTAACTTATTTAGTTTATTTTACTTCACCTGTTGTGAAAATCGGATGTGTGCCGTCACGGAGCTGAATTTCTTCGTCACTCATCACATAGCCGAGTTTACAGAGTAAAGCATAAAATTTGTTTAAATCCGGGCTGTTTTTTCGGCTGATCGTTTTGCGGCTATATTCTACATAAATAAAGCTTAATTTTTCATAAGTTCTTTGGCATAAAGCGTATGCCGCCGCCATAAGCAATCTACCGCTGTTATCGCCCCAATGTTCGTTGATGTAGTTGTCTATGTTTTCAGCATCTTGATTCTCGACCACTTCGCTAAATCTGTGTGCATTTCTACTGGCTCCTGCCGCCACTTGGGCTACAATAAACTTCACAAGCTCCTGCTTTTTACTGCTGTCATTGAAATTTGTATCAAGCATAAAGCCTCTTCTGAGAGCCTCACAGCGTTCATCTATTTCTTCTGCCTGTTCAACAAGCTCATCCCACTTCTGCTCTTCAAGCTTTCGCTTTTCTACTTCGGGATCGTTCTTTTCCTGCTTTTCTAATGCTTCGGCATAAATGTAGACATTTGAGTTGTAACCAAAATAAAAATATCTTTTCCTGCCGTCCGCAAAGTCTTTACCGATCAAATCTTTGAGCGCAAAAAATCCCGTATATTCGTAGTTGCTTGGAATTTCGTCACGTTTCTGCGCTTTAATCATTCCATGTTCAAGACAGAGCTTTTCGATTCTTTCTTTTTCTTCATCTGTTTCCTGCTTCTTGACAGCAGAATATAAAAGGTTGTCAAAATTATTCGTTCCGATTGATTTAAGAAGTTTATTTCTTGTGTCAATATCCTTAATCTGATTCAATCGGTCATAATCCTGCAAGGTTGGCTGTCGGATCTGACTTTCCTTGAAAGCCTCTTCATCGAGCTCACAGAGCTTGACTCTCCGTCTGATTTTGCTTTCTGAAAAGCCTGTCTTTTCGGCAACCTCTGCAACCGTATCGCCGAGGTCGAGCAACAGCTGACATCCCTTTGCTTCTTCATATACGGTTAAGTCGGACCGCTGCATATTTTCGGTCAACATCGTAGATAACTGCTCCTTTTCAGTCATCTCAACAACAGCGCACGGCAGTTCGGTCAAGCCTGCCTGCTTTGCCGCTGCAAGCCTGCGATGCCCGATGATAACGGTAAAATCATCCCAGTTATCATCGTTTGGCACTACGGTCAAATTCTGCAAGATACCGTTTGCTTTGATAGATTCCGCAAGTTCCGAAACATCGCCGATAACCTTTCTTGGATTATCAGGGTGTGGATAAAGTTTGTCAGTCGGTATCATTTGTAATTTAGATTTTTTATTCATTTATATAATCTCCTTGATTTTTGCAAGGTTATCTGATATAATGATATTGGACAATATTTGTACGCAGATAGCCTTGTGTTATTTGCCGACCGTTGATTGTAGTGCAAGCAATCAACGGTCTTTTTCTTTTGTGTTTAAAATGTAATCAATCATATGCAAACACGCTTTAATATTTACAGCCGATGGATTTAATAAGCATTCACGCATATCTTTGAGTATATGCGGTATGTTGTCAATAAAATCAATTGTGTATCCTGTATTTTCGTAGTCGTAAAGTTTGCGAATACAGCCATAAAACTCACTCGGGACATCTTTGCAGTCGTGCATTTTACCGTAGATGTCCTTGACTTTGATTTTGTTGTTTTGATTTATGGTTAATCTTTTCATTGGTTTGCCTCAATCGGATTGCAAACTACACCGTCAACAGTTTCTTCAAGCTCAACAACATTCTTGAGGGTGAGCTCAGCGAGAATATTCTCAACCTCGGGCGGTACGCTCAACCCCTCTGCACTGCACATTGCAAACAGCGAGTTTATGATTTTTGCTATTCTGTTTTTAACAAACTCGTTGCTTGCGGTCGTTGCATCAAGTGCTGATTCTGTGTTTTTAAGACTTTTGCGTATGTGGTCAAGCGTTAATTCGCTGAAGAACAGCTTGTCTTTCAGCGTTTTTTTAGTCTGTATGTTTTTAAATATCATAATTGCAATGCTCCTTTTCGTTATTTATTTGATTTGCGACATCTCGCATGGATGTCGATTTTATGACAGATATAATTGAAAAAATCGTAATTCTTAGAGCGTTCGGCTCGGCGATTGTCACACTTTGATTTGTACTCGAGGTATCTTTCGCAATCTGTATGACATCTTGTCGTCCGTATCTGACAGCCGTAGCACGGTGAATTTATCATTTTTGCACCGTCCTTTCGCTGATTGCATTTCCGCTGCCGAGCAATTTGTTGAGCAGTGTAGTCAGTAAGGATATATCTGCACCGCTTGCATAGGTCTTTAGCCGGTCAATCGGTATGTTGTAGGTCCATCTGCCTTTATCGCTCTGTACGGCTGAACCGATAGGCAGGGTTTGTTTTTTTAAGCCCTCATAAACATAATTGAGAGCAACCCCGAGATATTCAGCCGCCACGGTCGGCGGTACATCTCTGTACTCCTGATTTGTTTTAGGGTTGATAAGGATTTTGTCGTTCATTTAATAATCACCTCTTACTAAGTTCGGGTTATCGTATATGTTTCCGATAACCTCAACATCTTCGGTATAATAATGTTTTCCGAGGCTTTTATAGATATTGTCGTACTCAATCCCAAATTCGGTTTCGTTTGCATCGTACTTTACAACCCCATAGCCGTCACCGTCTAAGCGGTCAGAAAAATCAATGATATCTCCCTCGAAAATTTTTCTACCGTTCTTGTCGAGCATATTAGTGTACTGACCGACTGTTTCGGGGTTGACCGCGCCATAGCTGCCTAACACCGTTGCATCAGGGGTTATACAACAGCCTTGCTTTGTTACAAGCAAATTGCCCTCTGACCACTTACCGTTAGCTATCATCTTGCCCCTGAATAAATATTCTCTCATTACTCTTCACCAATCCTCTCCGTCAAAACTTAATTGCCCCGGTAAAACACCATCCTGCATCCACCAGTGATAAACCTCAAGTCCATTAGCGTGTTGTGTAGCTTTGCCTCTTTGCTTTCTCACTTCAAGCATCTTGTCGAATGCTCGTATATACATATTTCGGTACTTGGGATATCGTGCAAATTCCGCAAATCTCTTCTTACTTGCCATTGGACAGCCAATGCATCCAACACGGTCAAATCCACAACTGTATAACGGATTAAGAATAAGATGCTCTTGGTTGATGTACTCCTTAACATCAATATCCGACCAATCGCAAATAGGGTTGATTATTATTTTTCCCTGCAACTGACAATGTTCAACTATCTGCCTCTTATCGTCATTGTCATTGTTAAGGACGATTCTATTCGATAGATTCGAAGTATAAGTTTCTATTACTCCCCTTGACCGTCTTTTCGCGCTTTCTGCTCTTCGCACTCCTGTGGCAATAGCACGATTCTTACCGCCTGTCTCCTTCAGAATTGCACAACAATATCTTACTAACCTTGTAGGAGGAAAGCCTTTTTGCACTATCAGTGACCACATAGATGTCGGCTTGCCCTTGTATCTCGGCATATCAATGTTGCATTTTATGCCTTTAGATTCTAACTCCTTAAATTTATTGCGTATGTGGTAAACTGTTTCTGGAGCATCAGCCGTTGTGTGACTATGTTGGACCTCAAAGTCTATACCCGATTTAATTGCTAAATCTAAAATAAGGTCGCTGTCTTTACCGCCCGAATAACAAAGCATAAGCGGTTTATCATAGTAGCGTTTACTTATTTCTGCTCCGTCACGAAGTCGCATTATAGCAACCTTTTCTAAGTCCATTACTTTTCACCGCCCTCAATAGGCTGATTCCAACATTTAATACAGTTATCGTCACAATCATCTATGTCCATCAGTCCTAACGCACGTGGACATACACCTTTAGGTGTTCCGTCATCGTCAAGCGGAGCGTTCGGATAATTTTTCAAGAACTCCGTAAGAAATGTCTTTTGCGGATGCTCGTTGCTCCACTTCTGAACGATTTCGATTGCTTTTTCAGGGTTAAGCATTTC
>OLRO01002178.1_pt1 | contig 9883 bp, 6 predicted proteins | sample 1673131 | NCBI WGS metagenome assembly OLRO01 (sample SAMEA3136757, study PRJEB25190) | human gut metagenome | biome: human gut; feature: human-associated habitat; material: faeces | place: Austria | collected 2013 | reverse complement strand
TGAAAGGGCAGAAGCTCCTAGCCCAGGGCAACACCCTGGGTATAAACAGCATTTCGCCCTGCGCCCTGAAAGGGCAAAAGCTTTAAAATACATTTTTAACAACTAACTTTTATACATTATGATGAAACAATTCATGTTATCAATCTGCCTCCTCTGCGCCTGCACTACCTTACAGGCACAAGGACGCAAGCACACTACATTTTATGACCAGAGAGCTACGCTCTTTGAAGTTCTCCCAACCAGCAAGAAGGACATCATCTTCCTGGGCAACAGCATCACCAACGGAGGTGAATGGACGGAACTGCTTGGCAACCCACACGCCAAGAACCGTGGAATCAGCGGCGATAGAACCGATGGCGTTCTCGACCGCCTCCACGTCATCACCAAGGGCAAGCCAGCCAAGATCTTCCTCTTGATCGGCATTAACGACCTCTCCGGAGGCCGCAGCATCGAGGAAATCGCCAAGAACATCGATGAGATTGCTGAACGGATCAAGAAGGAATCTCCTTCTACCCGACTCTATCTGCAGAGCGTTCTGCCGCTGAACCCAAAGTTCAACATGTTTGTTGACCATATGAGCCGCAAGAAAGATGTTCCTGCCCTCAATGCCCTGATCAAAGACATCGCCAACCGACGTGGCTTGACCTACATCGACCTCTTCTCTGAGTTCGTGGTTCCTGGAACCCAGGACATGAACCCGGATTACAGCAACGACGGCTTGCATCTGCTCGGAAAAGGCTACCAGAACTGGGTTAGAATCCTGAAGCCTTATCTTGGCAAATAAAGAGAAACAAAGAAAATCGGGCTGTTAACTGTTAACCTGTTAACTACCCGATTTCTTTTTTCTGACCTACTAAGTATAATAACTTGTTTCTTACCTACTGAGTATAATATCCTATATGAATTAAAAACTGCTGATTTTGATATCTAACTGAATTAATACTGCACTTTTGAAGGTGATAATCTTATACCTTATCTATTTATATCTATATCGTCTATTTATATCTATATCTGCCTGATATTGATGTTAAACAAAAAAAGGAGCATCATCTGCTCCCTCATTCCGGAAAGCCCCATTGGCTCCCCTTCTCCATCTCGGAAGCCCATATTGGCTTCCTACTTTGCTTCAATTACTGTTTCTGAACTTTTAAAGTTCCTTACTTCACTGGCAGCTTAAGCAAGCTTGTTGCTAGCTGCGCCTACTGTTGCAGCAAATGCTACTACTGCTGCGAAAACAATACCTAATACTAACATAACTATTCCCTTTCTTTACTTTAATTTCAACATTATCCTTTTCTTAACAATCTTTCAATGTTACCCTATTTTCAATCTTTACCTTATTTCTAATACCTCTCTTATCCTGAAATCAATCATTAACCTTTTCCGTATCCTGACTTTTCCATCTTAATCCCTTATTATCAATACCTTTCGTATCCTGAAATTACTAATCTTTTATCCTTCTTTCTTAATTCCGATGCAAAGATACAACTTTCTGTGTTCGAACACAAACTTTTTAGGAGAAAAGTTTCAAAAAGCACCGATTTCTTGATGAAGGTCAAGAACCTTTACAGAGATGTTACAAAAAGGCGATATCTTTAAAGCTTTTGCCCTTTCAGGGCGACAGGCGTGCTGCCATGGTTCCCAGGGCGATGCCCTGGGCTAGGAGCTTCTGCCCTTTCAGGGCGTTTACTCAGCGCAATCCGATGAAGAAAATCGATGAAAAAACGAAAGAGAGGGTGTGTCTTGGACTTTTGACACACCCTCTCTTCTCAGCCTTACGCTGCCATTCCAGGCGTTCCATAATGGCCATACTTGGCGATGAACTTAGCCGTCTTGGAGAAGGTATCATCATCGTTCTTCACGATGAAGCCACGCTTCTTCCAGTTGCACAGGAGGATGGCAAGCTTCGTCTTGGTGCCATGAACCATACAGACATTCTGAATCTCAGCCTTGTCAAAGGTATCGTGAACGAAGAGAAGAAGATTGCTCAGACCGGATGAATGGCACACGGCACGATTGTCAGCATCTATCGCCTCCTGCATCTGATTGCCGAAGAAGCGCATCTTGCACCACAGATCATACTTCACGCTCCACTCTATGAAATCCTCTATCGGCTTCTCCCACTTCTCGCCATTCGCCAGATAAAGCACCATCGCCCTGCGGAAACCATTCGCCAAACCACGCTTGGCAAACTCGGCGTAAGGCTTGTTGTAAGCCAGCTGAGCCATCTCCATAATCTCACTGCCCAGTCGCTCGATAAGCTGGCGCGCCTTCCTGCACTCCTTGAAACCGCTGGCAGCATTCAAACGATGGATGTAAGGAGCCAGCTCCGACTTGAACAGCGCATCATACTCTCCCACTACCGGATAAGGAGCGAAATCGGGACGGATGATGGTGGCAAGCGAAAGTCGGCTCACGGCTCCATCAGCCACCTCTCTTACCGAGAAGAACTTCTGGGTAACGGCAATGGTGCTCGAAGCATTCCAGTTGAAACGGGTCTTTACGCGGGCTGTAACGCTCTTGGTGCCCACACGCTCCTGACCATCTTCTGAATTGTCCCAGCAGAGACGGATCAGCTGGCTAGGGTCGTTGAACTTCCTGAGCATGTCCACCTCGTCCATCTTGCAGTAGAGATAGGCGCCGCCAGCCTTCTGCACGTCGTCGAGACGCTGGATGTAGGCAGCACGGGTAAGGTCGGGCGAAACGATGCGGATGCAGATGTCTTCCGGGCGAACGGGCTTCTTCTTGTTGTCGCCCATGGTATTCACCTCGTCCTTCCAATCCTGCTCCTTCTGACGGTTCACCTTATCCATCTGCACCAGGTCTTCGATGATGCAGTCGATAGGACCATTTACCGCCGATTTACCAGACGACATAGGGGCTACGAGCAGGTTCATCATCGCCGCCTCGTGCACCTGATTGTCGATGTAGCGGAAGTTGACGCCCTTGAGATGAGCGGCAAGCGGAGGAAAGACCGCCATCGCCACAGGCGCCTTGAAATCGGCTGGCACCTTGCTGGTGAGCAGCTTGATGAGCTTAGGCAATCGGGCAGGCATCTGAGGGGGAACATCAGCGTAGATTCCCGCCTTCTCGGTAGCCTGCTTGGCGAGATAGTTCTTGCGGGCAAGCTCCACTGCCTGCTTCACGAGCTGAGGCATTTCCGAGGACTGAGCCACCTTGCAGGCGCTCTCTACAGAGGCGAACGCCTTCGCCTCGTCTTCGCCGAAGATTTCGATTACCTGCTTAATCCAAGCCGCCTCGCTGTTGCAGATGTATCTGAGCAGACAGGCTTCACGATAGATGAAGTTGTTGCGGTTGCCATGGGCAGGAGCGCCGCCCATCAGATCCACCAGCGCCCTGGTAATCTCCTCGTAAGGAACGCCATCGTAGGTCTGCTCATACTGCGCAGCATTGGCAGCCCTTCTCGCCTTCTCCTCCTCGCTCTCGATGGGTTGGAAATCTACGGTTGGAGCGGAATCAATATCCATCGGACGGCCGTCGATGTCCAATCCTCTCTTTCTGTAAGCCTCACGATATTCTGCCACGGCTTCCTCATCCAGTCGCTTGTACCAGTCGTCGGCAGTATAGATCTGGCTCACGGCATCGGTGATGAAGATGATGCGCTCAGGCGTAACGCAGCTTGGGTCCTCGGTGGCATGAATGAGCTTGCAGAAGGCACTCTGCGCCTCAGCGATGGTCATTCCGATAGGGATTCGGATGTCGATGTGCGCCTTGTTACGAGCCGAACGTTCCACGTGAAGCACTTTTCCCTTCCAAAGCTCGATTTCATCGGCAGAGAAAATCTTCTCTCTGAAAAGCTTCTCGGCAGGATCATCAAACATTCCGTTCAGCAGCAGGGCATTCTTCACCGCCGTCTCCACCTCCTCCGGATTATCGATGTCCACGGTAGTCTGGAAGGTGAAGGCATTCGGGTCGATGGTCTTCTGGGCACGATGGTCGTCGAGGAAGTGGAAGTAGTGAGGAGAGCGGAACGGCAACTGCTTCTTGAGTGCGGAAATCTGCTTGTCGAGCTGCTTGAAGGTCTCGCCCGCCTTCACCTCCTCCTGCTTCTTGATGATGGCGAAGGCAAGGTCATCCTCGTTCTGATACTGCGCAGCATCCACAGCCTCAGCCGCCTGCTGCAGCATCAGGTTCTGCTTGGCGGTGAGGTCACGAATCTGCCCTACGAGGGTGCAGAGCCAAGGCTGCTTGGTAAGCTCGGTGTAGTAATCGAGGAGACAAGTGGAAATCTTACCCATGTTCGCATTACGGTTAGGGTTCATGGCGATGAGACGACGGCTCATCTGCTTACATTCATCAAATGAGATCATTTTAAAATTAGACATAATAACAAATATTTAGATTAAACCAAAGACGAGAACTCAGGCTCCCGCCGCTCAACCATTCGGAAAAGCAGTGCAAAAATAAGGAATAAAAGAAGCGTTTCCAAACGTCCGGGAAAATAAGATTGTAAAGGTATAAAAGCAAGGCGAAATGGTATAAAAGGGCAGAAAAGCGGTATAAAAGGGGTATAATAGTTGAGGGGAAAGAGTCATAACACACCTCTTCTTAATTTATCAAGAACGCAACTCCGTCAGGCGTCCCGGCGGATTTGCAATCCGCCGTTAAAAAAGGTTCGACCTATTAAAACGGGGGATTTTTAATCCCCCAACAAAAGAAAAAGCATACTCCTTGCTGCGGGCATACTCCTTGCTGCGGATTGCAAATCCGCAGATCCTAAATAGGTTAGGACATTTTTTAACGGCGGATTGCAAATCCGCCGGAACGCCTGACGGTCTTCATCAATCAATCTACATCTATCAATCTTCATCCTCCTCTTAATACTCTTCCTCTTCAAAATCATCATCATCTTCCTCGTCGTTTTTGCTCGGCAGAAGATCCTCCAGGATCAGATGTTCCAGGAGGGCTTGTTCTCGCATAAGTTTCTTGAAGGCATCAACGATGTCGCAATAATGGTTGAACTTGTCGGACCTTACATTCCACTTCTTCGGATGAAGACGCCCCCACTCCAGCGCATCATGTCTTTCAAACATAGGCGCTGCTGCTTGCGTAAGATCCTTTCTTTTGCAGCAGGGAGCCAACTCATCGCTCCCTTTATCCAATTCCTCATATTGCTTTTCCAGGTAATCGCAGAAGGCTGTCTGACTGGTAGTATTAAAAATTCCCCAATCATTCAGCATGCGGAATATAGGATACCAGTCGGATTGGCTTTTTATCAGAAGATTACCCGTACTAGGCTTATGCCAAGACGCCATTTTAAGGATAGCTTCATCCACCAACTCCTTGAGTTTCATCTTACACTCAATGCCCGAAGGCTTCTTGCCCACAGCCTTCATCGCTATCAGCGAGTCCTCGTTGCCGTGCTTGCCCCACTGCTTCACATCGCTCACCCTGCCGTTCATAATCATCAGTACGATGCCCGAGAGCAGCTGGAGCATCATCTTGCGAGGCACACGCTTATAGAATACCTGGCGGAGGAAATCTACCGGGTCGGCCTTGAACGTGGGATAGAGCGAATATGGGAAGGCATAGAGCTGCTTTTCTATGGCGTCCAGCTGGTCTTTATAGTCGTAGGCGCCCGTCTGCTTCTTCTTGATGGCGATAGGCGCATCTACGAAGAACGACTGGGCTGCTCGCTCACGATAAGCGGAACTGGTAATGAATCCCATCTCCGTATACAGTTGCTCGCCCATACGATGGATTTCCTCATCGTCTATGAGGTCGAGGTTGTTAAGAATGCGGTTTCTCGTCTGCGTCATCTCGCGCGAATAATCGCTTCGCTGTATTTCCATGAAGCTGCTGAGCCGCTCCCTAGCCTCTTCCAGGTTGTCGCGCAGCTCTGCCTCCAGCGCCGACCGGGAATCGGCATCAAGAGGGTTCTTATCGGCTTCAGCGGAATCTGAATCATGAGAAGAATCTGAATCATGAGAAGAATCTGAATCCCGTGAGAGTTGCTCCTGGATGCTGATGATGTCGTTGATGACGCCTTCCAGCATCATGGTACAATCACTGAAACGGGTCAGCTTGTCGATGGGCAGAATGGGTCCGGAATAGTGCCAGCCGTCATAGATTCCGTCATCATAGATTTCCCTGCGCGCCTGCTCTATCTCCTGCTCAGAGACGTCCACGCGCGCCTCCACTATCAGCTGGAGCCCCGACTTCTCATCTGCACCCTCCTTGCTGTTGCTTCCCTGGCATCGGGTGCACAGGTTCCTGCCCTTCCGGGCAATGATGAGGGCTCTTACGTCCTCGCCCTCCAGGGCTGAGACATAGCCGATGAAAAGCTGCTTGTCGTAAGCCTTTACAGCCAGCATATCAAAGGGATTGGCGTCATCGGGCACGAGGCAGATGGTTCTGCCCTCTGCCTCCCTGGCGTATTCTACCTCACGACCTTTCACGTCATTGTGGGTAAGACCTACTATATGGAATTTCAGTTTCTTCATTTTATGTTGTTATTATTGTTTTGATGTTGTATTTTGTTTGATATTGTTATAGTCGGGTACAAAAGTACGGCTTTTCGATGAACCCACCAAGCATACTTGTTTAAATTTCCTAAAAGAGCATCTGGGAGCAGCAGGGAGTTAACAGGGTTAACAGTTAACAGCTGTTTTTCCTATCTTCCCCCTTGCGTACCTTATTATATTTAAATATATATATACTTATTTTTATATATGTGTAGGAGGGGGAGTATGCATTTTTGGGGTGTTAACTGTTAACCTGTTAACTCTGCCCGATTGATGAGGGGGAGAATGGGGCAACGGGAAATGAGGGCTAAATGGGCTTATATGATGGCTTTAACGGGTCATAATAGATGACCAATGCCGGTCATCATTTATCGTTAGAATAAGGACAAGAGAAGGCAGAATACTACGATTTCACATCGGCCAACCCATGACTTCCCTAGCAGAAAACCATGAGTTGCGGGGCAGAAAACTATGGATTAGCTTTTTTAACGTTTTATTTACGCCTGCACGGACGATGATTTCAAAAGCTTGTTCAAACAGGAATTATTTCTTCTTTTCTGCCTCATTTTCCAATTATCTGCCTCATTTTTGTGTTTAAATGAGGCAGATAATTAGGGAAAGAGGCGATACTCTACCTTGGTTATTTATAGGTAAAATATCGCCTCGTTTCCTTCATTGAAGAGGAGGTCCAGGATGCTCATATTCGGCTGGAAACCGTACTTCTGTTCATAGACCTGATAATAGCGCTTGGGAGCGAATTCAGCGTCAGGAAGCGGCTTCTTTGGGCGAATCGCATCGCGGAAATCATCTATACTTTGAACTTCTTTACTTTGAACTTTGAGATTTGAACTTTGAACTTTATGATCAGCAATGCTATCAAATTGGCTTTCCCCTTGGCCGCCGAACGTTGTTTCTTCACTCTTCACTCTTCGTTCTTCACTTAAAATATACTCCTCCGTAATTGAAATCTTGGGACGGATGTCGAGGAGCTCTATCATCTTCTCGGTAGTCTCCATGTTGAAATCGAAGAGGAACTCGTATTTCTTCTCGTAGAAGGGGCGGATGTCGTCCTGATAATACTCGAAGAAAGGGCTCTCGCCATAGGCGGAAAGGAGCGCATTCCAATGCACGTGACGCCAGTTGGCGTGGTCGGAGATGCGGATGTCCTTCATCGACAGGGAGATGTCGTGATTGGTGGGGATGGTGAGCGAGAGGGGGCCGTTGGTGGTAGGGATGATCATACGGTTACGATAGGTTTGCTTGATAAAGCTCTCGTGGCGCTCTATCAGGCATTCATCGTAGCGGTTCAGCTTCTGATACCACTGGATGGGACCGAAATATGTGGAGGAAAGAAGGGCTTTCAATTTACTTTGAACTTTGAGATTTATGATTACTTTGAACTTTGAGATTTATGATTACTTTGAACTTTGAGATTTGAACTTTGAACTTTATGATTACTCTTTACTTTGTACTTTGAACTGTATGATATGCAGCCACTCTAGCAACTTATTGCTAATCATAAAGTTCAAAGTTCCAAGTTCAAAGTTCAAAGTTCAAAAAAGCTTGTAAGCCTTGCCTATCATCTGATGCTTATGCACCACCTGCTGCCCGGTTGGGGTTTTCAGGAGATAGAAGCGGCAATCCTTGCAGCCACAGCGCTTACAGCACACCGTAGGAATGATATACTTCACCGTATCGATGAGAATCGTATCGCCCGGAAGTTTCTCTATCCTACCGATGAAATAAGCCTCTGAGACGAATTTCCGGGGGTTAGGCTGAACTTGATTTCCAACCTGTCTCTGACCTTTGACCTTGGCTTGATTCTTAGCCGGAGCAAACACGGAATCGGTGAAGACAACCACATCGCCACGATTGAAAAAATCGCAGTCAATCCTATTCACTATCACCCGGTTGCCAGCCTGCAGTTGCGGAGGAAGACCTCCCGCAGGCACCGTGAAAACAGTGAAGGCATAGGTTCGCACCGCCCACACCAGGAGCAGCGACAATCCTAAAGCTATTAGGAACTTAACTGCGATTTTCAAATCTATCTTTGCTTTCTTGATTTCAAAACTTCTGTTACTTGATGTTATCTACGAAGTTGAACAGGCGGTTCCAGCGGATGCCTGAGAAGCCCGGATGGTCAGGACTGTGGCTCCACCAGATGAAGATTGGCTTGCCCACGATGTGGTCCTCTGGCACGAAGCCCCAATAGCGGCTGTCGGCTGAGTTGTGGCGGTTGTCGCCCATCATCCAGTAATAGTCGAGCTTGAAGGTGTAGCTCTTCGCCAACTTGCCGTTGATGAAGATGTTGCCCTGGCTATCTACCTTCAGGTCGTTGCCCTCGTAAACCTTGATGCAGCGCTCGTAGATAGGAAGGTTCTTCAAGTTGAGCTGGATGCTCTTGCCCTTCTTCGGAATCCATACCGGACCGTAGTTGTCTCTTGTCCAGCCGGTATAGGCATTCAGCGGATAGAGGTCGCCATAGATTGCATCAGCATTGATGGAGATGCTCTCCACGAGGTTCTTGTTCGCCTTCAGGGCGAGACAAGCCTTCTTGGTGAGTGGAATCACGCCGCTCTGATTGTACATCAGGAGGTCTTCGTTGGTGATTCCCAGCTCATCGGCAAGCTCTACAGGAAACTCGCCCTTGAGCTTCATCTTATAGGTATATTGCACATTATCAGGCTCCTTGTTCGCCTTGCCGTCGAGATAAACGATGCGGTTCTTGATCTGCAGGGTCTGACCCGGCAAACCAACGCAGCGCTTCACGTAGTTCTCGCGGCGGTCGGTAGGACGGCTGATGATGTCGCCATATTCGCCCGGCATGCTGGCGATGTAGTTGCGTCCGGCAGCATACACTTTTTCGAAGTATCGGCGCTGTTGCAATGGGTTCAGCATGCGCACATCCTGCTGCTGTCCGTTCTGCTCCAGAATCTGGTCGCCGATGGAATAAACCATCTGATAGTAATCATTCGCCTGATAGCGCTCCTCGTTGCAGAGGGTGTCGCCGGCAGGATAGTTGAACACCACGATGTCGTTGAGCTTCACGTTGCCCAAGCCCTTCACGCGGCGGTAATCCCAGTGAGGCCACTCCACGTAGCTCTTCACGTTGACCAGCGGCAGGGTGTGCTGGGTCAGAGGCATGGTGAGCGGGGTTTCAGGAATGCGAGGTCCATAGCTTACCTTGCTCACGAAGAGATAGTCGCCCGTGAGGAGACTCTTTTCGAGAGATGATGATGGAATCACATAGTTCTGGAAGAAGAAGAGGTTGATGAAATATACTGCCACGAGGGCGAATACGAGGGCATCAACCCAGCTCATGATGAAGCGCACGGGGCCTTCTTCATCCTTCCACCACTGCCAGTGAATCTTCTTGGTGATGTAAACGTCGAAGATGA
>OLRO01002177.1_pt1 | contig 9889 bp, 7 predicted proteins | sample 1673131 | NCBI WGS metagenome assembly OLRO01 (sample SAMEA3136757, study PRJEB25190) | human gut metagenome | biome: human gut; feature: human-associated habitat; material: faeces | place: Austria | collected 2013 | reverse complement strand
AGATTCGCTTTTTTACAGCGTTTCCGCTATAATAAAAATGCAAAATCCAGCGGAAAGAAGGTGGTTTGAATGCCCGTTAACATCACAGAAGAATTCGTTCACCAGCTTATGGCACAGATTGATTTTCTCACGAAGCAAAACAGCACATTAACAGCTACAATTGCCGAGCTGAATCAAACCATCAAAGAGCTGAAAGAGGTAGACAAATCATTCCGTGCGGAAATTGACGAGATTCAAGCCGCACTGAAAAAAGGATAAGAATAAGGATAAGGGATTAAATGCAGCTAAGTATGCATTAGCTTAACCCCTTATCCCTAATCCTTAATTTTCAAAATCCCTGCTTTTTCATTATCTTCCAAAGATTCTCCGACATTGCCTCACTGTCTTTCTTCGTATAACGCACATCTGTAAAGACCTGCGCCAGCGTTTCCTTATTGTTCTCCAAGATGAACTGCTTGTTCTCAGGAAGCGATTCTTTATAGGCATACAACCGGTCAATGTCCTGAGGAGTATAATCATGATAAACCTCTTCGTGTACAATGGCCTCCAGCGGCAAACGGTCCACTTGTTCCGGCTGTTCGGCAGGCCATCCCACTGTGACTGTCGTGATGGGAAACACCAATTCCGGTAACTCCAACGCTTCGACAATCATCTGAGGGTTGTAAGTGGTAGTTCCCAGATAGCAAATGCCCAACCCCTTCTCCTCGGCAGCCACACAAAAAGTCTGTGCCACCAGCAAGGTATCGACAGCCCCCGTCACAAACCACTCAAAGTTGTTGTATCCCGGCTCAGCCTTACGTTGCTCACACCACTTGCTGAAGCGGCGCAAATCTATGCAGAAAGTAAGCACTACCGGCGCCGTCCGAACCATCGGCTGATTGAAATGTGCAGGCGCCAGTTTGGCTTTACGCTCTGCATCACGCGTCACAATCACACTATAAACCTGCATGTTCCCGACTGTAGAAGCCCGGAAAGAGGTTTCAAGCAAATCATTTAACAAATCAGCAGAAATATCCTTCTGCTGGTATTTTCGGATTGTTCTCCTTTGTTTCAAGCTTTCCATTCTTTCTTTTTTTGCAAAGATAATGTAATCCACGAACAATTCATTCAAGAGTTCACACTTTTTTTATCATCATATATCCGGAATAAAATACATCTTTTCAACAAGAAATGAACAATTATTATCTCTACGAGCAGATAAAAGTAACCTTATGTTCGACTAAACCGAGAACCTTTCAGCCCAACAAGTTGTTAATAAATTCCATTTTGGAAAACTTATTCGTTTACTCAAATCATTAAAACATTATAAACCAATAAATTAATAGCAATCAATAGAAAACTATACATCGGTTGATAAAAACATTCATTTTAATTTTGCCAAGTTGAAAAACATTCATAGCTTTGCAAATACATTTGTTAACGATAAGTACAACTTCTACAACTTTACTTATTTGTAACTAATCCTAAGAGATACAACATTGTGGAAAAGAAAAATTATTCTTATGACGAAGCCTACGGAGAATCTTTAAAATACTTCCAAGGCGACGAGTTGGCTGCCAGAGTTTGGGTAAACAAATATGCAGTCAAAGATTCTTTCGGAAATATTTACGAAAAGTCTCCGGAAGACATGCATTGGCGAATAGCCAATGAGGTAGCCCGCATTGAGGCCAAGTACCCCAATCCATTAAGTTCAGAGGAACTTTTCGGCTTGCTCGACCACTTCAAGTACATTGTTCCGCAAGGAAGCCCGATGACCGGAATCGGAAACAACTATCAGGTAGCCTCTCTGTCCAACTGCTTTGTTATCGGTGTGGACGGCGAAGCGGATTCTTATGGTGCCATCTTCAAGATAGACGAAGAACAAGTACAGCTGATGAAACGCCGTGGCGGCGTGGGACACGACTTATCCCATATCCGTCCGAAAGGTTCACCGGTAAAGAACTCGGCACTGACCTCCACCGGCTTGGTTCCCTTCATGGAACGCTATTCAAACTCTACACGCGAAGTAGCTCAAGATGGACGCCGCGGCGCACTGATGCTCAGCGTATCCATCAAACACCCCGACTCGGAAGCCTTCATCGATGCCAAGATGACTGAGGGCAAAGTGACCGGAGCCAACGTTTCCGTAAAACTGACCGACGACTTCATGCAGGCCGCCATCGAAGGCAAACCATATACACAGCAATATCCGATTGACGCCACAGAGCCGGCATTTCAAAAAGACATTGACGCATCCGCATTATGGAAAAAGATTGTGCACAATGCATGGAAATCGGCAGAACCCGGTGTATTGTTCTGGGATACCATATTAAAGGAATCCGTGCCCGACTGCTATGCAGACCTGGGCTACCGTACCGTATCCACCAATCCATGCGGCGAAATTCCACTGTGCCCGTACGACTCCTGCCGTCTGCTCGCCATCAACCTTTACTCATACGTGGTCAATCCGTTCAAGCCGGACGCCTACTTTGACTTTGAGCTATTCAAGAAGCATGTAGCTTTGGCCCAACGCATCATGGACGATATCATCGACCTTGAACTGGAGAAGATAGAGCGCATCATGAGCAAGATAGATGCCGACCCCGAAAGTGAAGACGTGAAACATACAGAACGCGTTTTGTGGCAGAAGATTTACAAGAAAAGCGCCCAAGGCCGCCGTACCGGTGTAGGCATCACGGCAGAAGGCGACATGCTTGCCGCCCTGGGATTGCGTTATGGCACTGAAGAGGCAACCGAATTCTCGGAGCAAGTACACAAGACGGTGGCACTCAACGCCTATCGCTCCTCCATAGAAATGGCCAAAGAACGCGGCGCATTCGAGGTGTACGATACAGAACGCGAAAAGAACAACCCGTTCATCAACCGCCTGCGTGAAGCTGACCCGGAAATGTACGAGGAGATGAAGAAGTACGGACGCCGCAACATTGCCTGTCTGACCATCGCCCCGACCGGCACCACCAGCCTGATGACTCAAACCACCTCCGGTATCGAGCCCGTATTCCTGCCCGTGTACAAGCGCCGCCGCAAAGTGAATCCCAACGATACGAACGTCCATGTGGACTTCATCGACGAAACCGGAGATGCCTTTGAAGAATATATCGTGTTCCACCCCAAGTTCGTGACTTGGATGGAAGCACAAGGATACAACCCCGCCAAACGCTACACGCAGGAAGAAGTGGATGCCCTGGTAGAGAAATCACCTTATTATAAAGCAACCTCCAACGACGTGGACTGGCTGATGAAAGTCAAGATGCAGGGACGTATCCAAAAATGGGTGGACCACTCTATCAGCGTAACCATCAACCTGCCGAACGACGTAGACGAAGACCTCGTGAACCGTCTGTATGTAGAAGCATGGAAATCCGGCTGCAAGGGCTGTACGGTTTACCGCGACGGTTCGCGTTCCGGCGTGCTCATCTCTACCAAGAGCGACAAGAAGTCCGAGCTTCCCCCGTGCAAACCGCCTACAGTCGTTGAAACACGTCCCAGAATATTGGATGCAGACGTTGTCCGCTTCCAGAACAACAAGGAGAAATGGGTGGCATTCGTCGGCTTGCTGGACAATCATCCCTACGAAATATTCACCGGTGTGCTGGATGATGATGAAGGCATCATCCTGCCGAAGAATGTGGTGTCGGGCCACATCATCAAGAATGTGGATGAGCACGGAAACAAGCGTTACGACTTCCAGTTCGAGAACAAGCGCGGATACAAAGTCACCATCGAGGGTCTGTCTGAGAAGTTCAACAAAGAGTATTGGAACTATGCCAAGCTGATTTCCGGTGTATTGCGCTACCGCATGCCTATCGAGCAGGTCATCAAGCTGGTAGGTTCACTGCAACTGGACAGCGAAAACATCAACACCTGGAAGAACGGTGTGGAACGCGCCCTGAAGAAATACATCCAGGACGGCACGGAAGCCAAAGGCAAGAAATGCCCCAACTGCGGTAACGAAACACTGGTTTACCAAGAAGGTTGCCTCATCTGCAAGACGTGCGGAGCTTCTCGCTGTGGATAATCCCACGGCAAGCACAAACGTTTGCATAGGAATTTAAATGACTTAGATAACGGTAGCTGCATGATTATGAGGAATAATTTCTATACTTGCATAATCATTGCAGCTATTGCTATTTCTAAATCTAATATAATATGACACTAATATTCAATATCGAGTATCGCACCAGCTGGGGTGAAGAAGTCAGAGTCCTGGGTTCCATCCCGGAACTTGGCAACAACCAGCCCAACAAAGCCACCCCCCTGCACACTGTAGACGGCATTCACTGGACCGCGGAAGTGGATATCCAGATTCCCGGTAATGGAAGCGTCGAATACAGTTACCACATCTATCGAGATGGCAGAACCATACGGACAGAGTGGAACAGCCTGCCACGCATCCTGCACGTTGCAGACAATCCGAAGAAAGTTTACCGCATAGAAGATTGTTGGAAGAATCTGCCCGAGCAGCAGTATTTTTATACATCCGCTTTCACAGAATCCCTGCTGGCGCATCGCGAACGCAGTGCCGCCCCGAAAAGCTACAAAAAGGGGTTGCTGATAAAGGCGTACGCCCCCTGCATAGACAGTGACCATTGCCTGGCACTCTGCGGAAACCAGAAGGCGCTGGGTGACTGGAACCCGGACAAAGCTGCCCTTATGAGCGACATCGACTTCCCCGAATGGCAGGTAGAAGTGGATGCCGGCAAAATCAGCTTCCCGCTGGAGTATAAATTCGTCCTTTACAACAAGAAAGAGCGCCGTGCCGTGGCCTGGGAGAACAATCCCAACCGCTATATGGCCGACCCGCAGATAGCCGCCAACGAAACGCTGGCTGTCGGCGACCGTTATGTATACTTCAATCTTCCTGCATGGAAAGGTTCCGGAGTAGCCGTACCCGTATTCTCCCTGCGCTCCGAGAAAAGCTTCGGTGTAGGCGATTTCGGCGACTTGAAGCGCATGATTGACTGGGCAGTTGCCACCAATCAGAAGGCGGTGCAGATTCTGCCCATCAACGACACTACCATGACGCATACCTGGACAGACTCCTACCCTTACAGTAGCATCTCCATCTATGCCTTCCATCCCATGTACGCCGACCTGAAGCAGTTGGGCAGCTTGAAGGACAAGAAGGTGATGGCCGAATTCAACAAACGCCAGAAAGAACTGAATGCCCTGCCCGCCGTGGACTACGAAGCTGTGAACAAAACAAAGTGGGAATACTTCCACCTCATCTTCAAGCAGGAAGGGGAAAAGGTGCTGGCCTCGGATGCATTCCGTAATTTCTACGAGGCCAACAAGGAATGGTTGCAGCCATATGCCGTCTTCAGCTACCTGCGTGATGCCTACAAGACCCCGAATTTCCGCGAGTGGCCCAAGTATGCCACCTACGATGCCAAGGAGATAGAGACATTGTGCCGGCCGGGCACCGCCGACTATCCGCACATAGCCATCTATTATTACATCCAGTTCAACCTGCACCGGCAACTGCTTGCCGCCACGGAGCATGCGCGCGCCAACGGCGTAGTGCTGAAAGGCGACATCCCCATCGGCATCAGCCGCAACAGTGTGGAAGCCTGGAAGGAACCCCACTACTTCAACCTGAACGGCCAAGCCGGCGCACCGCCCGATGATTTCTCCGTGAACGGGCAGAACTGGGGCTTTCCCACCTACAACTGGGATGTCATGGAGAAAGACGGCTATGCCTGGTGGATGAAGCGTTTCCACAAAATGGCAGAATACTTCGATGCCTACCGCATAGACCATATCCTCGGCTTCTTCCGCATTTGGGAGATACCGATGCACGCCGTACACGGGCTGTTGGGACAATTCGTCCCCGCCCTGCCCATGACGCGCGAGGAGATAGAAAGCTACGGGCTGGCATTCCGCGAAGACTTCTTCCTGAAGCCCTATATCCATGAGTACTTCCTCGGACAAATCTTCGGCCCGCATACAGACTATGTGAAGCAGACCTTCATAGAGCCGACAGACACGTGGGAGGTTTACCGCATGCGTCCCGAGTTCGACACCCAGCGCAAAGTGGAAGCCTACTTTGCCGGAAAGACGGACGATGACAGCATCTGGATTCGTGACGGGCTTTACGCCCTTATCAGCGATGTGCTGTTCGTGCCCGACCGCAACAATCCGCACGAATACCATCCGCGCATCGGCGTGCAGCACGACTACATCTACCGCGCACTGAACGATTGGGAAAAGGCTGCCTTCAACCGGCTGTATGACCAGTACTACTATCACCGCCACAATGACTTCTGGGGACAGCAAGCCATGAAGAAACTACCGCAACTGACACAGTCCACGCGCATGCTGGTATGCGGTGAGGACTTAGGCATGATTCCCGATTGCGTGGCATGGGTGATGAACGACCTGCGTATCCTTTCCCTGGAGATACAACGTATGCCGAAAGACCCGAAACAAGAATTCGGCCACACTGACTGGTATCCGTACCGTTCGGTCTGCACCATCTCCACGCACGACATGTCTACCCTGCGCGGCTGGTGGGAAGAAGACTTCCAACAGACGCAGCGTTACTACAACACCATGCTCGGGCACTACGGTGCCGCACCGGCAACGGCCACGCCGGAGCTCTGCGAAGAAGTGGTTCGCAATCACCTCCATAGCAACTCCATCCTCTGCATCCTCTCCCTGCAAGACTGGATGTCCATGGACGGCAAATGGCGCAACCCGAACGTGCAGGAAGAACGCATCAATATTCCTGCCAACCCGCGGCACTACTGGCGCTGGCGCATGCACCTGACACTGGAACAACTGATGAAGGCAGAAAGCCTGAACGAGAAAATAAGGTGCATGATAGAAAGCACCGGAAGATAAGAAAGGATTCTTAGCAAAGTATTATTTTAGGCACGGATTACATGGACAATCACGGATAATATTGAAAGTAACCGTGATAACCCGTATAATTCCGTGCCTAAAATAGTTCGATAAGTTTATTCCGACCCTCACATAATTGTATTCTATAAAAAACAATTTCGCGCTATTTTTATATTTTACAGAATACAATCCACAGCCTGAATCGTAATAACCGGATACTGATTTGCCCGTACCACAAAATATCAGTAAGTTTGCAGAAAACAATCTACAAGTAATGACCAGTTATATTTTCCTTGACACGCTTCGCTTCTTCGCCCATCACGGCGTGGGCGAACAAGAGACCGTGGTAGGCAATGAGTTTACCGTCAGCCTGCGCCTGCAAGTTGATATCCGGCGTGCGGCAGAAACGGACGACGTAGCCGACACCGTGAGCTATGCCGATGTACATACAGCTGTGAAGGCAGAGATGGACATTCCTTCCAAACTATTGGAACATGTATGCGGGCGAATTATAAACCGATTGTTCCGCGACTTCCCACAGATAGAGGAAATAACCCTCAAGCTGGCAAAGCGCAATCCACCGATGGGCGCGGATATAGAGGCTGCAGGAGTGGAAATATGCCAACGCCGCGGAGAATGACAGATTGCCGAATCACCCCATTCACTATTGATACACAGACACTTCCCACTGCAAAGACACTGCATGCTTTTTGCAGTGGCGCTGCAAACGGTTTGCAGTAACACTGCACATATATTTGCAGTAGTACTGCAACAGCTTTGCAGTAACGCTGCAACAGATATGCAGTAGCACTGCAAAATGTATACAGAAGTTCTGCAGTGAGCATGCAGCAACTTTTCTGCCGTAGAATACAACCATTGATACCAATATTCCGTACCTTTGCCCCATCATCAACAAAAAGTCAATGAGAAACGCTATACAACGACTGGCATTACTCCCCATCGTCACTTTCTTCCTGCTACCGGCCGCTTGCTATCAAATACAGCTCCGAGTTTCATTGGAGAAATGCCCTCTACCTGCCCACCCCTTACGACTTTACAAACCCATACAACTATGCAGACTTCAGAAGGAATGAACTATTGAAAATAAACCTCACAGAGTTCCGCTTCCCCTACCAATACCTCAACGACATAGAATGGGCAGATTCACCAACACCATTATTGTGCAACTCTATGACTTCAAACGGCAAGGGTGGGCTATCGCACCAGTGTGGGCTGTCCATGAACGAAGGGTAGCGATAGATTAAGAATGCCCAGTAGAACCGAGTTTCATCCTTATTTTTTCCGTTTCCGCTTCTTTGCCGATTCCACCGCTTCGGCCACCACCGGCTTATTTGCAAACCGCTTGGTGTAGTTGCTGTAATCGGGAACAGTGCGTTCATACGTCGGGTCGACAAACAACGGGCTGGAAATGATATGGTCTGCCGTACTGCGGTTGCAGCAGAACACGATGTTCTCCACACCGGCAAGGCGGGTCAACGCCTTCACATCCGTATCGTGCGGCTGAAGGGTCATCGGGTCGGTGAAAAAGAAAAGATAGTCAATCTCTCCGTCCACAATGCGCGAGCCCATCTGCTGGTCACCGCCCAAAGGACCGGATTTAAGGATAGTGAAATCCCACTCCACATCAGGATGTTTCTCCCGGAGGGCTTCGAGGATAAGGGTACCCGTGGTACCCGTACAATAGAATTTATGCCCCATCAGCAATTCCGAGTTCCACAGTACCCACTCGATGAGGTCTTTCTTCATGGCGTCGTGTGCCACTAATCCGATTTTTCTAACTAGTTTTTCCATAATTCAAAACCTTTAATAGATTGAACAATTATAAAAGGCAACAGTTCCTACAATTGGGAAAAGAATTTCTTTCCATGCAGATAAAACTGCGCCAATATACTGTTTTTTGTCCGTTCCGGTATTACGGCAAGCGTAGTTTTTTTCAGATTCTCTTTGCGGGACGCTGCCAATGAAGTGCGGAGGGAGTGGTAGGCACGGCGCGCACGGAATACGGCCAAAGCATTGGGTAACTGGCCTTTCAGCATGAAACTGAACGCAGCCACATAATCGAGCACCGCACGTACACGCATCACGGACGCCAAGTCCTCCTGCGGCAGATTCTTATAAAGCATGACAAGGTTATTACGAAAATTGAGGAAGGTCTTGCGCGGATTCTCCTTCTTCAAAGTGGCCCCTCCCACATGAAATACCACACTCTGCGGTATACATGCCAACTGTCTGCCACGGGCACGAAGCCGCCAACATAAATCTATCTCCTCCATGTGGGCAAAAAAACGTCCGTCCAGCCCACCCGCTTCCCGGTAGTCTGCCAGACGGATGAACAGAGCCGCCCCCGTAGCCCAGAAAATGGGTATCACCGTGTCGTATTGCCCCTTGTCCTCTTCTACCACGCCCATAATACGGCCGCGGCAGAAGGGATAGCCATAGCGGTCGATGAAACCTCCCGCAGCTCCGGCATACTCAAACTGCCCCTTGTTACGCCAACTGCGTATCTTCGGCTGGCAAGCGGCCGTCTCCGGATAGGCATCCATATACTCTGCCAACGGGACAAGCCAGTGCTCGGTGACCTCTACATCGGAATTGAGCAGCACTACATATTCTGCCTCCACCTGCTTCAATGCCAGATTGTATCCGTCGGCAAAACCGTGGTTCTCTTCCAGCAGAATCAAGTGCACAGAAGGAAACTCGCGACGGAGCATTGCCACGGAAGCATCCGTAGAGCCATTGTCGGCTACACAGACTTCTACTTGTCCGCTCTTCGAACAGCGGACCACAGACGGAAGAAAAGTACGAAGCATATCGCACCCGTTCCAATTCAGAATAACTACCGATACTTTCATCATCACCCCCTTTCACATTCAGCTTTAGAAGCTTTCCAACGTTTATGTGACCACAGCCAATAAGCCGGCTCCCTGCGAATCGTCTGTTCCAGGTAATTGGCAAACATTTCCGTGATTTCTCCTTCGCTTGTTTCCTTCGGCTTTTCTGTCATCAACTTAAATTCAGCTATGCA
>OLRO01002171.1_pt1 | contig 9925 bp, 8 predicted proteins | sample 1673131 | NCBI WGS metagenome assembly OLRO01 (sample SAMEA3136757, study PRJEB25190) | human gut metagenome | biome: human gut; feature: human-associated habitat; material: faeces | place: Austria | collected 2013 | reverse complement strand
TCAAGTTAAGACCTGCAACAGTTGCGGCTTCGCCTATAATAGTAGCGATAGTCAGGATACCCTGTCCTCCTACCCCTGAAAGTATAATATCTTTTCTCATGCCTTTTCTACTCTTTTCTGTCTCAATTTACGATTTAAAGTCTGCACACATTCACGGCGCGGAATGATAACAGACACTCCTTTATATTCTATTTCTTCACGAATGATACGAGTTATTTCCTCCATATTCTTAGGCAACGGAACCACCACTCGTACATGTTCGGGTTCTACCCCCAATCCCAGACAAATAGCTTCAAACTTATTTGTACCTGCCGAATCCTGTCCGCCGGTCATGGCTGTAGTCAGGTTGTCGGAAATAACGACCGTGATGTTCGATTGATCGTTCACCGCATCCAGCAGTCCCGTCATTCCGGAATGGGTGAAAGTGGAATCCCCTATCACGGCAATGGAAGGAAACAGTCCTGCATCGGCCGCTCCTTTGGCCATCGTGATGGAAGCTCCCATATCGACACAGCTGCTCAATGTGCGGAAAGGAGGAAGTGCCCCCAGCGTATAGCAACCGATATCTCCGAAAATCTTTGCATCCGGATATTCTGCAGCCACCTTATTCAAGGCATCATACACATCGCGGTGTCCGCATCCCTTGCACAAGGCCGGTGGACGGGGTACCACATTCTGTGCGGCTGCATAAACCTGTCCACTTGGCAACCCCAAGGCCCGACGCACATTGTCGGGAGTCAGTTCCCCCGTACGAGGTAACTCACCGCTTAAACGGCCTTTCACTACATATTTAGAAGGAAGAATGCCTTTTAGCTGTTCTTCCACAAAAGGCTGTCCGTCTTCTACCACCAGAATCTCCTTACAAGAGTCTGCCAGACGAGTCAAGGCTTCCATCGGCAAAGGATATTGTGAAATCTTCAGCATGGGATAAGGACATCCTTCCGGAAAGTTTTCCATCACGTAGTTGTAACCGATGCCACAAGCCACAATTCCTTTCTCAGCCATCCCTTCCTGCATGCTCAGCTGGTTATAGGCAGAACGTGCAGACTCAGCCTCCAGTTTCTGCTGGTTCTCGATGACTTCCCTATAACGGCGACGGGCATTTCCCGGCAACAGCACCCAGTCAGAAGGTACAGACTGACGTCCCGTACAAGTGACTTCCTTTCCGGACGCAGCGACTTCTACTGCCGCACGGGAATGGGCCATTCGGGTGGTAATACGCATCAATACCGGTGTACGCATCTGCTCCGAGAGGTCGTATGCATACGCCATCATATCGTAGGCCTCCTGCTGGGAAGAAGGTTCCAGTATCGGAATTAAAGCAAACTTGCCATAAAAGCGAGAATCCTGCTCATTCTGAGAAGAATGCATGGTAGGATCGTCGGCAGCCAATACCACTACCCCTCCATTGACACCCGTAATGGCTGAATTGACAAAGGCATCGGCACATACGTTCATTCCTACATGCTTCATGCAAACCAGTGCCCGCTTGCCCACATACGATACCCCCAAAGCTGCTTCCATGGCTGTTTTCTCATTGGTACACCAGCTGCTGTGCAACCCGCGCGCTTTCGCTATCGGAGATTCCTGTATATATTCTGTGATTTCGGTCGAAGGAGTTCCCGGATAGGCATAAACCCCGGAAATTCCTGCGTGAATGGCGCCCAGCGCTATCGCCTGGTCGCCCAATAACAAAAGTTTATGATTGTCTTTCATAAAATAAGAAGTTAATTCAATGTAAAAGCGTCTGCATCATCCAGCACTGGGAACTTTTTCCGGAAGGCTTCCAGTTCATTCATATCTATGAAGGCTTCCACCTGCCCCTCCTTGCCATCTTCACAGGCAGAAAGTGTCTTCCCATACGGGTCGATAGCCGCCGTACCCCCACAATAATCGCAGTACGGGTCTTTTCCTACCCGGTTCACACCCAGCACATAACACTGGTTTTCAATGGCTCGTGCCCGCAACAAAGCCTTCCAGGCCTCCACTCTGGGAGAAGGCCAGCTGGCTACATACAACGCCACATCGTAATCGCCCCGATTCCGGGACCAAACCGGGAAGCGCAAGTCATAGCACACTTCGAGCAGAAACCGTACATCACGGAAATTCACCACGACACGTTCCGTACCGGCCGTATAATGTTTGTCTTCTCCACCATACGTGAACAAATGCTTTTTGTCGTACCATTGTACTTTCCCGTCGGGATGCACAAAGAAAAAACGGTTATAGAATTTTGCATTTTCCTCTACCGAAATACTTCCTGCAATAGCACAATTACGCTTCATCGCCTTCTGTTTCATCCATTGAAGACTCTCTCCTTCAGCAGATTCAGCAGTTCCCTCTGGATTCGTACAAAATCCCGTAGAAAACATCTCCGGAAGAACGAACAAATCGACATCTTTATTATAAGTATCTATCACAGCGTCAATGGCATTGACATTGACAGAAGGACTGGCCCAACAAATATCAGTCTGTAATAAGATTATTTTCATGCTTTTCATTTATTAGAAACGCCCAAAGGTAACAATTTAATCACATAAAGCAAATTTTAGTATCAAAATACTTTAAGTTCACAGGTAAATGTACATATTTGAAATATAGATTTCAAGCAGACAGTTTGTAAAGAATACTTTAATAACTCTTCTATTATCAGGGTTTTTATCCTAAAAGATTCTTATAAATAGAGGTAGTTTGCAAAATGTTTTTTATTTTTGTAGCCAAAATGAGTTAATATACTAACAAATGAACGTATTAGAATTAAGCGAACAGGAAATTATCAGACGCAACAGCCTGAACGAATTGAGAGCAATGGGGATTGATCCGTACCCTGCTGCCGAGTATGTAACCAACGCTTTTTCGACTGACATAAAAGCCGAATTCAAAGACGATGCAGAACCCCGCAAAGTATCTGTGGCAGGACGTATCATGTCTCGCCGTGTGATGGGTAAGGCATCCTTCATCGAATTACAAGACTCCAAAGGTCGTATTCAAGTATATATAACCCGTGACGACATCTGCCCGGATGAAAACAAGGATTTATACAATGTCGTTTTCAAACGTTTGCTGGATTTAGGTGACTTCATCGGAATCGAAGGTTTCGTATTCCGCACACAGACTGGTGAAGTTTCTATCCATGCACAGAAACTGACCGTGTTGTCTAAATCAATCCGTCCACTTCCGATTGTAAAATACAAAGACGGAGTGGCATACGATAAATTTGAAGACCCTGAACTCCGCTACCGCCAACGCTATGTGGACTTGGTAGTCAACGACGGAGTAAAAGATATTTTCTTGAAACGTAGCAAGATTTATAATTCCATGAGAGAGTATTTCAATTCCAAAGGTTATGTGGAAGTGGAAACTCCGATTCTTCAGTCTATTCCGGGAGGTGCTACCGCACGTCCGTTTATCACTCACCACAATGCACTGGACATTCCTTTGTACATGCGTATTGCCAGTGAGCTGTATCTGAAACGACTGATTGTGGGTGGTTTTGAAGGAGTGTACGAAATTGGAAAGAACTTCCGTAACGAAGGTATGGACCGTACGCACAACCCGGAATTCACTTGTATGGAAATCTACGTGGCCTACAAGGATTACAACTGGATGATGAAGTTTACGGAAAACATGCTCGAGAAAATCTGCATGGACGTAAACGGTACCACAGAAGTCAAGATTGGTGACAATGTGATCAGTTTCAAAGCTCCGTTCAAGCGCGTCACCATGCTGGATTCTATCAAAGAATTCACCGGATACGACCTGACAGGCATGAGCGAGGAACAGATTCGGGAAGTATGCCAGAAGCTGAACATGGAAATCGACGAGACCATGGGCAAAGGCAAGCTGATTGACGAAATTTTCGGAGAATTCTGTGAAGGCAACTACATCCAGCCGACGTTCATCACCGACTATCCGATTGAAATGTCTCCGCTGACCAAGAAGCACCGCAACAATCCGGACCTGACCGAACGCTTCGAACTGATGGTGAACGGAAAGGAACTTTGCAACGCTTATTCAGAGCTGAACGACCCAATTGACCAGCTGGAACGTTTCGAGGAACAGATGCGCCTGAGCGAAAAGGGAGACGACGAAGCCATGATTATTGACAAGGACTTTGTGCGTGCCTTGGAATACGGCATGCCTCCTACTTCAGGTATGGGTATTGGTGTGGACCGTCTAGTCATGCTGATGACCGGACAGAACACCATCCAGGAAGTATTGTTCTTCCCACAGATGCGTCCGGAAAAAGTCATCCCGAAAGATGCACCGGCCAAGTTCATGGAACTGGGTGTAACAGAAGAATGGGTACCAGTTCTCCAGAAAGCCGGATACAATCTGGTAAATGACATGAAAGATGTCAATCCTCAAAAGCTCCATCAGGATATCTGCGGTATCAATAAAAAATACAAACTGGAGCTGAAGAACCCGACAGTAGACGAAGTGGCGGGCTGGATAGAAAAGATTAAATAAATGAAGGAAGGTATATGAAGGGTGAATGAATGGACTTCACTCTTCATATTCTGCTTTTTCATTAAGAGATAAGAGTATGAAATTACCCGGAAAAATAGCGATCATGGGGGGAGGAAGCTGGGCCACTGCTATTGCAAAAATTATATTGACCCAAGCTGAATCCATAAACTGGTATATGCGCCGTGACGATCGGATTGAAGAATTCAAACGTCTGGGACATAATCCGGCCTATCTGACAAGTGTACGCTTTGATATGAAGTGTATCAACTTTTCATCAGACATCAATAAGGTGGTCAAAGAATCGGATACCCTGATTTTTGTCACCCCTTCACCGTATCTGAAAAGTCACCTCAAAAAGCTAAAGACCAAGCTGAAGGATAAATTCATCGTAACCGCCATCAAAGGTATTGTTCCGGACGAGAACCTGATCGTTTCAGATTACTTCCACAAAATGTATGATGTACCCGAAAATAACATCGCCGTGCTGGCAGGTCCATGTCACGCGGAAGAAGTAGCATTGGAACGATTATCCTATCTTACCGTAGGATGCAAAGACATAGAAAAAGCCAAAATGTTTGCTAAACAATTGGCCGGACACTATATCAAAACTTCAGTCAACACTGACGTAGCTGGCATCGAATATGCCTCCGTCCTGAAAAATGTGTACGCCATCGCAGCCGGAATCTGTAGTGGTCTGAAATATGGAGATAACTTCCAAGCCGTACTGGTTTCGAATGCACTGCAGGAAATGAACCGTTTTCTAGATACCGTTCATCCCGTAAACCGTTGCACCAATGACTCTGCCTATCTAGGTGACCTTCTCGTGACCTCTTATTCCAACTTCAGCCGTAACCGGGTATTTGGCACCATGATTGGAAAAGGATACTCCGTAAAAAGTGCACAGATTGAAATGGAAATGATTGCAGAAGGATACTACGGCACCAAGTGTATCAAGGAACTCAACAAACACTTGCACGTGAACATGCCGATTGTAGATGCCGTCTACAACATCCTTTATGAACGAATATCCCCAATGATAGAAATCAAATTATTAACTGACTCATTTAGATAAAATTAGAAACAGTTATGGAAAACATTAAACTAAACGTGGAAAAGACTTTGGATTTTATCTCCAAAGAAAAATTGGCTTCTTATGAACCGAAAGTAAAAGCTTGTATGGAAACACTGGAAAAAGGTACAGGCTTGGGAAATGACTTTTTGGGCTGGTTGCACTTACCGTCTTCCATCACTAAGGAACATTTGAACGACCTGAAAGCTACCGCACAAACTCTTCGCGAAAACTGCGAAGTAGTAGTTGTAGCAGGTATCGGAGGAAGTTACTTGGGTGCACGCGCGGTCATTGAAGCCATGTCAAACAGCTTTGCCTGGTTGCAAGAAAAGAAAGCCGGACATCCGACTATCATCTTTGCCGGACACAACATCAGCGAAGATTATCTGTTTGAACTGACTGAATACCTGAAAGACAAAAAATTCGGTGTCATCAACATATCTAAATCAGGAACCACTACAGAGACAGCCTTGGCTTTCCGTCTGCTGAAAAAACAGTGTGAAGATCAGAGAGGCAAGGAAATGGCCCGCAAAGTCATCGTAGCAGTTACTGATGCAAAGAAAGGTGCAGCCCGTGTCACAGCCGACAAGGAAGGATACAAATCATTCATCATCCCTGACAACGTAGGCGGACGTTTTTCTGTTCTGACTCCGGTAGGTTTGCTTCCGATAGCAGTTGCAGGAATCGATATCGACCAGCTGGTAGCCGGTGCTTGCGAAATGGAAAAAGTATGCGCCAACGAAAATATGTACGAGAACCCGGCTGCTTTGTATGCTGCCACTCGTAACGAATTGTACCAGAGCGGAAAGAAAATTGAAATTCTGGTCAACTTCCAGCCCAAACTGCACTATTTCATGGAATGGTGGAAACAGCTGTACGGTGAATCTGAAGGAAAAGACCACAAAGGTATCTATCCTAGCTCAGTAGATTTCTCTACCGACTTGCACTCCATGGGACAATGGATTCAGCAAGGTGAACGTACTATCTTCGAAACGGTCGTTTCTATTGAGACTCCGAGTCACGAACTCCACTTCCCAAGCGACGAAGAAAACTTGGATGGCTTGAACTTCCTGGCCGGAAAACGTATCGACGAAGTCAACAAGATGGCCGAACTGGGTACTCAGCTTGCCCACGTAGACGGAGGCGTTCCTAACTTGCGTGTCAGCGTGCCTTCATTGAACGAATACTATCTCGGACAGCTTATCTACTTCTTTGAAAAGGCTTGTGGAATCAGCGGTTACCTGCTCGAAGTAAATCCGTTTAACCAACCAGGTGTAGAAGCCTACAAAAAGAATATGTTCGCTCTTCTGAACAAACCGGGATACGAAAAAGAATCAGAAGCAATCCAGGCTCGTCTGAAGAAATAAGACAAGACGGTTACTCCGTTGTTGCATTTACAGGCACGAATTACATGAAAACACCTTCCTGATTATTTATCAAGGTAAGGAATTGCATTCATGTAATGCGTGCCTGAATATTATAAAAATGTATCACCATGTTTCAACAAGAAATCCATCAATATCTCACTACCCATCATTTTACACAAATCAACTTGAAAGCCGTATTGTTCGATATGGACGGCGTACTGTTCGATTCCATGAAGAACCATGCCACAGCCTGGCATGAAGCAATGAAGCAATATGGCATGAACCTGAGCAGAGAAGAAGCCTATCTACACGAAGGCCGAACGGGTGCTTCCACCATTAATATTGTCAGCCAACGGGAAAGAGGTTATGAAGCTTCTGAAGAAGAAATCAAAAAAATCTACCAAACGAAAAGTGAATTATTCAATAGTCTGCCTAAAGCAACTCCCATGCCCGGAGCCCTCGAAGTACTGAACAAAATCAAGGCAACCGGACTTATTCCCATGGTAGTGACCGGCTCTGGACAACATTCCTTATTGGACAAACTGAATCACTACTTCCCGGATATTTTCCACCGTGAGCTGATGGTTACAGCTTTTGACGTAAAATACGGAAAGCCCAATCCTGAACCCTATCTGATGGCCTTACAAAAAGCTGGAATCAAGGCAAATGAAGCAATTGTCATCGAAAATGCTCCGCTCGGCGTACGTGCAGGAGTAGCAGCTGGAATATTTACCGTAGCCTTGAATACAGGCCCCCTTCCAAATGAAGTACTCCTGCAAGAAGGAGCCAATCTGCTTTTCCCCTCCATGCAGTCCTTCAATGAAAACTGGGAAGCGTTTTACCAAGGTCTACAAACAATTTCCCTATAACAAAAAAATCCACGAAAAGAGTCGTACCGACATGCCTACTTCTCTTTCCGTGGATTATTATATTATCCAAATACTTTATATTATTCCAACGCAAACAATTTACTTCTCGACAGCAAAGAAGAATCGATTACATTGGCCTTCTCCTTCAGCTCAGACAATACGATGTCTGAATCCTTATACATCAGATTCAGTGTATATTTTCGGACAGCCGAAATGACCGGCGGAAGCAAATATTCACCTACTTTAGAGAATTCACCACCAATAATCACTTGTTCCGGATTGAATACATTGATTAAATCGCCAATGTGACGTCCCAGTTTTGCTCCAATCTCTTCCACCAGTTCAATAGCCAATACATCCTCCCGACGGACCGCAGAAATAATATCCGCCAAAGTAATTTCATCGATAGATTTTTCCTTCAGCAAAATGGAATTTTCTCCCTGACGGAGACGGGCTATAAACTTACGATACAATGCCGAACAAGAAACTTCTGTCTCGATACATCCTTTCTTTCCACAATAACAAATCTGCTGATTGTCATATCCATAGTTGTGTCCAAATTCACCTGCAAATCCAGACATTCCAGAATAGAGTTTGCCATCGATGATGATAGCCAACCCCAACCCCCAGTTCACATTGACAAAGATAAGATTTTTCGGACACTTTTCCGGACGCGTAATGAACTCCCCGTATGCCATGGCACGGCTGTCATTATCAATGCAGACATTAATGCCCAGTCTTTCTGTGAACATTTCAGCCAGTGGCTTGTCACCAAACGTCAGATGGGTATAGCTGCATCCTGTTTCCGGATTGACACGTCCCGTCATGCCGATACAGATATTCAATATTTTTGACTTATCACAAGGGAGTTCATCAATAAATGTTTCTATTTCCCGGCAAATACGCTCCAGACATTCCGGTGTATTCTCCAACTTAAACGGAATTTCCATCTTAGTCTGCAACACATCCCCCTTAAAATTAATGGCTCCCAAGCTTAAAGACTGCACTGCCAAAGCCACTCCTATAAAATAAGCAGAATCCGAATTCAATCCATACAAACTTGGATGACGCCCTCCGCTGGTTTCCAGTTTTCCACAATCGTTCACGTATCCCTCCCTACACATTTCATCCACAAACTTCGTCACGGTAGGAACACTTAGGCCCATTGATTTAGATAAATCTGTAATCGTGGTGCTGCCTGCATAAATCAAATGTGTAATGATACGCTGCTTTACGAGCGCACTTTTAACGCCTTTCTGTATATTCGTCAATAGAGTCTGACCCATATTCGTTATTTTTTATAGAAACATTTACAAATGTAGAATTTTTCTTTAAAAACTCATGCATAAAAAATCTATTTTTTTATTTGCCTTTCTGAGTAAGCTTTGATATATTTGCAGGAGTAAGACGATTTTAATCAAAGAAAACAGTTAAAAATAAATTTCAATATTCAAAATTCTAATCACCATGAGACTAATCATTGAACCTGATTACAGTGCTCTGTCCAGCTGGGCAGCAAATTATGTTGCAAAGAAAATCAACGCAGCTAACCCTACAAAAGAAAAGCCGTTTGTATTAGGACTTCCCACGGGTTCTTCCCCACTGGGAATGTATAAAGCCTTGATTGAATTGAACAAAAAAGGAGTGGTGTCTTTCAAAAACGTAGTGACCTTCAATATGGATGAATACGTAGGACTTCCAGAATCTCACCCGGAAAGCTACCATTCTTTCATGTTCAACAATTTCTTCAACCACATTGACATCTGCAAGGAGAACATCCACATCCTGAACGGAAATGCAGCCGATTTGGAAGCAGAATGTGCCAATTATGAAAAAGAAATTGAAAAGTTCGGCGGCATCGACTTGTTCCTGGGAGGTATCGGTCCTGACGGTCACATCGCATTCAACGAACCGGGTTCTTCACTGAGCTCACGCACTCGTGTGAAAACACTGACTACCGACACCATCATTGCCAACTCTCGTTTCTTTGAAAACGACGTAAACAAAGTGCCTAAAACAGCCTTGACCGTAGGAGTAGGTACCGTACTTTCTGCCAAGGAAGTGTTGATTATCTGTAACGGACACAACAAGGCACGTGCCTTGCAACATGCCGTAGAAGGAGGAATCACACAGATGTGGACAATCAGCGC
>OLRO01002164.1_pt1 | contig 9945 bp, 9 predicted proteins | sample 1673131 | NCBI WGS metagenome assembly OLRO01 (sample SAMEA3136757, study PRJEB25190) | human gut metagenome | biome: human gut; feature: human-associated habitat; material: faeces | place: Austria | collected 2013 | reverse complement strand
CGAATAGCCCGTAATGCGAACCTCATCGCCCGCGCGACAGCCTGCTTTCTCCAAGGCGTCGTCGACGCCAATGCGGGATAGACGATGCTGCAGATAGATGATGGCATCCTCATTTTCCCAGTCGGTCTGGATAACCAAGCGCTCGATGGCGCGACCGACCACGCGGAAGGCACCGGGCTCTTCCTGGACAATGCGGAAACGCTTCTCGCGCTGCAGACGGCGGCGCTCCCACTCCTCGTCGCGCAGATCGACCGGCTCATCAGCAACCGCCAGCTCGGCGCGAAGCTTAGCCACCTGCTCGCCCACGGCAAGCATCAGCGTGTTGAGACCGGCACCCGTCACAGCGGACACGGCAAAGAACATATGCCCGTCGTCGAGCGCCGCACGCTTAAGGTCGGCAATCTTGTCGGCCGTGCCCGGCGCATCGCACTTGTTGGCGACAACGATCTGCGGACGCTCCGAAAGCTCGGCGCCATACTGCTCGAGCTCGCGGTTGATGATGCGATAGTCCTCGACCGGATCGCGATCCTCAAAACCACCCGTCATATCGACGACGTGCATGATGAGTGCCGTGCGCTCGATGTGGCGCAGGAACTGATGGCCGAGGCCCTTGCCCTCGCTCGCGCCCTCGATGAGACCGGGAACGTCGGCAACGACGTAAGAATATTCGCCGGCACGCACCATGCCCAGATTGGGCACGAGCGTGGTAAACGGGTAGTCAGCAATCTTGGGGCGGGCGGCACTCATGCGCGCAATGAGCGATGACTTACCCACCGAGGGAAAGCCCACAAGCGCGGCATCGGCCATAAGCTTCATCTCGAGCTCGATCCAGTGTTCCTCGGCAGGCTCGCCGAGCTGGGCAAAGGCCGGAGCGCGACGCACCGACGTCACAAAGTGAGTGTTGCCCAGACCGCCAGCACCACCGGGCGCCACGACAACGCGCTCGCCGTCGTGCACCAGGTCGGCAATCTCGAACATCGGGGTCTGCGTCTCGGGATCGAGCTCGCGCACCACGGTACCCATAGGGACCTTGAGAATCAGGTCCTCGCCGCTCTTACCGTTACGACGGGCACCCTGCCCGTGCGTGCCGCGCTCGGCGCGGAAGTGATGCTTAAAGCGGTAATCGATCAGCGAGGACAGCTGAGCGTCGGCCTGAATGACGACGTTGCCGCCACGACCGCCGTCGCCGCCATCGGGGCCGCCCTTGGGGACAAATGCCTCGCGCCTAAACGACATGCATCCGGCTCCGCCGTCGCCGCCGCACACGTTAATGCGGCTGATATCGGTGAACTGTGACAACAGAATCGCCTCCTACAAAAAAGAGGGAGACCCTTGAATCCTAAAACTCAAGAGCCTCCCACATATGTGCTCTATGAAGGGTGAATTACGCGTTCGCGAGCGGGCGTACGCTGACCCTGTGCTTGATACCCTTGTGGAACTCAACGGTACCGTCGACCAGCGCGAACAGCGTGTCGTCCTTACCACGGCCAACGTTCTCACCCGGGTGGATGTGCGTGCCGTGCTGACGGACGAGAATCGTGCCCGTGGTTACCGTCTGGCCGGCATAGCGCTTCGTGCCAAGGCGCTGACCGCGGGAGTCACGGCCATTACGGGAGGAACCGAGTCCTTTTTTGTGTGCCATTGTGTATACCTACTCTTTCGTTACGAGTGTAATCTACTCGGCGACGGGAGCCTCGGCAACAGCCTCAGCCTCTGCCTTGACAGCCTTCTTGGCGCGGGAGGTAGCCTGAACCTTCACAATCTTCAGCTTGGTGAGCTGCTGACGGTGACCCTTCAGACGACGATAGCGCTTACGCTTGTGGAACTTGAAGACCAGCTGCTTCTCGCCCTTGAACTGCTCAACGATCTGAGCGGTAACCTTGGCCTTGGCCAGCTTGTCGGGATCGGTGACGATCTTCTTACCATCGTTGAGGAAGATAACCGGCAGGGTGACCTTGTCGCCCTCATTGCCCTCGATCTTCTCGACGGTGATGACATCGTCGGTGGCGACCTTGTACTGCTTGCCGCCCGTGTTAACGATTGCGTACATGTTTACTTGCCCTTCATGCATCAGTTAGTGCAACAGCCGAATATAGTAGCAGGCGAAAATACCCCCGTCAACGAGTATGTGGAGCAAATCCACAAGTTCGCACAGGTATGGGGCTGACGAGTCGGCCCTCGTCGTCCTCGCATGCTTGATTCTGACGCTCGACATCGTAGGAGCAGATGGTCACGAGGTCTTGCATACCGGTGGAAACAATAGGTGCATCCACGCCCGGGGTCAAGCCCTGCAACAAAACATCAGCCGCAGAAAGCAAAATTTCCGGACGCATGGAGCCCTCGTTGTCGGCATGGGTGTCGAGCATGAGCACCAAATGGTCCGGGCGCTCCCCCGCCGTGAGCTCATAGCCCACGAGCGTGTGATCCAAATCCAAGCGCTTGCTCTTTTTGCCGCGCGCGTAGTCGATGCCGTGGCCCGCGCGCAGCGTGTCGATCGCACGATGCACCTCGTCGGCGCTTACGGGCGCCTCGGGGTCCAGATGCAGGTCGATGCGATACGACAGGCGCGTGAGCTGCGCCGTCAACGCCGGCGTGCGCACGTCGATGTACGCCGCCTCGATGGGCGCCAGATCGGCCGGAGACGCCGCAGCCAGGCGCCCAAACGCCTCGTCGAGCGCCACGAACTCGGTCATAAACAGGTCATACCACTCGCAGGTCGACGACGTGCCCACCGGCAGCGCCGACGAAAAGCCCACGCGCATGTGCGGAGAGAAGCCCTGCGTGACGGCATAGGGAAGTCCCGCACGGCGCACGATGCGCTCAATGGTATGGATCACTTCGAGATGGCCCAGGTACTTAAGGCGATCGCGCTTGCCATAGCGAACACGAAGCCTAAAGAGCGAGGGGTTGTCGGTCAGGCGCTCACTCATGCGCGATCACCCATCAATACATTCTTGGCGTGGAGCGTGGGGCAGATCCCGCAGCCGGTGCACGACGTGCGGGTGCAGTCGGGAGTCGTGACGCCCTCGAGCGAGCGACGGTACTCGCGCTCGAGAAAGCCGCGTGTGCAGCCGGGGCTCACGTGCTCCCACGGCAGGCGCCAGTCCAACTCGTAGGGCAGGTGCACGAGCTCATTGAGGTCGATGCCGTTTTTGGCAGCAGCCTCCTTCCAGTTATCGAGCGAGAAATGCTCTACCCAGGCGTCAAAGCGAGAGCCCGAGCGCCAAGCGTCGATGATGACGGGCGTCATGTCACGACCGGCGCGGGACAGTGCGGCCTCGATGAGCGAAGTCTCGGCATCGTGGTAATGAACGCGGACGGCACGGTTGCGAACGCTCGTGATAAGCAGCTTCTGGCGACGCTTGACGTCGTCGTAGTCGAGCTGCGGGCACCACTGGAACGGCGTGGCAGCCTTGGGGATAAAGACCGAAACCGAGATGGACACCGAGATCGAGCCGCGACGAGCCTTGGGCACCACGGAACGACCGAGCTCCAGCACGTGATCGGCCAGATTGGCGATGGCCACGATATCCTCGTCGCGCTCGCCGGGAAGGCCCATCATAAAGTAGAGCTTCATGCGGTTCCAGCCGGCCTCGAAGGCCGCCTTGGCCGCACGGTCCAGGTCCTCCTCGGTCACGTTTTTGTTAATGATGTCGCGCATGCGCTGGCTGCCGGCCTCGGGCGCGAACGTCAGGCCGCTCTTTCGCACCTTCTGCACCTTCATCATCAGCTCGCGCGAGAAATTGTCCGCGCGGAGACTGGGCAGCGAGAGGTTGATCTTGCGCGGCTCGCAGTAGCGGAGCAGACCGTCGGCCAGCGCCTCAAGCTCGCGGTAGTCGGAGGTCGAGAGGCTGGCGAGGGTGATCTCGCTGTTGCCGGAATCCTCGAGCGATTCGATCGCCTGTCTGCACAGGGTATCCGCGGATTTGGCGCGGATCGGCCGGTAGCAGAAGCCCGCCTGACAGAACCGGCAGCCGCGCACACAGCCGCGCAGCACCTCGACGCTGGCGCGGTCCTGGATGGCACCCACCATCGGGACGACGAAGTTGGTCGGGGGCGCAAAGTCGTTCAGGTTCTTGATGATGGCCTTGGTGATGACCGCCGGGATGCCCGGCTCGTTGGGGGTGATGGACTTGACGCGGCCATCGTCGTAGTATTCGATGTCGTAGAAAGCCGGGATATAGACGCCGGGGATCCTGGCAATGCGGAGCAGCAGCTCTTTCTTGGAGACGCCGCCCTCTTTCTTGGCCTTTTCGATTTCGGCGCAGATGCCGGGCAGCTGGTTTTCGCCCTCGCCCAGCTGGACGACGTCGAAGAAGTCGGCGATGGGCTCCGAGTTGCAGGCACAGGGGCCGCCCGCCACGATAAGGGGCCAGCTCTCGTCGCGGTCTTTCGAATAGAACGGGATGCCCGCCAGATCCAGCATGGCGAGGATGTTGGTGTAGGACAGCTCATATTGGAGCGTAAAGCCCACAGCGTCGAAAGCCGTGAGGGGGTCTTTGCTCTCCATCGTGTAGAGGGGCAGGTTCAGGCGCTCCATCTCAGCCTTCATATCCAGCCACGGCATAAAGGCGCGCTCACACCACCAGTTTTCGTGGCTGTTCAGCAGCTCGTAGAGGATTTTTTCGCCCAGAAAGGACATGCCCACTTCGTAGGTGTCCGGGAAGCAGAACGCGAAGCGGACGTCTACCTCGTCTTTATTTTTATAGACGCTGCCCGGTTCGCCGCCGGTGTAACGGCCCGGCTTCTGCACCCGGGACAGCGCTTCTTTCAGTTTCGGATCAAACATCAAGTTCCTCCATTTAACAACACGGATTGCATATTTATATATTTTACCCTATTTGGGCGAAGATTGCAACAGACATCTCAGCATTTGAGCTCCATCCAACGGTGGGATAGGCAGAAGGTTGAACGCCCCGGTGAGCAGATTGGCCGCAAGGAACGCACTGCCCCGGATGGTTGCACACTGCTCCATCCTCATTGCCCAGATGGCGGCCAAGAGGCCATTCATGCCCGGCCCGGCGGCAGCGAGCAGAAAGGTCTGCCCCCGGGTGAGGGTCTGACCCCGGGTCCGCATACAGAAACCGGTCATGGTCACTTCGATGACGGGAAATCGCCGAAACAGGAGCAGATAGACGAAGATATGACCTATTTCGTGGAGGATGGCGGCGCACAGACCGATGCGCAGGAAGCCGCTGGCGTCGAACCAGAGCAGCAGATACAGCGCCCCGCAGAGCAGCAGCGGGTCACGGAACACCAGCGGCCCCAGCCGGACGAGCCGCCTCATGGCAGGCCCAGCAGAGCCCCCGCATCATAGCGGACGCCCTGTTCCAGAAGCTCAAAATGAAGGTGCGCCCCGGTGGAGCGGCCCGTTTCCCCCGCTGTCCCCAGCGGCTGACCTGCCTGCACCACCTCTCCGGCCCGAACGAAGAGGTATTGCAGATGGGCGTAAAGCGTCTCCTGCCCGCCGCTGTGGCTCAGGCAGAGGTAGTTGCCGTAGGTCGCGCTCCGCCGGGCGGCAATGACGACGCCGTTCATTGCGGCCAGCACCAGCGTGCCTTCCGAACATGCAAGGTCAGTGCCGCGATGGAACGCCTCTTCGCCGGTGATGGGGTCGGTGCGCCAGCCGTAGGCGTCTGAGACCCGCCATGCCGTCGTACCCAGCGGGAACCAGGCCGTCTGCGCGGGCCTTACCCGTTTCAGCGAACAGCCCTCGGGCGCGGCTTTTGCGGCACAGGCCCGCAGAGCGGCCACGCAGAACAGGACAGCGCAGAACACCGCAAAAATCACCCATCCCTTTGTTTTATGCTGTCTTGTCCCCATCGGCGTCCCTCCTGTTTCCTGTACTGTATGCGGCAGGACAATATAAAATGCCGCCGGCCTTGCGGGCCAGCGGCATCGGGGATTATTTCAGGAAGTGCTCGAGCAGGCGGCTCAGCAGACCGGTGCGGCGGGGGTGGCTCTCGGTGACGACGATGGGCATCGGGGCGGGAGCGGCCTTTTCCGGCTGTACTGGCTGTTTTTCCGGTTCTACGGGTTGAGGTACTGCCTTTGCCGATGCGGCAGGCTTTTCCAGAGCCTTGACGGGCTGGGGCTTCGGCGTCTCGACGACAGAGGCCGGTGCAGGCGCTTTGTCGCGGGCCGTCCAGTCGTCGCGGAGAAGGTCGTACATCCCCATCTGGCTGTTCACCAGCGGCTCGCCGGGGGCGGGCTTGACTTTCTGGTAGCTGCCGTCCGGCTGCATCTCGCGGGCGTTGACGTTGTCGCTGAGCTGGAGGCGGAGGATGCTGTCCAGCTTCTCCTTCAGCACGGGGTCTTCCACCCGGACGCCGACTTCCACGCGGCACTCGGTGTTGCGGGTGAGAAAGTCGCCGGATGCGATATAGATGCGGGTGTTCACGCCGTCATAGAAGCTGTAGATTCGGCCATGCTCGAGGTAGCGGCCCACGAGGCTGCGGATGTGGAGGTTTTCGGTCTTGCCCGGCACACCGGCACGGACGCAGCAGATGCCGCGGACGATCATATCGATGCGGACACCGGCACAGCTGGCTTCCTCGAGCTTGAGGATAATATCTCTATCGGAGATGGAGTTGTTTTTCAAAATCATGGATGCCGGAAGCCCGCGGCGGGCGCGGTCAATCTGGCGGTCCATCTGTTCCAGCAGATGCATGGTTCTTCTTTTTGCACGCTTTCCCACCACTTCATAAATCAGCTGATGTTCCTCTTCATCCGAAAGTGTGCTTCCTTCCCGCATCCGAAACTGTTTTGCCTCTCCCCGGTAAAGAACAAGCTCCGTTCCATTATCCAGATGGAAACGAAGCCTGCCCTTTCCCAGAGTCGTACACTCTGTCACTGTAACCATATCTTATTCTTTCTTGCTTTCCTCATCTGCAGATGACGGAGTCTCTTCTTCGCCTTCCGGGGTCTCATCCTCCTGTGCAAAATAATGTTCACGCACCATTTCTTCAATCATCTTACAGAATTCCGGATTTTCACGCAGATACGTCTTTGCATTTTCACGTCCCTGTCCGATCTTGTCTCCTTCATAAGCATACCATGCACCGGATTTGCTGATAATTCCGACATTTGCTGCCAGATCCAGAATATCTCCCTCTTTGGAAATCCCCTTTCCGAACATGATATCAAACTCTGCTTCACGGAATGGAGGTGCTACTTTGTTTTTTACGACTTTGACACGGGTATGGTTACCAATGACTTCTCCTGCCTGCTTGAGCTGTTCTACACGGCGCACGTCCAGACGAACAGAAGAATAAAACTTAAGTGCACGGCCACCGGTCGTCGTCTCCGGATTTCCAAACATAACACCAACTTTTTCACGGAGCTGGTTGATAAAGATTACAATACAGTTTGACTTGCTGATCACACCAGTCAGCTTACGAAGCGCCTGACTCATCAGACGTGCCTGCAGGCCCACATGGGAATCTCCCATATCTCCGTCAATTTCCGCCTTTGGCACAAGAGCTGCTACCGAATCGACAATTACAATATCAACGGCTCCGGAACGCACCATGGTCTCGGTGATCTCGAGCGCCTGCTCTCCGCAGTCCGGCTGGGAAATATAGAGATTGTCAATATCAACACCGATGTTCTTTGCATAGACAGGATCAAGCGCATGCTCTGCGTCAATGAATCCGGCAATTCCGCCCTGCTTCTGCACCTCTGCCACACAGTGCAGTGCAACGGTAGTCTTACCACTGGACTCTGGTCCGTAAATCTCAATGATACGTCCTTTCGGAAGTCCTCCGAGTCCCAATGCAATATCCAGACTGAGTGACCCTGTAGGAACCGTTTCTACGTTCATATTTGCGGAATTGTCCCCCAGCTTCATCACAGATCCTTTGCCATACTGTCTCTCGATCTGTGCGATTGCCGCATCCAATGCTTTTAATTTATCGTCCTTTGCCATAATATTCTCCTTCTTATCGAACCTATGTTCGTATCTATGTTCTAATAGTAGTATATTTTGTTTGTATTGTCAATGCAAAATTTTAAATGGGGAAATAAAAAAAGACAGTCGCTCTGCAACTGCCTTTTATTATACGTTGTATCCTACTACGCGTCAAGAAGTGTTTTCAGGTAATCCTCAATCGCATCCTGCGTCTGTAACCCTATCATCTTCTTCTGAAACATTCCATCTTTCATGAATACCAGCGTAGGAATACTCACAATCTGGTAATTTAATGCAAGCTGTGGCTGCTCGTCCACATTTACTTTGCATACTTTCACCTGATCTCCCATTGATTCTGCAACTGCATCCACAACCGGTGACTGCATCTGACAAGGGCCACACCAGGATGCCCAGAAATCAATCACGACCGGCACCTTTGCGCCGACAACTTCTGCTTCAAAGTTTTCTTTTGTAATTGTTACAACTCCCATGATCTTTCCTCCTTTGATTAATTCTTACTGAACTCGGATAATACGAGTCCTTCGTTTCGGTCAAGTGTCATGCCGACACTCCATGCATTGACAAACAGTAACAGCGGTCTGCCCTTCAGATCCTGAATCTTCTTCATATCCGAGGTTCCGACCAGCTTATCCATATCGATGTCCTCATTCTCAATCCACCGGATATGCTCATACGGAAGCGTATCCATGCGGATTTCCACATTGTACTCATTCTCGAGGCGGTATTTCAACACATCGAACTGCAGTACACCGACCACGCCGACGATGACCTCCTCCATTCCCATATTGTACTCCTGGAAAATCTGGATCGCACCTTCCTGCGCAATCTGCTGCATACCCTTCATGAACTGCTTGCGCTTCATCGTATCCACCTGCCGCACTCTCGCAAAATGCTCCGGTGCGAACGTCGGGATTCCCTCGAATTTGAACGGCTTCGCCGTGGTGAGTGTATCTCCGATGGAAAAAATACCCGGATCAAACACACCGATGATGTCTCCCGCATACGCCTCGTCCACGATATGACGCTCCTGCGCCATCATCTGCTGCGGCTGCGAAAGCTTGATCTTTTTATTGCCGCCCTGCACATGTGTCACTTCCATGCCGGCGGTAAACTTGCCCGAGCAGATGCGCATAAACGCAATTCGGTCACGGTGTGCCTTGTTCATGTTGGCCTGAATCTTGAATACAAACGCAGAGAAATCCTCACCAAACGGATCAACTTCTCCGATATCCGCCTTGCGCGGCAGCGGCGAGTAAGTCATCTTTAAGAAATGCTGCAAAAAAGTCTCCACACCGAAATTCGTCAATGCCGAACCGAAAAATACCGGTGAAAGCTCTCCCTTCGTCACAAGTTCCTGATCAAACTCCGCGCTCGCTCCGTCCAGAAGCTCGATCTCCTCCATCAGCTTATCATACGCATCCTGTCCGATCTCTGCAATCAGCGCCGGATCGTCCACGGAAATATGCTTCTCCGTACCTTCCTTGGTTCCCTTTAATGTATCGGAAAACGTCATAATCTCTCTTGTGTTGCGATCATAGACACCCTTAAAATTCTTACCGGAACCGATCGGCCAGTTGATCGGGCAGGTCGCAATGCCAAGCTCCTTCTCGATCTCATCAAGAAGATCAAACGTGTCGTTCGCATCGCGGTCCATCTTGTTGATGAATGTAAAAATCGGAATATGGCGCATCACACAGACCTTGAACAGCTTTCTGGTCTGCGCCTCGACACCCTTGGAACCGTCGATTACCATGACGGCAGAATCCGCCGCCATCAAGGTACGGTAAGTATCCTCCGAGAAGTCCTGATGTCCCGGTGTATCAAGAATATTGATGCAGTAACCTCCGTAATTGAACTGCAGTACCGATGACGTGACGGAAATACCTCTCTCCTTCTCAATCTCCATCCAGTCGGACACTGCATGACGCGCCGTCGCTTTTCCCTTGACGGAACCCGCCAGATTGATTGCTCCTCCATAGAGCAGGAACTTCTCCGTCAGCGTCGTCTTACCGGCA
>OLRO01002159.1_pt1 | contig 9952 bp, 6 predicted proteins | sample 1673131 | NCBI WGS metagenome assembly OLRO01 (sample SAMEA3136757, study PRJEB25190) | human gut metagenome | biome: human gut; feature: human-associated habitat; material: faeces | place: Austria | collected 2013 | reverse complement strand
AGTGTTTAATAAACTCTTTATGTTAACTTAAAAAGGAAAATATGGAATAGATTTTATAAACTTTTTACTTCATCAAACACAACTGCCAGCTTTCGGCAGCAAAATAAAATTCTAGTTTAAACATTCACGAGAAATTCGTCATAAGTTACTCTAATATCTTATTAGAGCAGGTCTTTGGTACGCCTTTCTCAAAATAAAAAACAATTAATCTAATATTATTAGACATGAGACAAAACAAAATGATTATGCGGTCTTTAGTACTGCTGGGTGCACTGTTTTTCTGGGGAAACAGCTTTGCCCAAATCAGTTTATCTGTAAACAAGCAGACCATCAAGCAGATTATACCGCAAATTGAAAAAGCTAGCGGTTATAACGTATTCTACACAGACAAACTTCCCAATCTTGAAACAAAAAAGGATTTAAATATATCAAATGCTTCACTTGAAGCCGTATTGAAAGAATTATTTAAAGGAACGAAAATCTCCTTTGAAATAAAAGCAAACAAGCAGATTTTGCTGTTCCAGCAAACCAACAAATCTGTAGGTGCTAAAAAGAAAGTAACCGGTAGAATCGTAGACGAAAATGATGAGCCGCTTATCGGAGCTTCCGTTATTATCAAAGGCTCTACACAAGGAACAATAACCAACATTGACGGTGAATATACATTGGAAGATGTGCCGGAGAAAGCTACTCTAACCGTTTCTTACGTAGGCTATATACCGGCATCTGTTGCTGTTAACGGTAAAAACGCAATCAATGTAGTGCTGCAAGAAGATTCAAAGACTTTGGAAGAAGTTGTTGTTATCGGTTATGGTACCGTAAAAAAGAAAGACTTGACCGGTGCAGTAGGTTCTGTGGGAGGTGCAGAAGTAGCCGCCCGTAAAACAACTTCCCTTTCCACCGCTTTGCAAGGAACCATCCCAGGGTTAATGGTAACCCGCAACAATAATGCGCCTGGTGCAAATGCAGACAAGATATATGTACGTGGTATCACAACCATCGGGAATTCAGATCCTCTGGTTATCGTTGATGGAGTGCCTGGTGACATCAATTCAGTAAATGCCAACGACGTTGAGAGCATTTCTGTATTGAAAGATGCTGCTTCCGCTGCTATCTATGGTTCTCGTGCCGCTGCTGGCGTTATTCTTGTCACCACCAAAAGAGCCAGTGACAAGGAACTGTCATTGACCTATAACGGTGAATTCGGTTGGGAAATACCTACCGCAGAGCCTGAGGTTGTAGGCGTGCAACGTTTTCTGGAAATGGCTAATGAATTACGATATACAGATAATCCGGACGGTGGCAAATACCAAGCCTATTCAGAAGACCAAGTTAATAACTGGGTGAAAAACAATGCAACCAATCCCAACCAGTATCCTATAACCGACTGGCAAGATCTGATTCTTGAGAAATCCGCAACCCGTCAAAGTCACAGTATCCACCTTTCAGGCGGCAGCAAGGTCGTTAAGACCAAAGCATCCTTGGCGTATGATGAAGTAGGCGGTCTGTACGGTGACCGTTATTTCCAACGCTATACATTACGTGTAAACAATGACTTCAACATTACCCAAAAGTTAAGTGCTACATTGGACTTCAATGTTAAGCGCACTAAACACCACATGCCGCAATTCACTCCATTCGGAATGATGCGCTACATGCCTGCTATTTATGCAGGAGTATGGGATGACGGCCGTATAGCTGAAGGCAAATCGGGAGCCAACCCTTATGGATTGATGAAATTGGGTGGTACAACAGAAAAATGGTACACAGCATTGGGCGGTAAAGCATCTATTGATTTCAAGCCTTTTGACGGATTTAAAATTTCAGCAATCGTTGCTCCCCGCTTTAATTACGACAAGTTCAAAACATTCAAGAAAGCAGCCAGCTATACATTGGCAGATGATCCCAATACAATAGGGGGATACTTAGATAACAGCGGACTATACAACACAACCAAACTCTCAGAAACCCGCAATGACAGCTACAATGTCACTACGCAATTAATAGTAAACTATGCAAAGAAGTTTGCCGGAAAACATGACATCAACCTAATGGCAGGTTACGAAAACTATTACGAATATATTGAAGAATTAGGTGCTGACAGAGACGGATACGTTCTCACGAACTTTCCATACCTCAATAATGGACCTAAAGATTTAATTGGCAACTCTGGAAAAGGAAAAGAGTACGCTTATCGTTCCTACTTCGGACGTGTCATGTACAGCTATGCCGACAGATATTTATTCCAGGCCAATATACGTCATGACGGCTCATCACGTTTTGCAAAGAAACACAGATGGGGTACATTCCCTTCCTTCTCTGCCGGTTGGGTACTCAGCGAAGAAAATTTCATGAAGAATCTTAATTGGGAATGGCTGTCATTCTTGAAGATTAGAGCTACATGGGGAGCATTGGGTAATGAACGTATTGGCGATTTTCCATATATGTCAACCATTGCATTTGGGAACACTATTTTCTATCAAAACAACGGTATTTATTTTGACCAAACTGCATCTCAACAGAAATATGCCATTGAAAATGTAACATGGGAGAAAACTGAATCTACAGACATTGGGTTAGACATTTCTTTCTTGAACAACCGCTTACGTGTGAACGGTGACTATTACTGGAAAAATACTAAAGACATGCTATTAGCAATGGCTATCCCTGATTTTCTAGGATTCTCTGACCCAGACGTCAATGCCGGCAAAATGTCAACCAAAGGTTATGAATTGAATGTCAGCTGGAATGACCACATCGGTGACTTCAGCTACGGAATAGCCATTAACTTCTCTGACTTCACCTCCAAAATGGGGGATTTACAAGGAACCCAATTCCTCGGTGACAAAGTTAAAATGGAAGGCAGTGAATTCAATGAGTGGTATGGCTATGTTAGCGATGGTCTTTTCCTGACAGAAGAAGACTTAAAGAATTCTCCCAAAATCAATGATAAGAACACTCAATTGGGCGATATTAAATACAAAGACATATCTGGTCCTGACGGTGTACCCGACGGAAAGATTTCTCCTGAATATGACCGAGTATTACTAGGCAGCTCATTACCCCATTTCCTATATGGTGGTAATATCAATTTGGGCTACAAAAATTTTGACCTTTCATTGGCATTCCAAGGTGTCGGAAAACAAAATGCACGCTTGGCAAGAGAAATGGTAGAACCATTCCGTAACAATTACGGGAATTTCCCCGCCATCATTGATGGAAACTATTGGAGTCCTTATAATACGGACGAACAAAACGCAGTTGCCAAATATCCTCGTCTAACCCATGTAAACAAAAGTTCCAACTATGCCATGTCAGATTATTGGCTGTTCAACGGAGGTTATTTCCGTCTCAAAAATATAACTTTAGGCTATACATTCCCTAAAGAATGGATGAACGCAATAGGTATCAAAGGTGCACGCATTTATGCCAGTGCTTCCGATCTATTCTGTTTGAGCAAATATCCGAAAGGATGGGACCCTGAAATGGGAGTAAGTGAATATCCTATCACAACATCTATATTGTTAGGCGTATCTGTTAACTTTTAAAAGAAAGAAAAAAAATGAAACATAAATTTATAATATTAGCTTTAGGACTTGGATTTTTAGCAAGTTCCTGCAATGACTTGGACTTAGTTCCATTGTCTGAGGCCTCCACTGAAAACTGGTATTCTTCAGAAGAAGAACTATTGATGGCTGCCAATGAATTCTATAAAATCGGATATTGGAATAAAATGAACCAGGGACTTCTGGAACAAGCCACCGACAACTTCACCTATAGAAATGTGAATCGTTGCAACCTCCTAGACGGTACAGTAAATGGTGATGGTGGAACAGAGAACTGGTATCCAGTAGAGCAATGGCAATCAAACTATAAATGTATAACGATGGCCAATACATTTCTTGAAAAATCTGAGCGCGCCGAAAAGGCTGGTGTCTCTGAAAAAATATTGAATCAATACAGAGGAGAAGCTTACTTTACAAGAGCTTGTAAATATGCAGTACTCGTTTCTTTCTTTGGTGATGTTGTCTGGCTAGATAAGAATATTTACATTGAAGAAGCCTTCCAAAAAGGACGTACTCCAAAAAAAGAGATTATACCTTTAATTTACCAAGACTTCGACAAAGCAATTTCTATGTTACCAGTATCTTATACCGGTAACTCGACACAACGTTTCACAAAAGGTGCTGCATTAGCCATGAAAGCACGTTTTGCCCTTTACATGGGTGATTGGGAACTTGCGGCCGAATCAGCTAAAGCGTGTATGAATTTGCAAGCTTATCAATTACATCCCGACTTCAGCGACTTATTTCTGATGAATACCAAAAATTCCATAGAAAGCATTCTTGTATTCCCACGTTCCGTGCAATACAACATTCTATACGATGCTACTGCCACAAAAAATGAGCTGCCTAGAAATGCTGGAGGATACGGTTCGTATGCACCCTCTTGGGACTTGTTGGCTTCGTTCCTCTGTACAGATGGGTTGCCCATTGACGAGTCACCTCTTTTTGATCCCCACAATCCTTTCAAGAACCGTGCCCCCCGTTGTACTGCCACCATTGTAGAATTTGGAACCCGCCATTGTAGCTTTGACTTTGATCCTCATCCCGATGCATTAAAAGTAATGAACTACAAAACCGGTAAAATGGTAACCAACCAAGATACCCGTGCCAATGCGCAATACACCTCATTCAATGCATTGCTATGGAAAAAGGGTATTGACGATTCTTGGGTAGATAACAAACAAAAAGTGGAAAGTGACTATATTGAAATACGTTACGCAGAAGTATTGTTGACTTATGCAGAAGCCATGATTGAACTGAACAAGATTGACGAATCTGTATTAGAAGCCATCAATAGTGTACGTGCCAGAGCATACGGAGTGAAATCTTCTGAAACAGACAAATATCCGGCAGTAACAGCACGTGACCAAAAGTCCTTACGCCAGACAGTCAGACTGGAACGTCGCGTAGAGTTTGCTAAAGAAGGACTCCGCTACATGGACCTCATTCGTTGGAAATTGGCAACCAAAGCTCTGAACACCAAGAACTACGGCATTCTATATCCTGCTGACATATTAAGAGACAAAGTTACATCAAAAGGACTGTGGTTCTGGCCTACGACACCACAGATAGATGAAGATGGAATCGCAGACTTCTCTGCTATGGAAAAAGAAGGCTTAATCCAAGTACTTTCCCAGCGCAAATGGGACGAACGGCAGTATTTATGGCCAATCCCCACATCTGAAATCATTATTAATGAAAACATGAAACAGAATCCAGGGTATTAACGGTTAGACATTATAGGTAAAAAGATTGTGAATAAAAGGATAAACAAACTGTAATGAAAGGACTGCCCCTGCAAATTAGAAATCCAGGGCAGCCCTTTTATACCGTTTCCACAACAAAATAAAGAACCGCATATTTATGAGAAGAATTATATTGATTTTAAGTCTACTGTTCTGTAGCCAGCTTATCACAGCCTCCAATCTATTGATAGAAGCAGAAAGCTTACGCATGGCTTGACTCATCATACGCGCTTGAAGTCCGACATGGCTGTCACCAATATCTCCATCAATTTCTGCTCGAGGTACCAAGGCTGCAACTGAGTCAACAACAACCAAATCAACTGCACCAGAGTCAATCAGCTTACCAGCAATTTCGAGACCTTGTTCACCTGAATCAGGTTGTGACAAAAGAAGCTCATCAATATTAACACCTAGGGCTGCCGCATAAGCAGGGTCAAGGGCATGCTCTGCATCGATAAAGGCAGCGATTCCGCCTTCTTTTTGCGTCTGAGCAACAGCATGGAGGGCTACAGTCGTTTTACCTGATGATTCTGGTCCGTAAATTTCGATAATACGACCTTTAGGATAACCACCTGCACCAAGAGCAATATCCAAAGCTAGCGAGCCTGAGCTCATAACTTGAACTTTCTGCTCTGCACGCTCACCAAGACGCATAACCGCACCCTTACCAAAATCTTTTTCAATATTCTTCAAAGCATCATCAAGTGCTTTACGACGCTCATCTCCAAATTTCTTTGTAATTTCTTCTGTTTTCTTTGTTTTCTTAGCCACTTATTTTCCTCTTCTTTCTATAGTTAAAGACAAACTTAAATCAAGTTGTCTCTTGTAATAAAGCTTGGCGAACTAGGTTAAAGGCATAGAGGGTACTAATATATCTAACATCAGAACGACTTCTTCCACCTATAACAACCTTGATTGACCTTACTTGATTCCTATCAGCAATACCAATAAATACTGTACCTGCTGGGTGTCCTTCTAATGAATCTGGTCCAGCTACACCGGTAAGTGCAATTCCGTAATCGCTATCTGTTTTAGCTCGGGCACCTTCAGCCATTTTTTCTGCAGTAAAATGACTGACAACACCATGTTTTTCTAGTTGCGACAAGGGAATATCCAACATTTTAGATTTTTCTTCAATGCTGTAAGTAACAAAGCCGCCTTTAAATACTTGTGAGGCTCCTGAAAAATCAGCAATACTAGCCTGAAATAAACCTGCTGTTAGGCTTTCAGCTGCAGTGATAGTCTTGCCATGGTTCTTAAGCAAACGAAAAGCTTCAAAGGCTAAACTATTAGACTCTCCATACCCATAAATAAAATCAGATAAGGATTTGCCATCTAGAGTTTTAGTAGAACGAATTTGTTTTTCTAAAACATCTAGTTTTTGATCTGCTTCTTCTTGCGAAGAAGCCTTCGTTGACAAGCGAAGTGTTACTTCCCCCACTTTAGCGTATGGAGCTATGGTTGGATCTGTTTGGTTAACAATAAAATCCTTCAGAATAGTCACCAATTGACTTTCTCCAACGCCAAAGAATCTTAGGACTCTCGAATAAAGACTTGCGTGATTCTCAGTAAGTGCTGGAACAAGTTCCTGATTCACCATAGGTTTGAGTTCACTTGGTGGACCAGGTAAGACTACATAGGTCACCCCTTGAGCAGTAATGACGCCTCCAACTGCAAGACCTGTAGGATTTTGCAAGGGGATAGCCCCCTCAACAATTTGCGCTTGACGTTCATTATTAGGCGTTCGTGTGTGTTTAGGACGAGTAGCAAAGAAACTGTCCAGCTTTTTACTTGCCTCCTCATCAAAAACAAGTTTTTTTCCTAAGAACTTAGCTAGGGTTTGCTTGGTTAAGTCATCCTCAGTAGGGCCAAGTCCACCACAAAGAATAACTAAATCACTACGTTGACTAGCCTGATCAAGAACTGAGAGTAGGCGGTTTTCATTATCACCTACTGCGGTGTGAAAATATACATCGATTCCTAGTTCAGCTAGTTTCTCAGATAAAAATTGGGCATTGGTATTGGTGATTTGCCCGGTTAGGATTTCGGTTCCTACTGCAATCAATTCAGCTTTCATTGGTTCACCTATATTACTATTCGTAAAATAATCTCAAAAACATGTTCGTTTATAAACTAACATGTTTTGCTCGTCTTGTCAATCAAATCCACTCATTTATTTGAAGTCACAGTTATTTTCATGATCATTCACAAATCCTGCGGCTTGTAAAAATGAATATATAGTAGTCGGTCCTAAAAATTTGAACCCTCTCTTTTTTAGATTGTTGGCAATCTGTTGGGATAAAGCAGTTGATGATGGGACGTCCTTATATGTGGGTACATTATTTATCAAGGGCTTTCCGTCAAAGAACTGCCAAAAATAATGGGACAAGGAGCCAAATTCATCTTGGAGTTTTAGTACTTGTTTGGCATTATTTACGGTTGCTTCTAGCTTAAGTTTGTGACGAATAATATCCGGATTTTGAAGCGCTTCTTCAAGTTCACTTAGGCTAAACTGGGCAACACGCTCAATATCATAGTTATGAAAAACACGATTAAAGGCCTGACGTTTATTTAAAACAGTTAACCAAGAAAGTCCTGACTGATAACTTTCTAAGCAAAGTAGCTCAAAAAGTTTTTGATCGTCACCAATAGGCTTTCCCCACTCCTTGTCATGATAATCACAATATAATTTATTGTTTGTTGGAACCCAACGACAACGATTGACCATTGCTTACCTCATTTCATCAACATCTTAAGAGCTGATTTAATGTATTGCTCTGCCGTTTCATTAGTACCTTCGAAGAAGGCTTTGATTTTCTTAAGTTCTGCAGCTTTATAACCAAGAGCAAGCAAGGCTTCCATAGCCTCATCCAACTGATGATTCCCTTCAGGTTGACTTGGTGTCGTCTTGGTCGTTTCTGTTGGTAACTCTGCAAATTTCCCTGCCAAGTCCAAAACCATTTGCTGGGCTGTCTTTTTACCAATCTTTGGAAACTTCATCAAGTACTTGATGTCACTATTATCAATGGCAGCCACCAAGCCTTGATTATCATCTACAGCAACAATGGCTAGAGCAGTCGTCGGACCTATTCCAGAAACTGAAATAAGCCTAAGGAAGACTTCTTTTTCATCTTCAGTATGGAAACCAAAAAGAAGGTGGGCGTCATCCCTAATAACCTGATGAAGGTAGACTTGGATAGTCTGATTCATTTGGTCAGAAAAACTATATGGATTCGCCACAGTGACAATATAACCTAAGCCGTTTGCTTCTATAACAATATACTTGGCAGTAATTTTCACTAGAGTTCCCTTGATGTAATCATACATAGCGTGTGATTTCCTTTCTCGTTCGTATCTTCAATGGATTGCTTTGTTATTTTATACTTATAAGATAATTGTCTTGAGTGTTTATTTTGTCACCTCAAGCACTGCTGTACTATTGTAACAAAAAATCCACTCGAAAGTGGATTCTGTTTGCTCTATTTTAAGGATGACTACTCGTCTTTAAAGTATCTGTAATCATCTTTAGACCTAATAGAATATATGTTACAACGCCTAAAGTAAAGGCAATGCTAGAAACATTTACTAGGGTATTCTCCAAACTTGGTCGACCTAACCAAGCCAAAATATAGAAAATCAAGCTAGTCGCTAAAAATGTTAAGCCAACAAGTAAAAAGTGTTTATTAGTTTTTGTTAGGTGTCTCATCACTCTACCTCCTAACTTAAAAATCAGTCAATCATCCTACAATGATGTGCTAAAACATTAGAAGATTCCTTTTCTTCACCACTATTATAAATCTAACATTCCTATTCGTAAAGTAAGACGAAAAAAAGTTTTAATACTTTCCTAAGTCACGTAGACTGGTATGATTTTCTTGAATTCGACGGAACATTTTTTCCATATCAGACTTTGTAAAGTTGACAAGTACAGGACGTCCGTGAGGGCAATTGTAGGGGTTTTTACACTGTGCAAGCTGTACTAGAAGGTCACGCGCAGAGTAATCATCGAGAGCATGATTGGCCTTGATTGAACGTTTACAACTCATCATGATGGCTAACTCAGCACGGTAGGTTTTGACAGACACTTCATTCGTCAAAAGAAGCATGTCACACATTTCATAGACCGCTGATTCAATCTCTTCTTCCTTCATCCAGATAGGATGTTCACGAAGAATGAAGGTGTTATTCCCATAAGGCTCTAAATAGATACCAACCTGGTTCAGAAGGGACATTTTTTCTTGTAAACTAATGTAATCTGAACCTGAAAATTCAAAGAGATAAGGAACCAAAAGCTGTTGTAAACTGCTGTCAACCTCACCAATCTTTTCACGATAGTACTCATACTTGACACGTTCTTGGGCAGCATGCTGGTCAATGATGTAAAGTCCACCTTGTCCTTGAGCAAAGAGATAGGTTCCATGCATTTGACCAAAAAACTCCAACTCAGGGAAGGTTGAGGTTTCCTCATTGTCCAGATTTTCAAGCATGCGCTTCATTTTCGACTTGTTTTTATAATCAAGTTTTTCGTGTTCACTATCACTTTCATCTGCTGAACGTTGTGCCTGTTTAACAGAAGGTTGCGGTTTGTTTTCTACCGATGAAACTGGAGACTCTGATACAAGTGGTTTGATATCTTCTTGG
>OLRO01002157.1_pt1 | contig 9958 bp, 11 predicted proteins | sample 1673131 | NCBI WGS metagenome assembly OLRO01 (sample SAMEA3136757, study PRJEB25190) | human gut metagenome | biome: human gut; feature: human-associated habitat; material: faeces | place: Austria | collected 2013 | reverse complement strand
CCCGGAAAGGAGGTTTCTTTTTCTGTGATATAAGGGAATATCAGATAGACAATTCATGCAATACGTTCACCAGTTCACGGTCAATCGGCTTGTCGTTCTTGATAGCCTTGGCAAACGGTACGTACACAATCTGGTCGTTTTCGATACCGATCATTACGTTGCGCTGGCCTTCCATCAATGCCTGGATGCTGGCTACACCCATACGGCTGGCGATGATACGGTCGTGAGCTGTCGGACGTCCACCACGCTGCAAGTGTCCCAGAATGGTGACACGAACATCATACTGCGGATATTCGTTCTTCACACGTTCCGCATAGTGCATGGCTCCACCCGTGATTTCACTTTCGGCTACCAGTACGATGGAACTGTTCTTTGATTTACGGAATCCGTTGTTGATGAATTCTTCCAGCTGGTCTACTTCCGTGTTGAATTCCGGAATGATGGCTGCCTCTGCTCCGGCAGCGATGGCACCGTTCAATGCCAAGAAGCCGGCATCACGTCCCATCACTTCCACGAAGAACAGACGTTCGTGAGAAGTTGCGGTATCACGAATCTTGTCCACTGCATCCAGAATCGTGTTCAGGGCAGTGTCATAACCGATGGTCGTGTCTGTACCAAACAGGTCATTGTCGATGGTGCCGGGAAGTCCGATGCAAGGTACGTCAAACTCTTGTGCCAGCAGACGGGCACCGGTCAAAGAACCGTCTCCACCGATGATGATGAGGGCATCGATGCCTTCACGTTGCATGGTTTCGTAAGCGATTTGACGTCCTTCTGGGGTACGGAATTCCTGACAACGTGCGGTTTTCAGGATTGTACCTCCTAATTGTATGATATTGCTGACATTTTCAGTCTTAAATTCCTTGATTTCACCCGTAATCAATCCTTTATAGCCTCTGTAAATACCTTTTACTTTCAGTCCGTTGTAGATAGCGGAACGGGTGACGGCTCTGATTGCGGCATTCATGCCTGGTGCATCACCTCCGGAGGTCAGAATACCGATACATTTAATAGTTCCCATAATTGTTAGTTGTTAGTTTGATTTTTATGAAGCAAAAGTACAAAAACTGTTGCTATTTTGCGGTGAATTTCTTCCTTATTCTTCGTTCATTATAACTTTTTTACACGCTTCCATCAGCCATTTAGGCGTAGAAGTGGCTCCACAGATTCCAATGGAATGTGCACGTGACAATATGCTCTTGTCAATCTCTTCCGGTTTGTCAATCTGATAGGAGTTGGGGTTGACTTTCTTGCATTCCTGAAAGAGAATCTTTCCGTTGGAACTTTTGTGTCCGCAGACGAAGAAAATCAGGTCATGGCTGGCCGCGAATTCCCGGATGTGGGGCATGCGGTTGGCCACCTGCCGGCAGATGGTATCGAAATATTGGAAAGAGGCTTCCGGAGAGATGTGTTCCTCGATATAGGAGACAATCTGGCGGAACTCGTCGAGCGACTTGGTGGTCTGTGAATACAGCCGGATGTCTTTTGTCATGTCGAGCTTGCTCACTTCTTCCAGTTTCTCGATAACGATGGCTTTTCCTTTTGTCTGGCCTACCAGTCCCAGCACCTCGGCATGACCGTTTTTCCCGTAGATGACAATCTGTCGTTCCCGACCGTTGGGAGTGGTGTCGTATTCCTGCTTGATTCTTTTCTGCAACCGCAATACCACCGGACAAGTGGCATCGATGATTTCAATCTGATTTTTTCGGGCCAGTTCGTAAGTTTCGGGTGGTTCGCCGTGAGCACGCAGCAGTACCTTTACATTCCGCAGGCGGGCAAACTCTTCGTGGTTGATGGTAATCAGTCCCAGTTTTTTCAGACGCTCACATTCCTGTCCGTTGTGCACGATGTCGCCCAGGCAATATAAGGGTTCTCCTTTTGCCAGTTCTTCTTCTGCCTTGGAGATGGCCGTGGTCACTCCGAAACAAAATCCGGACTCCTTATCTATTTCAATGTGATGCATGGGTGGCTTTTTCAAATTGTTCCTTTAACCATTCTTTCTGTTCGGGAATCGTCATTTCGCTGTTGTCCAGCAGGATGGCGTCGTCGGCCTTGCGGAGCGGGCTCACTGTCCGGTTTTGGTCAATGCGGTCGCGTTCTTCCACGTTGTGCAGGATTTCATCGAAGGAGGCTTCCTGTCCTTTGGCCTTGAGTTCCTCGTAGCGGCGCTGGGCACGAATCTGGGCGGAAGCTGTGACGAAGATTTTCAGTTCGGCGTCGGGAAAGACTGCGGTACCGATGTCTCGCCCGTCCATGACAATCCCTTTTTCCTTGCCCATTTCCTGTTGCTGACGTACGAGTGCCTCCCGTACGAAACCGAGAGCGGCTACCGGGCTGACATGGGAGGAGACTTCCATGGTACGGATGCGTTCTTCCACGTTTTTCCCGTTGAGGAAAGTCATCGGGCGCTGGGTTTCCGGGTTGAGCTGGAAGGAAATCTGGATTTGTCCCATCTGCTGGCGGAGCGCTTCTTCCTGAATGCTTCCGTCGGCATTAAACAATCTGTTTTCCAGACAATACAGTGTAACGGCCCGGTACATGGCGCCGCTGTCTATATAGATGTATCCGATTTCTTTGGCTAAGTCTTTAGCCATGGTACTTTTCCCGCAGGAAGAGAATCCGTCGATGGCAATAATAATTTTTTTCATGATTCAGTGAGTATGTGAATGATAATGTGTACAAAGATACGAAAACTCGCCCGATTTCGGATGGATTTAGGAAGAATAATGTAAACTATTGGGCTTTCAGGGAGATACGCAGCATTATTCCGCATTTGTAAATGTGTGCTTTGAAGCCGTTTTTTGAATAGTTAAGCGAAAAAATTGCTACCTATCCGTTGCCCATTCCAGTTGTATGGATTTGTTTGAAAATCCTTTCTGCTCCGACCGTAAAGAACGCAGTTTCATCATTTTGGCTTAGCGAAGGTACTTATTTTTTTTGAGATATGAAAAATATAGGTTCCGGAAGTCAATGGTGATAGCTTTGTCGATGTCTGACGATATTTTACATGCCGATGATTAACTCTGTCTCTGTTAATTTTGCAAACAATGGAACAGATTATGAATCAGACAGATGTAAAGGTTTCGTTCTACCTTAAAAAGAGCGAGGCGGATGCCAGGGGAAACTGTCCCGTGATGGCACGGCTTATTGTCGGCAAGCACTCTGAAACAGCATTCAGTGTCAAGTTTCGTGTGCCACAGTCATTGTGGTCATCCGGACGGGCGTGTGGAAAAAGTGTTGCGGCAAGAGACATAAACAACAGACTGGATGAAATACGAGCTGCCGCGCTCGGCATCTTTGCGGAACAATCTGCAATCCGTGAGGATGTAACAGCAGAGGATGTAAAGCATCAACTTTTGGGTATGGCTTCGGAACAGGAAACCCTATTAAGCTATTTCAGACTTTTCATTAGAAATTTCGAAAAACGTGTTGGGATCAATCGTACGGAAAAGACATTGAGGGCTTACCGTAATTCCTACAATCATCTGGTACGTTTTTTACAGATGCAATATAAGCTGTCAGATATCCCTTTTGCCGCATTGGACCGTTCCTTCATTGAAAAATATGACTTGTACCTACGTACGGAATGTTGTCTGGCTTCAGGCACAATAGTCAATCTTACCGTCCAACTGAAAACAATTGTCGGAGAAGCTATTGCTGACGGTATAATAACAGTATTCCCGTTTGTCGGATATGAACCGGTACATCCGAAACCGGAACAGAAATATCTCACCTCCGAAGAATTGAATAGGATTATGACAACACCTCTCCATGATCAGATTCTTTATCATGTGAGAGATATGTTCCTGTTTTCCTGTTATACGGGTATTCCCTATAGCGACATGTGTCTGCTGACAAATGAAAATCTTTCTCTCGCGGAAGATGGTACCTGGTGGATCAGGAGTTCTCGCAAGAAAACCGGTGTGGATTTTGAAATACCGCTTATGGAACTGCCGCCAAATGCCAGTCGTTCTAATAAATTGTATATTGTTACATTTCCGTATTGATAGGTGATGGCGATGGAAGTGCCATTACACCGGATATCTTTGATTTCATCCATATTTTGTTTGTTGTTTAAGTGGATGAGATTTATATTTTTTATGTTGCCGTTATTTCGCAGACAGACAATGGATTGCTTTACTAATTTACTTTTTGACCATTTCTTTTTGCAGGCATAGAGAGCCCCGTTCGTATTATACGAAAAATGCTCTAGTGTTTCGGATTTCTTTATTTTCCATGATTCTACGTTAGTCGTCCAACCGGATTCTTCATCCCAGATATTTCGGATATATTGATTTTTTTTGCGAATAAACTGAGACAAAACATGTTCCGTCGGATGATAAATCAATGTCGATTCTTCTTCATCAGAAAGAGAAGTCACACAATAAGAAATGGATGTTGGTTTGTCCGCAGTTGTTTTTGCTGCCGTTTGCTTTTTCTTTGTTATGGGCTTGTCCGATTCTATGTAAAAAATAAGAAGAAAAGCAGTGCAGCATAAAAAAAACAGTAACAAAAATAGTTTTGTGATTTTCTTGTTTCTTTTGAAAATTTGTATCATAATATCCCTCCTTGCTGAATTGCAAACAATGATACGGATTGCTCCGTTGTTTCACAACTTTCGCAATCCTGCAAACATTCGAAATCCGCGGATTTATTGCATAAATCGCTACTTTCTCATGTTTGGCGGGTACCAAGGTCCAACCTCTTATCATGCAAGCATGAACGAGTTTGGACTTTGGTACCCTTGTATCATTGTATGCGCAGCGAGGGGAAACTATGACAGGCTATGCCATATTGTTTGCCGTTTTGTATTTATAAATCATCTCTGCGTGATTTTGTTCTTCTGTCTGGATGTGATTTAAGAGTCTTCGGATATTGCTGGCAGAAAAACGGAAAACATCATCATTATAGGTGGATGAAACGAGTTTTTCTGTTGCAATACAATCGGTACATAAAAATTGGTCATGTTTTTTCTCTTCGGAGTTGTTACCTGCTGCGTAACTTTCGGAAGGCGTGTATCCCTCCATACCGCTGCGGGCAGCACTTACATTTGGTACATCACCTTTGAGCACCATGCCTAAGGAGTCAAAATGTTCCTGCTCCTCATCACCAATGCGGTGAAATAAGTTTTTTAGTTCTTCGTCATGGGCAGACTGCTCATAAAAGCGGTATTTGTCAACACATGCTTTCTCCTGTGTCTGTAAATCTTTGATTACGTTGGTTTCCTGTTCTGTTAATTGCATCGTAATTACCTCCATTTCCTCTGTTAGTATGCACAAAGGATGGAAAAATATTCATGACTGATTGCGATATTAAAGGATGAATTTTACCAGTAAAAATAAGAAAAAGCGAGTTTGGAAGGATTGGTTTGTGACAAATGTTCGCTGCCGGTTCCTTTGTATTCCAGTAATTTCTACGGAATTACGGAAAATAAAAAAAGTGCCAACGAACACCTGACACAAACACTTGTGTAAATCTAGTTGAAAGCATGGAAATAAATAGATATAATAAGACCATACAGTTTCGTTTTGAAATTATACATAGGAAGAGGTGTTCAAATGAAAAAAATCTTGAGACGGTGGGAAGCAGTGTTAATTTGTATGGCATTATTATTTTCCTTGTTTTCACTTCGTACAGCAGAAGCGAAAGATGAGGAAACACTGAAAACTATTTTTCCGGTCCATGTGATTCATAAGACAGGTGATGATAAAGAAAATTTTGTCATTGTAATTATGGGAGATGGCTACACGGCAGACGAACAGCACAAATTTTTACAGGATGCGAAGCAGAAAGCACAGGGAATGTTAAGATGGTCTCCGTATAAAGAGTATTCTGACCGCATAAATATATATGCAGTGCAGGCTGTATCTAACGAGTCCGGAATCAGTGTGTATGGGGGCAAGAATGCAGATACTTATTTTCACGTTAAAGTCTATGGAAAAGCAGCTGGCTTTTCAAATGGTGGGGATGAGAAGGCAAAAGAACTAAGACAAGATTTGGAGCAAAATTATCTGGACAGGGGGGCTAATGTTGCAACAATTCATGTGCTTTGTAATTCAGAGGGCAGTTATGGTGCTTCAGTAAATTCCTTGTTTTCATTTTCCACTAATTCAGAGGACAATGAAGATGGGATGGTTATGGCACATGAAACAGCTCATAGTATTGGTGGATTGGGGGATGAGTACGAGAGATACACGAATAAACCAAATACTTCGGACACCTCGAATCCGGATACGATTAAATGGAGTAAAATGCTTGGATTTCGAGGAATTGGTGTCACAATGGCAGGAACGGAAACGGCATTTGCACCGAGCCGCGAATGTATGATGAGATGGCTGGGACAGCCTTTCTGTGAAGTGTGTAAAATGGAATTGGCAAGGAAGTTAAATAATACGGATTATGTCAGTAAGCCGGCAGAAATTTATGTCAGTAATCCTGAAATTTCAATTCCGCACAGTAAAACGGGAACATTAGACCGGGATAGTGAAAAATATAGAATCAGCGAGAAAAATATAACAAAGGCAAACAATACGGATTTGGAATTTCGCACCGTGGTACAAAATCTGGTAAACAGAGAGCAGCATTTGAAAATGAGCTTTCAGATTATTGGAGCCGATGGTAAAACAGTTAAGTATCAGGAAGAAAAGACTTACACGATTCCGGCACTCAGTAATTCATACAATCCGGATGAGGCAAGAGAATCACTTTCTATTGTGTTTTCGGATGTGTATGGCTTGTCAAATGGTGATAGGCTGGATGGAAAAGTTATCAATGTGGATACGGGAGAAGTGCTGGCAACGGATAAAACGGCGGAGCAGGAATGGAGCAGAGTTAACATTCATTATCAGGTAAAGAATGCAGACGGGACAAGTACCTTGCTTCCTTGTGCAGATACGGCAACTGTGTATGTACCGAAAAATTCTACCTATATACTGCGAAATCCGGAATTGTCTGGATATATTTTGGCTGGAAACAGCCTGAATCAAGATGAATTGAAAGTGACAGAGGCGGATACCGATATTACATATTACTATCAGGTAAAGTCCGATCAGCCGGAGGAAACGCCAACGATGACACCAACAGTTACGCCTAGTGCGGTGCCAACAGCGACACCAACAGTTACGCCTAGTGCGGTGCCAACAGCGACGCCAACAGTTACGCCTGATGCGGTGCCAACGGCGCCCCCGACAATAACGCCCAGTGAAGCGCCGACGGTGACGCCAACAATGGCACCTAGTGCAACTCCAATAAAGCAGAAGAAGGGCTTGAAAAAAACGACAAATATTGTAGTCGTGGTAAAAGTAACAGGCAGCAAAAATACTTCAAATGTCAGCCGTTCTGTCAAAAAAGCAGTTAAAAAGGCATTGAAAAAGGCAGGCAGACAAAGAAAGAATATTACGGTCAGACTGAAAAGCAAATCAAAGAAAAATACTACTTTGAAGCTCGATAAGTCAACCATCAGGTTTTTGGCTGCAAAAAAAGTAAAAAGTGTGCAATGGGATAGAGGAAAAACAAGGGTTACCATGAGTTTGAAAAAAATAAAAAAAGTAAACAAACGGATGAAGAAAAATGTTTATCTGCAAGTAAAAAAAGGTGTTTTGGTTACTTATTATACTCGTAGGTAAAATTAATTGTTTTTTTATAATGTAAATTGGTGTATAATAACTGGTAAGGTGTTTTCGAAAGAATATTACGCATAGGAGATTGTTAAAATGATGCAGTTATCTGAGAAGACAGGTATCAAACAAAACGTTTTACAAGCAATAATTAAGCTGGCGAAGGACAATGATGTAAGAAAGTTAATTCTTTTTGGCTCGCGTGCCAGAGGAGATTATAAAGAACGAAGTGATATAGATTTGGCATTTTATGGAGGCAATAGCAGTCGGTTTATTTTAGAGGTGGACGAAGAAACTCCGACGTTGTTACAATTTGACGTGCTGGATTTGGATAAACCGATTCAGGCAGAATTGCTGGAATCCATAAAACGGGAGGGAATGGTGATATATGAAAAAGTTCGATAATTTGCAGGCTGCCATTCATAATTTAAAAGATATTTATTCTTATCAGGAACCATATGGAAATGTGGAAATGACAGGGATGGTTGGCTTGTATGAGATATGTTTTGAACAAGCATGGAAAGCAATGAAAGAGATTTTAACATATCACGGTTACGCAGAGGGAGCGACAGGTTCGCCACGTACAGTATTGAAAACGGCATATAAAGCGGGAATGATAGCAGACGAAGAATTATGGTTAAGTGCGCTTACATCAAGAAATAATGTTGCACATGCATATAATCAGGCAATCGCATTGGATATTATATGTCAGGCTAAAACAAAATACTACGATATGTTTGAAGAACTAGTTAAAGAGATACAGAAAAACTGGTTATAAAATTAAAATTATATTTATGCAGGAGGGATTTAGATGAACGAAAACCACACAATTACATTGCAGGATAAAAAATGGGGAATGCCGGTGCGTGTACTGACGCTGATTACTTTTTTTCTGGGAGCGTTTACGTTGGTGCAGGCAATTCTTTTGTTAAGTGAATACTATAGCAATTATGATGTATCGATGCCGGTTGTCATTTTGTTTTTGCTGATTACGCCATTTGCCTTTGTGGCGGCACTGATGTTTGCTTTTGGTGTGCACAAAATTGCGCAGGGAAATGGAGCAGATAAAAATATTATCCTTGGATTTGCGATGATGCTTTTGTTAGCAGTGGATAATTTAATTTACATACCGATTCATTACCGCGGAGACAATGGGGATCCGTTAAGTTTTATGATATTGGGTGCAATTGAGTTAATCTGTTTGATTATCTTTTTCTTATATTATCAGAATTGGGGAAATAAGGCGTTGACATTTTGTGCCGGTGTTCTCTTAGTGCTTAGTTTTGGATTTGAAATGGTTGAGGCCATAAGACTTTTGTGTGCAGCAGATATTACACTTACATTAGATACTTTTTATAATCTAATGAAAAAAGTGCTGAACACGCTGTTAGCAGTTCAGGCACTTCTGTTTGTCTTTGCATTGAACCCATCGGTTCGCGTTAAAGATTGATTTTTTTCATTGCGAGTGCATACTCGGCGATTTCTTTCATACGTTTTTCGTCCATGCGGTGAATGGGAGCTGAAATACTAAATGCGTATTGCGGCTTTTGTTCACCGTGTTTTATGCTTGCGGCGACGCATCGCACGCCCAATTCATATTCTTCATTATCCATAGCATAGCCGCGTTTTCTGGTTTCTTCAATTTCTTGCATAAATTTTGAAAAATTCGTGATGGTATGCTCTGTCAGTTGCGTTTTGTCGCTCTTGTCCCAGATGCTTTTGATTTCGTCATCCGACATATCGGCAAGCAGGGCTTTTCCGACACCGGAACAGTAGAGTGGAATTCGTTTGCCGACCATAGACACTAGCCGCACGGAATTTTCGGATTCTTCCTTGGCGATATAAATCGCATGAATCCCATCAATCTGCACGAGATGGACGGTTTCGCCGGTTTTCGCTGCGAGTTCCCGAAGGCTTGGACGAGCCTCTTCCACAATATCGATTTTTGATACGAATTGGTTTGCGATATCCCATATTTTAAAACTTAAACTGTAGCGGGATGTTTGTGTGTCCTGCCGCACATATCCCATGTAAAGAAGTGAATTTAACAAGCGGTGCACGGTTGTTTTGTTCAAAGAAACTTCTCGGCATAAATCTGACAGTCCAATCGGACCGGTTCTTGCAAGCGTTTCCAGAACAAGAAATAATTTATCAGCAACCTGAATTGGATTTTTGGATTCCATAAAAATTCTCCCTTTGTTTCTTTATATTTTACTGCTTTTTTGTTGACAATAAGAAGAAATGCAGTATAATAAAATCATGGTTCACGATGTGAAATACCGTTTCACAATGTGGAACAATAGTAGAATATCATATGATACAAAAAAAGAAAAGATAAAAAT
>OLRO01002155.1_pt1 | contig 9958 bp, 6 predicted proteins | sample 1673131 | NCBI WGS metagenome assembly OLRO01 (sample SAMEA3136757, study PRJEB25190) | human gut metagenome | biome: human gut; feature: human-associated habitat; material: faeces | place: Austria | collected 2013 | reverse complement strand
TCGCCAAATTCTATACCGACGCGTTTTTTGCGGATTGCACAAAGTTAAATATCAAAACGCCGGATGTGGTAGAACCAGCTACGCACTGCATTGATGATTTTATCAAAGTTATTTCCGCTCTTATCGAAAAAGGCTATGCCTACGACCAGATTCTGCTGCACTACTACCAGGGAGCTGAAATCCGCAAGTTATACTAAATCCTGACGGCCATGCACACACGTTCTCCTTGGTATTGGGTGCCTTCGCTCTACTTTGCCGAAGGCCTTCCCTACGTAGCGGTCATGATTCTCTCGCTGGTGATGTACAAGCGGATGGGCATCTCGAACACGGAGGCAGCCCTCTACACCAGCTGGCTGAACCTGCCCTGGGTCATCAAGCCCCTGTGGAGCCCGTTTGTCGACCTGCTCCGCACCAAACGGTGGTGGATTGTCGTCACCCAGCTGCTGCTGGGAGCAGGACTGGCCGGCATTGCCTTCACCATCCCTACAAGTCATTTCTTCCAGACCACCCTGGCCGTGTTCTGGCTGGTGGCCTTCAGCTCCGCCACCCACGACATCGCCGCCGACGGGTTCTATATGCTGGGACTTACGCCGCACCAGCAAGCCTTCTTCGTGGGCATCCGCAGCACCTTCTACCGCTTTGCTACCATTGCCGGACAAGGGCTGCTCATCATGCTGGCCGGACGGCTGGAAGAAGTGACCGGCCGCACTTCCTACGCCTGGAGCATCACCTTCTTCACGCTGGCAGGTTGTCTGCTGGCCTTGTGGCTCTACCATTCTTTCGTCTTGCCACGGCCCGACCAGGACCGTCCTTCGGCCACGCACCCGAAAAGTGCCAAAGGTATCCTGACCGACTTCCTGCTCACCTTCCGCTCCTTCTTCCAGAAAGAACAGGCCCTCACCGCCATCCTGTTCATGCTGCTCTACCGCCTGCCGGAAGCCCAGCTGGCCAAGATGGGCATCCCGTTCCTGCTCGACCCCGTGGAACAAGGAGGTCTCGGCATGACTACCGCCCAAATCGGATTTGCACAAGGCACGCTCGGCATCGTCGGACTGACCCTGGGCGGCATCTTGGGAGGTATCGCTGTGGCACGCCACGGACTCCGTCGCTGGCTCTGGCCCATGGTGTGGGCCATTTCCCTGCCCGACCTGGTCTACGTGTACCTGAGCTACGCCCAGCCCGACAGCCTTGTCCTCATCAACAGTTGCATCTTCGTGGAACAGTTCGGCTACGGATTCGGCTTCACGGCCTACATGCTCTACCTGATCTATTTTGCCAACGGCACGCACAAGACCTCGCACTATGCCATCTGCACGGCCTTCATGGCCTTGGGCATGATGCTGCCGGGCATGATTGCCGGATGGATGCAGGAAACCCTGGGCTACCAGCTGTTCTTCATCTGGATTATGGTCTGCACCCTGGCCACCTTCGGTGTGACCGCTTTGCTGAAAATTGATCCTGAATTTGGGAAAAAATAAAAGAAGCGCCCCGTCCGGTCTTTATTTTCCCGCGAGGAAATGCCGGACAAAGCGCATGAAATGCAATACGGTATCGGCCTCCTGTCCCTGGGCCGATACAAAACAAAAATGCCGCTTGAACTGCAAGCCTTCAATGTCAATCACCTGAAAGTCGCCTTCCTTCAGTTCCCGCCCCAAGGCGCAAACCGACACAATGCCCATGCAATCGCTGCACCGCAGGAACGACTTGATGCCTTCCGTGCTGCCCAGGTGCATCCGCACGTTCAATGACGAAAGCTTCAACCCCTGCTCGGCCAACACCATTTCGATGGCATCCAGCGTGCCCGAGCCCCGCTCACGGAGCACCAGCGGCACGCGGGTAAACTCGTCCAATGTCAATTCCTCCTTTCCGGCCCAGCGTCCGCGTGGACACACCACCGGCACCAGCTCGTCGCACAAGAAAGGTTCATAGCGCAGGTTGGGCAAGCGGAACACACCTTCCACCATCCCCACGTCGATGGTATGCTCCTGTAACGCCTTCTCCACATTGCGCGAGTTGGTATCCATGAGCGACACACTCATCTGGGGATAACGTTCCGTATAAGCAGCCAATACAGGTGGAAGTACATATTGCGAGATGGTCGTACTCGCTCCCAGTCGCAGTTCCCCCGCATATTCGTTGTTCAGCTGGTGCATGTCGTACTCCAGCTTGCGGTAATCGGCCAGGATGCGTTCGCAATGCTCCATGAGCAGCTTCCCCGCCTCCGTGAGCGAGATGGAATTCCCCTTACGGTCGAACAGGCGCACCCCGTAGAGACTTTCCAGCTCGCGCACATGCTTGGTCACGGCCGGCTGGCTCACGAACAATTCCTGCGAAGCCTTGGTAAAGCTGAGGTTGCGGGCCACACTGTAGAATGCTTTCAAACGGAAATCAGACATAGGCTACTCCACGGATTAAAGTTCCTCTGCCCGGATGCCCAGCGACTGAAGCACGGCAAACCCGAGCATCTCAAAACGGTAACTGCACTCGTGTACCGGAGGGTTCATGCCGAACACCGTCACACTCTCCTTGTCTTTCATCTTCTCTGCCAGTTCTGCTACAACTGAACCGTATTCTCCCTCATCGGGCACCAGCATCACCCGGCGCACGTCTTTCGACTCCGTGAGCAACTGCAACGATTCACCGAACAAGTCTTCCCGCCGGGCCATTCCCGAAGTCTGGAACGCATACAGGGAAAACTCGCCCAACCGGCTTTGGAAAGCCATGCCGTGAATCTCCTTTTCCAGGTCGGAAGGCGCACAGAAACGCATCCGGCCATGTGCCGCATCGTACACAAAAATCACCTGTATCTCGTGCTGCCCCGGTTCCAGGCCGGCATCTAGCGCCAGACATTCCAGCAGCACTGCCAAGTCGGCTTTAGGCAGTTCCCGGCCCACCAAGGGCGCAAAATGAGCCGCCATGTCCCCGCCCACGCGGTCCAAGAAGGCAGCATCTATCAAAATCACATCAGAAGCAAAGGGTATTTTCTTTTCCATATTTGCCTCCTAATTTATTGTACCAATTTATGGTTATTTTTTCAAGATAATATATTAAAAATATTTTTATTATGTTATAATATATGTGCTTATGTGAGGTGAAATGACTATGAAAGAGAATTATAGTGTTAAATGTGAAAATATTTTAAATAATTTAGATAGTAAGAAAAAGTTATTATTACATAGTTGCTGTGGTCCTTGTAGTAGTTATGTTATTAGTTATCTTACTAATTATTTTGATATTACTATTCTCTATTATAATCCTAATATTTATCCTTACGATGAATATTTAAAAAGAAAACAAGAACAAATAAAATTGATTAATGAAATTGATTGTTCTAATAATCTTGATATAATGGATTGTGACTATGATAATGATTTATATGAAAAATGTATTATTGGTTTAGAGAATGAACCTGAAAGAGGAAATAGATGTATGGTATGCTATAACTTAAGAATGGAAAAAACCGCTAAGATGGCAAAAGAGTATAATTATGATTATTTTTGTACTACATTATCTGTTAGTCCTTATAAGAATGCCGAATGGATAAATAAAATTGGTGAAAAATTACAAAATAAATATAATGTTAATTGGTTGTATTCTGACTTTAAGAAAAAAGATGGATATAAACAATCCATCTTATTATCTAAAAAATATAATTTATATAGACAAGATTACTGTGGCTGTATATATTCTAAGCCCCATTAATCTTTTTTTGTATTAATATATAAGCTACTATTACTACGGCTATTGCAAGCAATATGCAAACTGTTCCTATAACTATATATTTATTTAAAGTAAATCCTGCATTTTTCTGCTTGCCAATATTTGGCTGGATATTCAAACCTGATTTTCCTAGACTTGGATCAGATACTACGGCAACATTGTTAAGTTTTTCTGCCTGAGGATTTGGTATATTATTCAACTCTTGGCCTTCAATATTAGGAATTTGCACAGTCTTTGGGGTTACTACTTGATTTGGTGTTTCTATAGTAGGATTTACTATATTAACTGGTTCTGCTGGAACAGATTCAATATTATTTGATGTAGCATTAGGTATTACAGGCTGCGGATTAGTTTGGGGCATAGCATTAGGTATTGGTGAAATATTTATATTGTTTTGCATTGGTTCCTGATTAATACTTGGTTCATTAATTGCTACTGGTTCTTCTGTTGGAATTGTCCATGTTGGAGTTACTGGATTTTGTTCTTGAACTTTTTCCATATTTAAGTTATCATTATAAAATTTGATAGCATCTTCTACAAATTCTTTATTTGTAATTGCTATTGAACAATTGGCAAAATATTCTTGACTTCCTAACTCTGGTATTTCTAAGGATAAATTTACCATTAGTTTTTCTTTTATATCTTTTAATAGGTTATTTGCTAATGCTCCTTTTTTGAAATTTGATGGTGTCAAAATTATAATATTATATACTACATTACTTAATTTATTTTTTTCTTCTGGTAAAATATTATCTATAAAACTTTTTCCTTCAGAGTTTAAAATTAGTTTTGAAACAAATATTTGTTTATTTACTTCATTTTCATCAATGCTGTAAATTAAGTAGTCATTATTTTCATAATTGAATTTTATAACTGCTGTAGCATTTCTCTGTGTATTATTTGTTTTGTCCATCAATACAAAATTTTTATTCATAAGAAAATCCTCCTTGTTGATAGTTTCGGACTATCATTTATTCTGTGCTAAGTATATCACATTTTTTAAATTGTTACAATAGTTATCAGAGCAAAAAAAAACTTTCTACTAATTATTGTAAAGTTTTTTTCTGTGAATTTAGCTTTTTAACTCTTGTTAATATTTCTTTATTGGTTTTTTTTGTGCTATTTAAATTTTTCTTTATATTATCTATCTTTTCTTTGTTTTTAATAATGCAACCCTCAATTAAAAGGATTTTTTTATAAGATTTATCATATTCATCTAAATTATAACATAAAAAATTTCTTTTAAATTCTTCTTTTAGTTTGTTAACTTCGATATATGCTTTATCTAAATTATCTTCGACATTTGTTATACTATATATTTTATTATCTATTTCGTTTATATAATCATTAGCACTATAAGTTACTTCATTTATTTTCTCGTAATGCATATTATCTAACATACAATTCAACATTTTTCTAGTTGCTTTAGTTTGTTCACTTATTTTGGGGATAATTCCTTTAAATGGTGTTAAAGCAATTAATCCAATATAATGGCAAGATAATGATAAAAAATTATCCATTCCTCGTAGTTTATATTTTGTGTACGTTTTAGAATCAATTTTATTTACTTTCTTTAGTAATTCTTTCTCATAGTTTATATAATCCTCTATGATTTTGTTACAATCGCTTTCTATTTCATTTAAATTTTTAGTTTTAATTTTAGCTTTATTATATTTTTTATCTCTATTTTGTAATTCTTTAACTCTTAAACTTTTCTTTTTGTTTAATTCTTTCGTTTTATTTGTTAGATCTTCTAATTTATTGTTTAGTATGGTATATGTATTTAAAAGTGTTAACTTGTCTGGGATTTTATTATAATTTAATTCATTTATATGATTGCGATAATTGACAATATCATCAATTATTAATGAGTCATCTAATTTCAAAGGATCTTTAATTATATTTTTATTACTTAATATCTTATATTCTTCTTCTATTTTAGTTAATTCAAATTGCAATTCTTCTATTCTTGTTTGTATTTTTTTTGCCTTATTATATAAATTTTTATCATCAGCGTACTTACTTATTAAATACTCTTCGCTTTCAATTTGCTTTATTTTCTGATTTAAATTATCTAATTTCTTTTTAATCTTTAAATATATCTTTTTTTCTAATAAAAGGCATTCATTATCATTGGCAACTATAATAATAGATTGTTTATTAAGATCATTATTTACTTCTGTTTCAATATTGTTATTACTTTTCTTTTCTTGAGTACTCATTATATTTTCTTTTATATATTCTTTATTTTTTTTCGTAATAATTATATTGTTATCAACATTATTATTAATTTTATTTTTAGTGACATTATTAATTGTTTTCTTATTATTATTTTTATCAATTATTTGACCTATTGTTCCAAAAACTAATAATGGTGAAAATACTATTATTTTTCCTAGCTTTAATAATGGATTTTCTTCATCTAATTCTTTTTTCTTCATATATGAGTATTTTCTTTCTTTAAATCTTTCCCTGCTTGCAAAAGTCATAAAATCACCAATATATATTATAGCAAAAAAAGAAAGTTTTTGCACTTTCTTTGACTTTTTTACATAAAAAAAAATATTGGCAACGTCCTATTTTAGCAAATTATCACTATCGTCGGCGCTGAAGTGCTTAACTTCTGTGTTCGGTATGGGAACAGGTGAACCACTTCGCAATTATCACCAATATACTTTATATATTTTTTTATAGTTCTCTGAAAACATGATAATGTGATATTTCTTTATCAAACTAAAATAATTTAAGGGATTAAATCCTCAATCTATTAGTACTAGTCCGCTCAATGTATCGCTACACTTCCACTTCTAGCCTATCAACCAGTTAGTCTATCTGGGATTTTACTTGTTAAACAATGGGAAAACTCATCTTGGAGAGGGCTTCACGCTTAGATGCTTTCAGCGTTTATCCCTTCCCTACATAGCTACTCTGCACTGCCACTGGCGTGACAACAGATACACCAGAGGTAGGTCCATCCCGGTCCTCTCGTACTAAGGATAGCTCTCCTCAATTTTCCTGCGCCCACGACGGATAGGGACCGAACTGTCTCACGACGTTCTGAACCCAGCTCGCGTGCCATTTTAATGGGCGAACAGCCCAACCCTTGGAAGCAACTCCACCTCCAGGATATGACGAGCCGACATCGAGGTGCCAAACACCACCGTCTATGTGAACTATTGGGTGGTATCAGCCTGTTATCCCCGGGGTAACTTTTATCCGTTAAGCGACGACCATTCCATTCTGAATCGCCTGATCACTAAGTCCTGCTTTCGCACCTGCTTGACTTGTAGGTCTCGCAGTCAAGCTCCCTTTATACCTTTACGCTCTGCGAATGATTTCCAACCATTCTGAGGGAACCTTTGAACGCCTCCGTTACATTTTAGGAGGCGACCGCCCCAGTCAAACTGCCCACCAGACACTGTCCCTGAACCAGATCATGGTCCTAGGTTAGAAATTCAATAAACTAAGGGTGGTATTCCAATGATGACTCCTTTAAGGCTGGCGCCTTAATCTCATAGTCTCCCACCTATGCTCTACATAATTTACCGAATCCCAATATCAAGCTACAGTAAAGCTCCACGGGGTCTTTCCGTCCAGTCGCGGGTAACCTGCATTTTCACAGGTATTAAGATTTCACCGAGTCTATGGTTGAGACAGTACCCAGATCATTACGCCTTTCGTGCGGGTCAGAACTTACCTGACAAGGAATTTCGCTACCTTAGGACCGTTATAGTTACGGCCGCCGTTCACTGGGGCTTCAGTTCAAAGCTTCGTATTATCGACTTACGTCATACTAACTAATCTCTTTAACCTTCCAGCACTGGGCAGGCGTCAGCCCCTATACATCCACTTTCGTGTTAGCAGAGACCTGTGTTTTTGGTAAACAGTTGCCTGGGCCTATTCACTGCGGGTCTATCGCTAGACCACCCCTTCTCCCGAAGTTACGGGGTCATTTTGCCGAGTTCCTTAACCATAGTTCTCTCGCTCACCTTAGGATACTCTCCTTGACCACCTGTGTCGGTTGTCGGTACAGGCACCTATACAATTAGCCCTAGAAGCTTTTCTTGGAAGCATAGCATCACGAGAGTTCGCTCGTCCGAAGACTTACTTCCCCATCATGTTTCAGCTATTATAGTATTGCGGATTTGCCAACATACTAGCCTACGCACTTAGACCAGAATCCATTAACTGGCCCTCGTTAGCTTTCTCCGTCACTCCTTCAGTCATATAGGTGGTACAGGAATATCAACCTGTTGTCCATCGACTACGCTTTTCAGCCTCATCTTAGGTCCTGACTTACCCTGGGAAGACGAACTTTACCCAGGAACCCTTAGTCAAACGGTGAATGGGATTCTCACCCAATTTTCGTTACTCACACCGGCATTCTCACTTCTAAGCGCTCCAATAGTCCTCACGGTCTACCTTCAACGCCCTTAGAACGCTCCCCTACCACTTACACTTACGTGCAAGTCCGCAGCTTCGGTATTGTGTTTAGCCCCGGTACATCTTCGGCGCAGTGTCACTCGACTAGTGAGCTATTACGCACTCTTTAAAGGGTGGCTGCTTCTAAGCCAACCTCCTAGCTGTTTTGACAACTCTACATCCTTTCCCACTTAACACAAATTTTGGGACCTTAGCTGGCGATCCGGATTGTTTTCCTCTCCCGTATGGACGTTATCACCCATACAGTGACTCCTGATTAGTACTACCCAGCATTCGGAGTTTGATTGTACTCAGTACATCTAGACGACGCCATCGCACATTCAGTGCTCTACCTCCGGGCAGATTCAATCAAGGCTAGGCCTAAACCTATTTCGGGGAGAACCAGCTATCTCCGAGTTCGTTTGGAATTTCTCCGCTAACCACAAGTCATCCGTACGCGTTTCCGGGCATATCGGTTCGGTCCTCCATTGGGTCTTACCCCAACTTCAACCTGCTCATGGCTAGATCACTCGGTTTCGGGTCTATTGCATCATACTTAAGCGCCCTATTCAGACTCGCTTTCGCTTCGGCTCCATCTGTTCGACTTAACCTTGCATAATACAATAACTCGCCGGTTCATTCTGCAAAAGGCACGCTCTCACCCATTAACGGGCTCGAACTTTTTGTAAGCATACGGTTTCAGTTTCTATTTCACTCCCCTTCCGGGGTTCTTTTCACCTTTCCCTCACGGTACTTGTTCACTATCGGTCATTAGAGAGTATTTAGCCTTGCGGGATGGTCCCCGCAGATTCCAACAAGATTCCACGTGTCTCGCTGTACTCAGGATACCTCAAAGAGACCATAACATTTCGTTTACAGGGCTATCACCTTGTTTCGCCAAACTTTCCAGAATAGTTCAACTATGTTATGATTTTCTTACTCTTATACAGAGGTCCTACAACCCCGACTCTAAAGTCGGTTTGGGCTCTTTCCATTTCGCTCGCCACTACTAAGGAAATCGATTTTTCTTTCTGTTCCTCCAGTTACTAAGATGTTTCAGTTCACTGGGTTGCTTTCTACATGGCTATGTATTCACCATGTGATACTAGCGCATTACCACTAGTGGGTTCCCCCATTCGGAAATCTCCGGATCAAAGATTACGTACATCTCCCCGAAGCATATCGTAGTTAGTCACGTCCTTCATCAGCTTCTAATGCCAAGGCATCCACCATACGCCCTTACAAATTTAATCACCATAAAATTATTATCCTAATTTGATTGAGATTTTCTATTTCAAAATCTTAATTGTCTTATTGCGACTACAATAAGACTACCACATTATCAAGTTTTCAAAGAACTATTTTTTGAGAGAAAATGTTCTCTCAAAACTAAGCAAAATATACTAGTAGCTAGATACGGTTTTTTCTATTTCTCCATAGAAAGGAGGTGATCCATCCCCACGTTCTCGTAGGGATACCTTGTTACGACTTTACCCCAATCACTTGTCCTACCTTAAATGGCCCCCTCCTTAAAAAGGTTAGGCTACCACATTCGGGTATTACAAACTTTCATGGCATGACGGGCGGTGTGTACAACACCCGGGAACGTATTCACCCCAACATTCTGATTTGGGATTACTAGCGATTCTAGCTTCATGAAGTCGAGTTGCAGACTTCAATCCGAACTGAGACCGACTTTATAGATTTGCTCCACCTCGCGGTATTGCGTCTCATTGTATCGGCCATTATAGCACGCCTGTAGCCCTAGACGTAAGGGGCATGATGATTTGACGTCATCCCCACCTTCCTCCGGTTT
>OLRO01002151.1_pt1 | contig 9963 bp, 6 predicted proteins | sample 1673131 | NCBI WGS metagenome assembly OLRO01 (sample SAMEA3136757, study PRJEB25190) | human gut metagenome | biome: human gut; feature: human-associated habitat; material: faeces | place: Austria | collected 2013 | reverse complement strand
AAATGCTGATAGATACTGTGTTTTAGCGGATAATCAGATTTTTATTGTGTTTTTAACTCAAAAAAGGAGGGAAACCTATGAGCAAAAAGAAAAAACTTTTGACTGTCGTAACACTTGTCATACTGATGCTCGGGGCATCAGTATTCACTGTTTCGGCAGCGGACAATTATTCGGTTGACGAAAACACAACCTATGTAACCAACTTTGCTGAGCTAGAAAAAGCTCTTGAAGCCACCTCAAACGAGACAACCCCACCCGATAAGCTTGTTGTTCTCAAAAACAACATAGATTACGAAGAGCAAGTTCCGGGCGATTGGAGCTATCAGGATGAGCAGGAGTGGTATTCCGAAATCACAGTTAGCTATCCTGGAAAAATCACCCTTGACTTGAACGGAAAAACCCTGAAAGTTACAACAGATATTCGTTCAGACGAGGAGACAAGGGATCTGTTTGTGGTTTTTTCGGGTTCCAAGGCAAACACCGACTTCACAATTACCACAACCCAGTCCGGCGGACAGATAATCTTTAACTCAACAGCCAACGAAACTTCAATGATCGCTGTGAATAACCCAAACGCAGATGTGAATATTCTTGGAAAAGCAGGGAAGTTTATCAACTATAATCTCACTCTTACTGCACAATCCGGAAGTGACACTTATTTAAACGATAAGAATAAGCACCACATTATTTCCTTCAATGATATAAACAATCTCTATATCACCGGTACTCTTATTCAGAATAATGCACGCGTCCCGTCTTGTATATATTCATACGGACCGGAGCCGCAGGGCAATGTTACAATAACAGGAAACTCAGAAATAGAAGTAATTTCAAATCAGCTTCTTAATGAACAGCCGTTCAGCACAATATATTTCCAAAAAAAACCATCCAGCAGAAAAGTAAGGCTTGGCGGCTGTTATATTGGACAAAAGGGAAATGTAAATTCAATCTATTACGGTGGCCAGCCTCCTCATTTCTATGACATAGTTCTATCACAATCTCTGGAAAAGCCGAACTATGTTATTATGCACAACGGTACCAGGGTATACAATACCTGGCCTGACTTTGTTAACTTGGATGCGGATATAGAAATTATCTCCTCCTGTCACGATTCTGAGCCTGAATTAGAGAAAAGGACATCACTTCTTGGTCACTACAAGTACTGTAAAAAGTGTGATGCTCTTGAAAGCTTCCAGGAGCATCAGTTTGGCAGAACTCTCCCTGCTGAAGAGGCAACATGCATCAGAAAGGGAAGAACGGTCGGCTATAAGTGCTTCGACTGCAGATATTATGAGGGTTACACCGAACTGCCAGCACTTGGACACGATTTGAGCGACACCTATACGGTTGACTGGCCGGCAACCTGCGACAAAGATGGAAGGGAATCCAGACACTGCAAACACACAGGCTGTGGGTATGCAATTCAGAAAGTCATTCCGAAGCAGCACCAGAGCCTTGTATGTAATGGCACATACTGCCAAAACTGCAATCAATATGTTAACCCGACCAAAATAGGTTACGGCGACAATTCCTGTAAAAACAAAACCGCTTACTTCTTTACTCCGACGGAAACGAAGGTTTATCTTATCACCATAACTTCGTCAAATCTCGGCAGCGAAAATATTCAGGGAACAGAAGTAAACCTTGTTGAGAATAACCGGCTTAGTGAATCCGTCTCTAGTAACGATAAAGGAAAAGTTACCGAAGTCAGACTTGAAAAAGACAAAACCTACGATGTTACACCGTATATAACTAATTCAGAAAGTCAAGACTGCATAGTTAACATATCCTGTAAGGAACATAATGCGGTTATAGATAACGAAATTAAAGCAACCTGCACAAAGACAGGTCTCACCAAAGGTAAGCACTGTTCAGTTTGTAACACCGTTATAGTCGCTCAGACCAAAGTCAAGGCTCTTGGACATAAGTACTCCAAGTCTGTTGTCAAGGCTACTCTTACCTCAAATGGCAAGATTACCAAGAAGTGCACTGTTTGCAGTACGATAGAACCAACAATTTCGATAGCGAGAATTAAGTCAGTTTCGCTGAAAAAGTCGGCGTATACATATAACGGAAAGGTTCAGAAGCCTTCGGTCATCGTTAAGGATGCAAACAAAAAAACGCTTAAGAATGGAACAGATTACACCGTTGCTTACAGCAAAAACAAAAATATCGGCAAGGCAACAGTAACCGTTACCTTCAAGGGCAATTACAGCGGCAGCAAAAAGCTGAGCTTCAACATTCTTCCCGCCGCGACGAGCAAGATCAGCGTTAAGCAGACCACAAACTCAATCACGGCTTCATGGAAAAAGGTTGCCGGTGTAAGCGGATACAGAGTATACCTTTACAAGGGCAAAAAGCTTGTCAATAGAGCTGATACAACGAAGCTCTCACACACATTTAAAAAGCTTTCAAAGGGTACGGAGTACAAGATTGTTGTCAAAGCCTATAAGAAGATTGATGGCAAAAAGGTTCTTTCTCTCGTTTCAAAGGAGCTTCTGACCGCAACAAAGCTTTCTGCGCCGACTTCGGTCAAGGTCAAAGCAGGAAAGAAAATGGCAACCGTCAGCTGGACAAAGGTTAAGAGTGCAAACAGCTATACGGTATATTACAGCATAAAGAAAAACAGCGGCTTCAAAAAGCTCACTGTTATCAAAAACAGCGCAGTCATCAAAAAGCTTTCAAGCGGCAAGACATACTACTTCAAGGTTGTTGCCAACAAGAAGGCCGGAAAGGCTGTTGTGGCTTCTGATTACAGCAAGCTTATAAGCGCAAAAATCAAGTAATGGTGTTATTTGAACCGGTCAACAGATAACCGCAAAACCCCGAAGCAGAAATACTCTGCAGCGGGGTTTTTTTGTGGCAAAAAAACGGTGTTTCTGTTATGCTAGATATATTAAGAGATTGATATGTAGTGATGTTATTTTGACATTAAGAAAGGTTCAAGGTACTGCTTATGATAAAAAGGAAATTAGCAACATTTATGTTGACATTAATACTGGTGATGACAGGTGTATCGACGATTCGTGTGATAGGCTATGCGCAGGAAGAATCTTCTGGTTCATCAACAAATCCCCAAGAGGGAGTTACAGAATATAAGTACAGTGCTGAAAGTGATTCTCAAAAAGGTGTCGCATTAAAGGTTGAATGGAACGAACCCAAATTAGGAGAGGATACAACATTCCACGTTTCGGCGGATGGTGGCAGTGGCCGGTATTTGTTTAGAATGGATGCACCGAGTTATTCCAATCCGGGTGAGTATAGTTTTGAATCCGTGGCGGATCCAAGCCGCGGAGCGTGGATTCAATATACAGATGAGTGTGAATCTCACGACTTTGAATTCACAATGACTGCTTCGGGAGTCTATAACTTCAGGTTTTATGTAATGGACAAGACGTCAGGTGTCTATTATATGCGTGTGAGCACAAATATACAGGTATCTGACAAGGCTTATCCGAGCGTGGGTGACATCGTGAATGCTGCGGTAAAAAAGTGTAGCAAGGAGACTGATGGTTCAGACTATGAAAAGGCATTGTGGCTGCATGACTGGCTGTTGCAGCAGCTTGATTACGATCATTCCCTGAAATGGTCTTCGGCAGAGAGCGCACTGACACGAAAGCTGGGGACATGTCAAGCCTATGAGAGTGCCTATTCAAAACTGCTTACTGCAGCCGGCATAACAAATGCTGAGACAAGGGATACCTATGATGGACATACCTGGAATGCCATGAAGCTGGATGGCAAATGGTATCAGGTGGACTGTACATGGGATGATACAAAAGACAATTATTATAACTTTGATCCTACGCATTTGTATTTTGGACTGACGGATGAACTCATGGCGTTGGCACACAACGGTCATGATCAGATTTATACGGCAAGCGGTTATGGCACACGTTCCACAAGTCTGGCAGATAACTATTTTGTCAGAAACGGAGATGCCGCAAAGTGGGCGCGAGCCTACGCTGACAGGATTCAGAAAAATCTCAATGCAGGTAAAACCAAATTCGAAGTTAGCACTGACAATGCGTCATATCCGCCGAGCATTTCGGGTATTCAAAATGGGATTATCGCATATGCCTTAAATCAGATGACGTGGAATGCGGGAAGTAAAAAGGTTGCATTGCGTGTGGCAGGAACATCCACCAAGCTTTCTTTTACTGCAAAATATACGGACACAGTAAAGCGCGTGAGAATAGTATTTGCTCCAAATGGAGGGCGTGTGAGTTCCGGAAGTAAGACAGTCATTTGTGGAAAAACTTACGGAACACTGCCGACACCTACCAGAAGGGGATATACATTTGCAGGCTGGCACACAGCAAAGAGTGGCGGTAGCAGGATCGGCAGCAGCTCGGTTGTGAGGACCACCAGGAATCAGACATTATACGCAAGGTGGAAGCTGGTAAAGTACAAGATCCAGTACAGGCTTGGCAAGGGGAAAAACAGCCGGTCCAATCCAGCCGGTTATACCGTCACATCTAGGACTATAGTCTTGAAGAATCCGGTCAGAAAGGGTTATACATTCAAGGGGTGGTACAGCGATCCAAAATTCAAGAAAAAGGTTACGAAGATTGCAGCCGGCAGCACCGGCAGCAGGAAACTCTATGCCAGGTGGGTGAGAAAATAAATTCGTATAAATCGATGCAATATCCCCCTTTGTTGTCGAATTGTGAAAAATATGCGATAATGAGTGCTGGAGAAAATATTTGGCGCCAAGGAGGCATAAAGGGGATTATGGCAAAAATTGCGACGAGGGAAATACAATGAAGTAAAGGATGCATTCCTTGAATATGCGTTTCAGAACAGGCACAGGCTTATATAACTGGAATCTGTAAGGAGATTGAGGCACAGAAAGTCCCAATATACTGTGAAAATGAGGCAGTGAATCTGATCCTATCTTCATTTGCGGGTAGAGCCAGGAAGAAAGAAATTGAAATAAAGATACAATGTGCAATTTCCGCAGATCTTTCTGTGCCGAAAAGCGATCTGTGTGTGCTCTTATCTAATGCCTTGGAAAATGCCCTGCATGCATGTGTGCCTTTGGCTGCAGAGGGAAGATCATGCGAGATTGATGTGAATTTTTATGAAAGAAATAAAGGTGTTCAGAGCATATGTGCGATCGTGCAGCGTTACGGCGGGGTTTTCAGCTTTGCGGAAAAGGATGGCAAGTTTACGCTCAGACTGTCATTGTAAAAGAGTGTCGATTCGATACATTTTTGGTACGATTCGTGCATTTAGACCTCACTGATTGCAAATACATAATAAAATATACTCAGATTATGTGATTGCAATAAAGAGGAGGAAATTATTATGAAAAAGACAATGAAAAAACTGATGGTTTATTATTAGATCATGTGGTGAAGACTGCATACCAGAGGGGCGGGCGCATTGGAGTGCCTGCCCCTTTTGGTTGTGTTTATTTGTTTTGAATGGGATTAAAAGTAAGAACATATAGGGAAACAGCCGGGTGTGGATACACTGGAGCGGGCAAAAGATTTCCATTCAGGGCTAAAGGAAAGGTGTATATTGCCTTTTTTAATAGCAAAAACTAAAATTCTCTTGCTATATTGCAAAAAGACGTATAAAATGCATGTGTATTTTTATGTTTTATATCTCAGTCTGGACTCTATTTTCGACAGAGATATACACTCCGTGAGGATTGCTGAGCCGCTGATATGATATATGTCAGCAGAGCTGACTGGCAGCTTGCGGCAAGATTCGCCAGCGAATCTTAAGAAGAAAGACATTCAAATAAGAATATGGCAAAGGAAAATAGTGGAATTATGAAAAAGGTAGTAAAATTTGGCGGAAGTTCATTGGCAAGTGCAGAGCAGTTTAAAAAGGTTGGAGCAATCATCACATCAGATGAGAGCCGTGTATACGTTGTTCCTTCTGCACCTGGAAAGAGATTTTCAGATGATACAAAGGTAACAGATATGCTCCTTCATGTATATGAAACTGCGAAGGCAGGGAATGATTTCACAGAGGAAGTGAAGGCGATCAAGGCCAGATATGATGAGATCATCACAGGACTTGAGATTAAGGATTTTTCACTTGATAAGGATTTTGAGGAGATTACAAAGCAGTTGGAGGATCTTACCAATCCGGACCCAATGTGCACACTGGACTATGTGGCATCAAGAGGAGAGTTCCTCAATGGTAAGATTATGGCTGCATATCTTGGCTTTGAGTTTATAGATGCTGCAGAGGTTATCTTTTTCAATGCAGAGGGCAATCTCAATAGCTATAAGACGGAGAAGGTACTTGGTGAGAGACTTGCCAAGACACAGCATGCGGTTGTTCCAGGATTCTATGGACTTGGCAAGGATGGCAAGGTAAAGACTTTTTCCAGAGGCGGTTCAGATGTAACGGGCTCGATAGTCGCACAGGCAAGCAGAGCCGATGTATATGAGAACTGGACAGATGTCTCAGGCTTCCTTGTAGCTGATCCACGTATTGTTCCGGATCCAAAGCCGATCAAATATATTACTTACAGAGAGCTTCGTGAGCTTTCATACATGGGTGCATCAGTTCTCCATGAGGATGCGATATTCCCTGTACGCCACTGTGGTATCCCGATCAATATCCGCAACACAAATGCGCCTGAGGACGCAGGAACCTGGATAGTTGAGAGTACCTGCCAGAAGCAGGATTATGTTGTAACAGGTATTGCAGGTAAGAAGGATTTCTGTACAATCTTTATTACAAAGGCTATGATGAATTCAGAGATAGGATTTGGAAGGAAGGTGCTTCAGGCATTTGAGGAGAATGATATCTCATTTGAGCATATGCCATCAGGTATTGACACGATGACTATCGTAGTTCATGCTGATGAATTCGTACACAAGGAGCAGAGAGTTATATCTGCCATCCATAGACTTGCAGAGCCGGATTCAGTTGAGATTGAGTCAGGACTTGCACTTATAGCTGTAGTAGGCCGTGGAATGAAGTCAGCAAGTGGTACAGCAGGCAAGTTGTTCAGCGCACTTGCAAAGGAAGGCATCAACATAAAGATGATAGACCAGGGTTCATCAGAGCTGAATATCATAATCGGAGTAAAGAACAGTGATTTTGAGACAGCCATAAAGGCAATATATAACACATTTATAACAGACAAGTAATAACAGATTGCTAAGCATCGTAGGGGTGGGCACGTATTGATAATGCATACCTTTGCAGAATGGTGCAACACAGGGCAGAATATGGCGGAAAACCTCCAAACTGATGTAAGATAAAATTACTCAGTTTGGAGGTTATTTTTATGGCAATAAGAAAAGACAGCCCACAAAAAGCAGCAATGAGAGAAATGACGGTAGAACTGTTCACAAGTTTTAGGGTATAATTTGAATGCAAATTGAGCAACAAATCTGGGAAAACATAATCATCAATGTGTAAAATGTGATAGTCATGAGGAAAAAACGAGAATTACCGAAAGGGTGTGGGAGGCATTGTGCGGGAAGAGGACCAAACAACCAGTAGCCTTGGCTGTATTATTTGTTCTAATGTTTATTGGTGGATGTTTTTTTGTGAAAGCCAATCAAGCAAAGGAATTTGAGAAAAACGATTATGGGGTGTTTTTAAATGCGGACGCCTCATCTTTGGAACGATTTAAAATGTATGAAACGATTGTAATTGATGCACAGTATTTTACAAAAAGGGATATTGAATTGCTCCATCAAAATGGAACAGTCGTATATACATATCTAAATATTGGGTCGATTGAAAACTTCAGGGAGTACTATACAACCTATGCAGAACTGGCAATCGGTGGGTATGAGCACTGGGAGGAAGAAGAATGGGTAGATGTAGCAAACCCAGACTGGCAGAAGTTTATAGGACAGCTTTCTCAGGAACTATATGAAAAAGGTGTTGACGGATTCTTTGTAGATAATTGTGATGTATATTATTACGATCCGCACGAGAGTATTTTTGAAGGCATTACAGCGATTCTACAAAACATAATGACGTTTGGAAAAGCGGTCATCATCAACGGTGGAGATACTTATGTGGCGGAATATAGGGAACGCTATGGGGCGATTGATCAGATTATGACAGGTGTAAATCAGGAATCAGTATGGAGCAGTATTGATTTTGATAGCGGAACTTTTGGTGAACAAACGAGCGAGACGAGAGATTATTTCTGCAAATATTTGGAAACGTGCAAGGCGGATGGTGTGGAAGTGTATCTGTTGGAATATACAACTAATCAAAAACTGATTCAAAAAATAAAAGAATACTGCAAGAAGCAAGATTTCCATTTTTATATTTCCAATTCCCTTGAACTTAGATAATGAGTGTTGAGAAATACGAAAAAGATGAGCAAATTAATAAAGTTCGACCTATGAATACTAGCAGAGAAGAATCTGACAGAGACAGTCAATGACATTTTATGGAAAGAATTGAAAGATTATTTAAAACAAACAGGCACAAACCATGTTTTACACAGAAAGGGAACAGTGTCAGGATTTACGCCGTTACTTGATAAAGACGGCAAACCAGTAGTAAGTCAATAGTGCTTCAAACGCGCCTTTGTCTGATGCCAGTTTGTCGAAAGCCCTTTAGGAACGAAAGGGCGCACTTCTATACTCTACTATCGGGAGTATGTGCGTCCTGCGGAGCTTCACTCTCGGTCGGCAGAAGAAAACTGCCCGACCGTGAATGTTTCGTCACTTCGTTCCGTCAAGGTGGCTACACCCCCTTGTGCCGCTAAAGCGGTTATCCCCTGTGGGCTTATGGAAAAACTGTTACTGTAAAAGTATCAGTGGAAAAAGATAATTCAGGAAAATATGGTCTTTCGGATACAGAGATGAATAAGCTGGAAGCAGCGGTGTTCCCAACAGAATAAGAATGAATGGAAAGCTATCAGAGGAAAAACTGGTAGCTTTCTTTTATCTCCAAGATGAGAAAAGTTCTGGCGATAGTAACGTTTAATCATCGATATTCTTATTTTATTCTTTATCCTTCAGTTTTCTGAGTACAAGAGCTGTTTTATCATTCATAAGCCAGATACCATTTCTTCTATATTCTTTATCAACACTAAAATATAAAGAAATCACATCATCATAAGTCAGTGTTTTTACTGCCAGTGCTGTTTTAGCTCCATCTGTATTATGAAGAATACCAGTAGGTTCATCTGCTCCGGTTCCATTAATAAATGCGTTATCCTCAGCTTTTCCAAATGACTTTCCAAGCTTTTGTGTCAGATACTTTTCAATATCAAATCCTGCATCATTTACAAAATCCTCATCCAATGTAACGATAGATGCCAGCTTATAGCTTTCAATCGTTTTTTCATTGAAATCTCCGGCACTTTCATATACTGGAATTGCAGCTCCCTCCGCTAGAAATTCCGCTTTATCCTTACAATCCTTCGCAAAGATTCTATAACCATTTTTATATGCACGAATAACTGCCTCTATCTTTCTGAAATCAGATTCCTTTTCAATTTCATTCATAACCTTTCCGGCTGCAACAATCGGCGTACTGTAAGTGTTATATGTGAGATACTTGCTATCCTGATCAAAAAGAATATATTCTCCCAAGTCAGATGCTTTAAAGTAGAATGTCATTCCACTATCGGCTGTATCTGCCTGCGCTTCATATCCAGCTTTATTTCCAAGCAAGTATTTCCCATTACTGATAGACTTGATTTTAAAATAATGGTTGGCCAGTGAATAAATACTTTGTTCCGAAGAACTTTCTGTTGCTGCATAACAATTACTTGGATATGCAAAACTACCAACAGAAGTTCCAACTAACAACATTGCCAGTAAAAAAATTACTTCTTTTCGTTTCATAGCATCTATCTCCTCTCTTTTAATCTCTTAATTGCATTTTATCTATTTCCGGCATATAATTATATTGATTTATCGTGTTTTATGTCAGTTTATCGTGTTTTTGACAGGAGAAATTACCTATGTATAAAATGAAGTCAGACATCAATTTTTCACTCACACATGAAAT
>OLRO01002146.1_pt1 | contig 9980 bp, 7 predicted proteins | sample 1673131 | NCBI WGS metagenome assembly OLRO01 (sample SAMEA3136757, study PRJEB25190) | human gut metagenome | biome: human gut; feature: human-associated habitat; material: faeces | place: Austria | collected 2013 | reverse complement strand
TTTACACCGGATTATCTCGATGATTTCGACGATGATTACGAGGATGACTTTGATGATGATTATATCGAGTTTTCCGACAGCAAGCCGGAGGCTGAGAACTAATCAGACAACGCGTCGGAATAGACGACAGACAATGCCAAACCGAAATGGATCTCCATTTCGGTTTGTTTTTGCAAACATATGAGACACAGGGGACGGTGTACTGCCTGCTCTCCCATCGTCTAACGAATATACATGCAGTACAGAAATGAGGATAATATGAAGCTTTGGGGCGGACGTTTTACCAAGGAAACAAATCAACTTGTACACAATTTCAACGCATCACTTTCCTTTGACCAGAAGTTTTATCATGAGGACATTCAGGGAAGCATCGCTCATGTAACTATGCTTGCCGATCAGGGTATCCTCTCCCATGAGGACAAGGACAGCATTATTCAGGGGCTCGAGGGAATCCGTAAGGATCTCGACGAAGGAAAGCTTGAATTTACGGCAGAGCATGAGGACATTCACAGCTTCGTGGAAGCTCATCTGATCGAGCGCATCGGAGATGCCGGCAAACGTCTTCATACCGGCAGAAGCCGTAATGATCAGGTGGCGTTGGACATGCGTCTCTATACCAGAGCGAGAGTGGCAGAGACAGACGGACTTCTGGAAAAGCTTCTGGAAGCCATTCTGGACACCATGGAGAACAACTTAGAGACCTATATGCCGGGATTCACCCATTTACAGAAGGCACAGCCCATTACTCTGGCTCATCATTATGGTGCCTATTTTGAAATGTTCAAGAGGGACAGACAGCGTCTGGCCGATATTTACAAACGTATGAATTATTGTCCTCTGGGAGCAGGAGCACTGGCCGGTACCACGTATCCGTTAGACCGTGAGTATACCGCAAAGCTGCTTCGTTTTGAAGGACCGACATTAAACAGTATCGATTCCGTGGCGGACAGAGATTATCTGATCGAGTTCCTTTCCGCACTTTCCACGATCATGATGCATTTAAGCCGTTTCAGCGAAGAAATCATTATCTGGAATTCCAATGAGTACCAGTTCGTGGAACTGGACGATGCCTATTCCACTGGAAGCAGCATTATGCCTCAGAAGAAGAACCCGGATATCGCCGAACTGGTAAGAGGCAAGACCGGAAGAGTCTACGGTGCCCTGATGGCGTTACTTACCACCATGAAGGGACTGCCCCTTGCTTATAATAAAGACATGCAGGAAGACAAGGAGATGGCTTTTGATGCCATGGATACCGTAGCGGACTGTATTGCCTTATTTACCGGCATGATAAAGACCATGAAGTTCCGTAAGGACCGTATGGCAAAGAGTGCCATGAACGGATTTACCAATGCTACGGATGCCGCAGATTATCTGGTAGGTAAGGGTGTACCTTTCCGGGATGCTCATGGCATTATCGGACGCCTGGTACTGTATTGTATTGAAAAGGATACTTCCATTGATGCCCTGAGCCTGGAAGAATTACGTTCCATCAGTGATAAGTTTGATGAGGACATTTACGATGCCATTTCCTTAAAGACCTGTGTGGAAAAGCGGCTGACCATCGGTGCTCCCGGTGCGGAAATGATGAAGCAGGTCATTGAGAAAAATAAAGAATACCTGAAAACAAATGCCATAGAAGTATATCAACAGGCTTTGGAAGACCGCATTCAGTAAGTGGAAACTGAACAGGTCTTTTGCAGATAAAATAAAAATGCACAAAGATGAGGAGGAAATGAAAAATGAGTGAAAAATTACGTGTAGGTATCCTGGGCGGAACCGGTATGGTAGGTCAGAGATTTATCTCTCTGTTGGAGAACCATCCCTGGTTCGAGGTAACGACCATTGCTGCCAGCCCCCGTTCCGCAGGCAAGACTTATGAGGAGGCCGTGGGTGACCGTTGGAAGATGACCACTCCCATGCCCGAAGCTGTGAAAAAGCTGGTAGTCATGAATGTCAATGAAGTAGAAAAAGTAGCCGCACAGGTTGATTTCGTATTCAGTGCGGTAGATATGACCAAGGATGAGATCAAGGCCATCGAGGAAGCATACGCAAAGACCGAAACCCCTGTGGTATCCAACAACAGTGCCCACAGATGGACCCCCGATGTTCCCATGGTAGTACCCGAGATTAATCCCGAACATTTCCAGATCATCGAGGCACAGAAGAAGAGACTGGGAACCACCAGAGGATTTATCGCTGTAAAGCCCAACTGCTCCATCCAGAGCTATACACCTGTTCTGACCGCATGGAAGGAATTCGAGCCTTACGAAGTGGTAGCAACCACTTATCAGGCAATCTCCGGCGCAGGCAAGACTTTTAAGGACTGGCCCGAGATGGTAGGCAATATCATTCCTTACATCGGTGGTGAGGAAGAGAAGAGTGAGAAAGAACCCTTACGTATCTGGGGTAAAGTGGAAGGCGATAAGATCGTTCCCGCAACTTCTCCCGTGATCACCTGTCAGTGCATCCGTGTTCCGGTATTGAACGGACATACCGCAGCCGTATTTGTTAAATTCCGTAAGAAGCCCACCAAGGAGCAGCTGATCGAGAAACTGGTCACCTTCAGCGGTGAGCCTCAGAGACTGGGACTTCCCAGCGCACCGAAGCAGTTTATCCAGTATCTGGAGGAGGACAACAGACCTCAGGTGGCTCTGGATGTTGATTTCGAGAACGGTATGGGTATCAGTGTAGGTCGTCTGAGAGAAGATACCGTATATGATTACAAGTTCGTAGGTTTGTCACACAATACCTTACGTGGAGCAGCTGGGGGAGCATTGCTTTGCGCAGAACTTTTGAAAGCACAGGGTTACATCACCAAAAAATAAAGGGTGAGTGGGGTTATGAACGAGTTACGCTATCAGCTGGATCTTATGCGCGCAATGAATCAGAAACTGAGCGCTAAGGAGAGAATGTATCGTCTGTTGTGCGATACCATGGATTATGCTTATATCTACTATTCTTTTGAAAAGAATACGGTCACTACGCTGGGAAAATGGGATGATTTCTTTGACTTCCAGATTCTGGACAGAAGAGATTTTGTAAAACTTCAGGAGATGGTGGACGAACCGTATGTGCTGGCACTTCGGGAAATGCTGTTTTTGGAAAAGAGCGGTCGGGAGACGGACTCTGTGGAATGTATGCAGAGGGGAAAGAAGACCTGGCTGCAGTTTTCCAGCAGGATTTTCTACGAAGATGGCAGGCCGACGGATCAGATTATTGTGGTACAGAATATCACCAAACAGAAAACACAGAACGAAGAGCTTCTCTACATGGCGTATTACGACAGTCTGACCGGACTGTACAACCGTAATTATTTTGTGCGTCTTCTGACCGAATTTCTTCGTCGGGCCAAAGAGGATAACCGGCTGGTCAGCGTTCTTGTTATTGATATTGATGATTTCCGCAAGGTAAATGACGGACTGGGAATCGTGGCGGGGGACGAACTGGTACAGCAGTTTGGCTCTTTTCTGAAGGAATTTAACGGGGATGATGTGATCGTCTGCCACCTGACCAGTGATGTCTACTGCATGGCCATTTATGATCCTTGTGGGAACAAAAGTGTGGAACATATTCATAAGGAGATCGTTAAGCGCACCAGGGAGCCGTTTTATCTGGTGGGCGGGCAGGTCCTGAACATCACCGTAAGTGTCGGTGTGGCGGAATATCCGGAGGCTGCGACTTCCGCACTGGAACTGATCAACTGTGCGGAAATCGTAATGTTCAAGGGAAAAGCCATGGGCAAGAACCGGATCCAGTATTTCGATACGCCGATCCTGAACGATTTCCTGAAAAATGTAGAACTGGACAGCAAATTAAAAGAGGCTGTTTTTGAGAATAATTTTCTGCTGTATTATCAGCCCCAGTATTATGCGGGCAACCGTAAACTGCGGGGCGTGGAGGCACTGATCCGCTGGAAGGATGGCAACGGCAGAATGATCAGTCCGGCAAAATTCATTCCCATTGCGGAGAAGAACGGAACGATCATTCCTATCGGCAACTGGGTACTGGAACAGAGTATCCGTACTTTTTCCGAATGGAGGAACCGTTACGGAGTTCCTTTTGTGCTGTCAGTGAATATTTCCGCGTTGCAGTACCAGAAGGAAGATTTTGTGGAAACCCTGCTGAATATCATTCATAAATACGATGTGGATCCGGATGAAATCGAACTGGAGATCACAGAAAGCATTTTGATCGACGATTTCAGTGCAGTTACCGAGAAAATGCAGTTGTTGAAGGAGTACGGGATTCGCATTTCACTGGATGACTTCGGAACAGGATTTTCTTCCCTGTCTTACTTAAAGAAGCTGCCTATCAATACGCTGAAGATTGATAAATCATTTACCGACACGCTGCTGACGGATTCTGCGACCCGGATTATTACGGAGTCTATTGTAAGTATGGTGAAATCCCTGGGATTTGAGTCCATTGCGGAAGGCGTGGAGGAAGAACAGCAGTATAAATATCTGCGGGCCATCGGGTGTGATATCATTCAGGGATATCTGTTTGGAAAGCCGTTGTCACAGGAAGAGATCGAACAACTGTTGCAGAAGATGTACTGATCTGCTGGGTCAGAAAGAAAGAGGCTGCCATGCTGACTGGAAGGGAACAGGAAACAGCTTTTTTGGAAAATCATTATAAGAGAACAGGGAGTCAGATCCTGGTGGTGTATGGACAGAGAGGCGTTGGCAAGACGGCTCTCTTAACCTCTTTTACGGAGAAAAAACAGACGTTGCGTTATAGTGCGGGAAACTGTTCTTCCAGAGAACAACAATATTTGTGGGGACGGGAACTGCGAAGCCGGGGAAAGGAGATTGCAGAGTATCCTTCCTGGCGGGAATTGCTGGAATGCATGACAATACAGAAAGGCGAAACGACAGCAGATAAGAAAGTACTTATCATAGAGAATTTTCAGTATCTTTTAAAAGGGGATACTTTGTTTTTGCAGGAACTGATTCGGTTCCTGAAGGAGAAAAAAGAAGCACTGTTAGTGATCCTGACCACCTATGCCTCCGGCTGGGTGGAGAACAGCATGATTTCCAAAGTGGGAAATCTGGCATTTTCCGTCAGCGGATTTCTGAAGGTGAAGGAACTGCCTTTTTCCGCCATGCGTAAGATATTTTCCGACTATACGGTACAGGAAAGTATTTCGCTTTATGCGGCATTGGGAGGGCTGCCGGGACTGTGGCGGCTGCTTTATCCGCAGAATTCGGCAGAAGAAAATCTGATCCGGCTGCTTTTACAGAGGAACAGCTTTCTGCCGGAGCTTATGATAAAATGGCTGTCGGAGGAATCGCGGGAGACGGCAGTTTATGACACCATTCTGGCAACGCTGGCAGACGGAAGACATGGAAAACTGAACGATATGTATGCACATACCGGATTTTCCCGGGCAAAGATCAGTGTATATCTGAAGAATTTGATGGAACTGGAGCTGGTGGAGAAGGTGCTGCCCGGTACATATGAGATCTGTAATGCGTTTGTCCGGTTTTATTTTTGCTTTCTGTTTCCGCATCAGACGTCTGAGCGGACAGAAGGCAGTACATTTTATGAAAAATACATCCGGGAAGAATATAATGATTTTCAACTGTTGACCTATCGCCGGATCTGTCAGGAAGTGCTGCAGGGACGTTTCCGGACGGTTGAACTCTGGAACAGCAGACAGGGGAAAATCTATTTTCTGTGCAGGGAGGACACCGGCAGAAAAATCGTGGTGGATTATTCCGGCACGGTATGTTATACTTCGAAAGATTATGATGTGCTGCAGGCATCCATGAAGAGGGAACATGTGACTGTAGACAGCATTCTGATATTTAGCGAGAATGGATATGAGAAGACATTAACGGAAGGAACGGTACAGATACTGGTGCATTCCGTGGATGAGAACTCGTAAGACAGGAAAGATGGTATTACGTGGGTAAAAATTTATTTATTGCAGAGAAACCGAGCGTGGCAAGAGAATTTGCCAATGCTTTAAAATACAATATGCGTTCCAAAGACGGCTATCTGGAATCGGAAGAGGCTATCGTTACCTGGTGTGTGGGACATCTGGTGACCATGAGTTATCCGGAGGTGTATGATGAAAAGTTCCGGAGATGGAGCTTTGACACCTTGCCTTTTCTACCGACGGAATTCAAATACGAAGTCATTGAAAGTGCGAAAAAACAGTATACGATCGTAAGTTCCCTGCTGAACCGGCCGGATGTTACGACAATTTATGTCTGCACCGACTCCGGAAGAGAGGGAGAATACATCTATCGTCTGGTGGAGCAGATGTCGGGCGTACAGGACAAGGAACGGAAACGTGTATGGATCGACTCCCAGACGGAGGAAGAGATCTTACGTGGAATCCGGGAGGCAAAAGATCTCTCAGCCTACGACAATCTGGGAAATGCTGCCTATCTGCGGGCCAAGGAAGATTATCTCATGGGTATCAATTTTTCCAGAGCCCTGACGTTAAAATACGGCAACACGGTAAAAGGGTATCTCAAAAGAGACCGGGCAGTGATTTCTGTGGGTCGTGTGATGACCTGTGTCCTTGGAATGATCGTGAACAGAGAGCGGGAGATCCGTTCGTTCACCAAGACTCCCTTTTACCGGGTGATCGGTAATTTTAAATTACAGGAGAAGCCCTTTACCGCAGAGTGGAGAGCAGTGGAAGGCTCGAAATATTATAATTCTCCGGCACTGTATAAAGAGAACGGCTTCAAGAAAAAAGAGGATGCCGAGCGTCTGATCGCAGAGCTTACCGCAGAACCGGCAGGCCCGGTGACTGTCACCGGCATTGAGAAGAAAAAAGAGAACAAGAATGCACCGCTTCTGTACAATCTGGCGGAGTTACAGAATGACTGTTCCAAATACTTTAAGATCAGCCCGGATGAGACTTTGCGGATCGTACAGGAACTGTATGAGAAAAAGATGACCACTTATCCCCGAACGGATGCCAGAGTCCTGTCTACGGCGGTGGCAAAGGAAATCCACAAGAATATCGGTGGCTTACGCAGCTATGCTCTGGCCACTCCTTTTGCCAAAGAAGTGTTAGAGCAGGGGACCTATAAGAATATTGCGAAGACACGTTACGTGAATGATAAGCAGATCACGGATCATTATGCCATCATTCCAACGGGACAGGGACTGAACAATCTGGCAGGTCTGGCCCCTACGGCGGCAAAAGTGTACGAGGTCATTGTACGCCGGTTCCTGAGTATTTTCTATCCTCCGGCAGTCTATCAGAAGTTCTCTCTGGCAGTGAAGGTAAAGGAAGAAAACTTTTTTGCCAGCTTTAAGGTACTGGTACAGGAAGGGTATCTGAAGGTGGCGAACTTCTCTTTTAAGAAGGAGAATACGGCACCGAAGGAAGATAAAGAGAATGAGAATGAAAGCGCTGATGAAAAATGTGATGCAGAGCTTACCAATCTGCTGATGCATCTGAAAAAAGGAGATTCTCTGACTGCGGATACCTATGAGATCAAGGAGGGCGAGACTTCGCCGCCCAAGCGTTACACTTCGGGAAGCATTATCCTGACCATGGAAAATGCGGGCCAGTTTATCGAGGACGAAGAACTGCGGGCCCAGATCAAGGGAAGCGGCATCGGCACCAGCGCCACGAGAGCGGAGATCCTGAAGAAACTGGTGAATATCGAATATCTGGCACTGAACAAGAAGACCCAGGTGCTGACTCCCACCCAGATGGGAGAGATGATCTATGACGTGGTATCGGATTCCATAAGACCACTTTTAAATCCGGCACTGACGGCCAGTTGGGAAAAGGGGCTTACCATGGTGGCGGATGGTGTGATCACACCGGAAGAGTACATGGGAAAGCTGACGGATTTTGTGGGAAGGCGAACTACCGCTGTACGCAGCCTGAACAATCAGGGAGTGCTATGGAGACAGTTCCAGGCTACAGAAGAATTTTATCAGAAGAAAACAAAGCAATCCAATGCCAAAAATAAGGAATAAAGATGAGGAGAAATTATCATGGAAAATATTACGATTGAGAATCTGTATGATCTGAAGGAGACCATTGCGGCAGATCTGTTCACCGAGGCAGAATATCCCTGGGAGGTGCTTCCCAGAATCCACGATTTCATTCTGGAACTGGGTAAGAGACTGCCGGAAGAAATTTATGAAAAAAGAGGCGAGGATATCTGGGTGGCAAAGAACGCAAAGGTAGCTCCTACCGCCTGCCTGAACGGTCCGCTGATCATTGATGAAGAAGCGGAGGTCCGTCACTGTGCCTTTGTCCGTGGCAATGCCATTGTGGGTAAAGGCGCGGTAGTTGGCAATTCCACGGAACTTAAGAACGTGGTTCTGTTCAATAAAGTACAGGTGCCACATTATAATTATGTGGGAGACAGTGTGTTGGGCTTCAAGTCCCATATGGGAGCCGGTTCCATTACTTCCAACGTGAAGAGCGACAAGACGCTGGTGGTTGTAAAGAACGGAGAAGAGAAGGTTGAAACCGGGCTGAAGAAGATGGGGGCCATGTTGGGAGACCATGTAGAAGTGGGTTGCAACAGCGTACTGAATCCCGGAACAGTCATCGGACGCAATTCCAACGTGTATCCTACTTCCTGTGTCAGAGGGGTGATCCCTGCTGGACATATCTTCAAAAGACCCGGAGATGTGGTGAAAAAAGATGATATCTAAAAATTAGATCATTATTATTCAAAGCATCGATGAATTTTGATTGACGAATGTCCTTTTATGGGTTATGATATTTATCAGTGCAACGCTTTGACGGGGTAAAGCGTCTGCGCATTACAGTAAGCAGATCGTAAGATCCGCAGAAAAGAGGACATTTATTATGAAAAAGAAATTATTATCTGTAGTACTTACCGCAGTAATGGCAGCATCTGTCCTGACAGGTTGTGGCAGCACCGATAACGGAACTGCTTCCACCGCAGCAGCTACCGGCACAGCTCAGAGTGAAGCAGCAGCTACTAGTGCCGCTTCCACAGATGGCAAGGTATATAACATCGGTATCTGCCAGCTGGTTGAGCATGAAGCTCTGGATGCAGCAACCCAGGGATTCCAGGATGCTTTAAAAGAAAAGCTTGGTGATAATGTAAAATTTGATCTGCAGAATGCACAGGGTGAGCAGACCACCGCAGCTACCATCTGTAATGGGTTCGTATCTGATGGTGTGGATCTGATCCTTGCCAATGCAACCTCTCCTTTACAGAGTGCAGCAGCAGCTACCACCACGATCCCCATCTTAGGTACTTCCGTAACGGATTATGCTACCGCACTGGAGATCTCCGACTGGTCCGGTGCTACCGGCAGAAATATTTCCGGTACTTCTGATCTGGCTCCTATTGAAGAGCAGGAAGCTATGTTAAAGGAACTGTTCCCGGATGTAAAGCAGGTTGGTCTGTTATATTGCTCCGCAGAAGCTAACTCTCTGTATCAGATCCAGCTGTTTGAGGCTGCTCTGGACAAAGATGGTATTGCATATAAAGAGTATGCTATCGCTGATACCAACGAAGTACAGTCCGTTACCACGGCTGCCGCAGGCGAGTGCGATGTTCTGTACATCCCTACCGACAACACACTGGCATCCGTAACCGAGACTGTATATAATGTCGTAGCTCCCGCTAAGATCCCTGTTATTGCAGGTGAAGAGGGTATCTGCAACGGCTGTGGCGTAGCAACCTTATCCATCAGCTATTACGATCTGGGATATGCTACCGGTGAGATGGCTTACGAGATCCTGGCTGAGGGCGCAGACATCACTACTATGGATGTACGTTATGCTCCCAATGTTACCAAGAAGTACAATGCCAAAATCTGTGAGGAGCTGGGTATCACCGTTCCCGATGATTACGTAGCAATTCAGTAAGAGTTATACAGGTATTTAAGTACGGTTCTAACAAAATATACTTCGATAGGGATAGAGCGTAACAGCGATATCCCTATCTGGAGTTTTAGGAGGAAAAAGAAATGTCTTACTTTATGTCACTGAATCCCCTTTCCCT
>OLRO01002145.1_pt1 | contig 9984 bp, 10 predicted proteins | sample 1673131 | NCBI WGS metagenome assembly OLRO01 (sample SAMEA3136757, study PRJEB25190) | human gut metagenome | biome: human gut; feature: human-associated habitat; material: faeces | place: Austria | collected 2013 | reverse complement strand
GTCCAATGCGATGTTCTTCTTCCAGAAATCCCAGTCCCGGTTTCGACAAATCTACCGGACAGATCGCACAGATCAGATATTCATACACTTCCTCTGATTCGTCGAGGTTATTGTTATCGCTTGTTCTGGTCATAACATCATACGCATCATGGAACAGAACAATCAGATAATTGCCGGCATGATCATAGGTATCGATCACGAGATCATAAAAAGTATCCAACAGATTGTCATCTTCCAGCTTGGAAGCACGGAGTGCCATAAGAATGTGCTGACGTCCACCGACTTCTTCCTCCTCGATTGGGAAATTCAGTTCCAACAGGTTGTTTCCCAATGTGCCGGACAAAGCCTTGTTGGCAATCTCCAGATATTTGTAATATTCATCTTCCTCCAGGTTCAGAAATGTATTTCCGAACTTGCAGATCTTGTTGTGATTTCCATCTACATAGCAACCGCACACACGGGTAAATGTAGCTGCATCCTTTTTAAATCTTCTCTTTAATTCAAGTACTTCTTTTTTATTCATGTTTCTTCCTGTTCTTAATTATTCGTCTGCGCTTCTTTCTCAATGCGCTTCTTTAAATCCTCAAAAAGTGAAAGGAATTCTTTCTCCACATCAGCCATCGGCTGAAATTCATATTCTGGCGAACTCATCAAAACCGGTTCTACCGGAAAAAGTTTCTCATTCATAAAATGATCAAATTCGTAATACAGGCAGGCATCATCAATATTCTTTACAAGTTCTGCCTCTTCTCCTTCCGGCACATAACCAAGAAGCTGTTCGTATATCATTGTCTGCAGCTGACTTTCAATCTGCAGATACATGGTCATATTCTTTTTTACAGGTCTCGTAACATCCGCAAGATATGCTTCACTTCCATCGTGCAACAGACATGCAAGTGCAACTGTCGGCACATAATTTCGTGCCAGTGCTTCTCTCGCACACTGGATGCAATGCTGTCCTACAGAGAAAAACTGTGGAAAATGCCCGTTGGCCCGCACCATCATGGACAATGCATGTGCAATATCCTCAATGCGGATTTTGTCTGCCTCCGGCTCAAATGCGTTAAATTGCAATCCTGTAAAAGTTGTCATACAATCTTTCATGTTTATTCCTCTTAATGTATCATACTTTCTCCGAAAGTATGTGTATCGGGAACATCAGCCCATACATAATTACCAACTAAGTACTTCGGCTCCGTCTTCTGTTACGAGAACCATAATCTCCCACTGTGCAGACGGCTTTCCATCTTCCGTATATACTTCCCAATCGTTATCTTCATCTATGTAGATGGCAGCGCCACCCATATTTACCATCGGTTCAATCGTAAAGATCATTCCCGGAACGAGAAGCATCTCGGTTCCACGCTTGGAATTATATCCAACCCATGGCTCCTCATGGAATTCAAGTCCAACGCCATGACCGCCAATCTCACGAACAACGGTATATCCATTTGCAAATGCATGATCGTGCACCGCCTGTCCCATATCTCCCAAAAAGCCCCATGGCTTTACTTCTTTTAGTCCAAGCTCCACGCATTCCTTGGTAACTTCTACGAGACGCTTTTTCTCCGGACTCACCTCGCCGATACAGAACATACGGGAGGAGTCTGAAAAGTATCCATTTAAAATGGTGGAACAGTCCACGTTAATGATATCGCCTTCTTTGAGAATGACATCTTCCGAAGGGAAACCATGGCACACCTGCTCATTCACAGAAGTACATACGCTGTATGGATAACCTTCGTAGTTGAGCGGTGCCGGAATACCTCCCATGCTTGTTGTCATATCATAAACAATCTTGTCAATTTCCGCTGTATTCATGCCTGCATGAATATTCTTCTCAATGTAATCAAGTACGGCCACATTAATCTTGGCACTTTCCTTGATTCCTGCAATCTGGTCTGGTGTCTTGATCAGATCTCTTGTCGGAACCCGATGTCCCAACTGTGCAAAATGCGCAATCTTATCATCGAAAGCCGCATGACACACTTTGTACTTCTTACCACTCCCACACCAACATGGATCATTTCTACCAATTTTTGCTGACATAATTCTTTTCTTCTTTCCTATTTAATTTTCTTCCTGATAATCCAGGGTAATTGTGCCAAAGCTTACCCGCTTCCACACTTTTTCATTAATTTTATATTTTTGTTTCTCAAGAAGCTGCTTGTATGCATTCTCCGAGAAATTGTAATCATCCTTTTCGCCATTTTGAAGAGCAGCATAGATTTCCTGATATTTCTGTGCCAATGCAATCTTATGCATCGTCTCTGCAATATCTTTCTCCGTCACACCGAGACGAACATCTTTCTCTGCATCTACCATATCTCCCCAAAAATCCTGTTCTGTCATACGATACGATTTTTCCTCTTCGTCAGTCAGTTCAATGCCTTCTTTCATCGCCATCTGATAAAAGAGTTCATCATGAATCGCCATCTGTATTGCGGCATTGCGCGCTGCCACTCTGACGTAGGTACCATTCAACCGGGTATTCCAGTAATGTTTCGGATCATCCTCGTCATATTCAATCGCCTGCTTCGCCACTTCCGCCTCTTCGTAAGTCACATAAAATGCCATATCCCGGAGTGTCAGAAATGTTCCATTTACTTCGGCAGCTGTCTTTTCCAACGACGCTTTATAATCGATAGGATCTAACTGGCGGTTTTTCCATCGGGTGAAAAGGCCCAAAGCAACAACCAGCACACATAATATTACAGTGATGATCCATCGTTTACCGACGCTTTTTCTTCGTTTCTCCATGACATCCATAATTATACCAGTCGACGGATGGCTGTAATGGTATGGCAGTTTACAGGTCTTGTGTTTGTAATTCCGGCACGTGTAGACTGCGCCTCTACAATGCATCCGTTTCCAATATAGATAGCTACATGTCCCGGATACACCACAACATCTCCGGCCTGAATATTCTGATAAGCCACCGGCTGTCCCACACTCTTAAACGCCTGGGAATAACGTGGGGTGCTGATTCCAAAATGCGCATATATCAGATGTACGAAACCAGAACAGTCCACTCCATTTGTAAGGCTGTTTCCACCCCATACATATGGATTTCCCACGAACTGCTGTGCATAAGCTACAACTGCTGCACCACTTACGCTGGTAGCATTGGATGGATTATAAGAAGAATCCTGCAGGTAGGAATCGGAACCCATACCACCACTTGCTCCGGAACCACCTCCATCATAAGTAGCTGCATTCTGTCTTGCGGCAGCAGCTTCCTGTTGACGAATAATTTCATTCTGCTCATCAATGGTCTTCTGGTAATCCTTTGCCTGCTCCTTCGCATCTGCAAGCTGCTGTGCATATTTGTCTTTCTTCTTTTCCAGTTTTGCAAGAAGTGTATTCAGTTCACCCTGCTGCTTTTCATATTCATCCTGTAATGCAAGAAGATTGTTCATATCATCCGCAAGCTGTGTTGTCCAGTCTTCTACTTCCTTGACTGCAGCCTGATACTGGTCCATCAACTGACGATCTGATTGGTAGAGATCACTGACGTACTCAATACGATTAAGCATATCTGACAGACCATGAGACTCGATAATTGCAGTCCACAGGGAATTGTCTGTACTGTTTTCATACATATATTGAATACGAAGCTTCATTGCCTTGTATTCTTCATCTTCCTTGTTCTGTGCATCTACCAGCTCCTTGTTTGCCTGTTCAACCTCTGCCTGCTTATCTTTGATGTTCTGCTTCAAGGTCTTCTGTTTTGACATAAGATTTTTCAGATTCTTTGAAGCCTGACTGATATCACTTTTAATATCTACCTGGTTGTCCTTGATATTATCAATCTTACTATTGGTATCACTTAAATTCTTCTTTGCCTCGTCACGCTTCTGCTTTGCTGTCTTCGCGTAAGTGTCAGTCGGTGACACGCTGACCGCACCAGCTGCCAAAGAAGCTGCAAGTGCAAATACCAATACAGCAGAGTAAATACGGTTATGTACTTTTCTCATTTTTTTGTTTTGTTTATTGAAATGCATAAAATGCCCCCCTAACTTTAATCGCTACTCCTATTTTGTCACAAAATGCATTTTTTTTCTACTGTTTTTCACACCTTTTATACTTTTTTAAATATTTTCTCAAGAAGAGTGGTTCGCAACTTATGGATTGAAAACCGGAAAACAAAAAGAAGCTGCTCACGAGCGGAGAATATGATGTAATTCTCCGGCGTGATGCAGCCTCTTCTTATTCTATATTTTTTCCATTTCTAATATCGGCGTAATATAGTTTTCCATCTTCAAAGCTCAACTCGATACTTTTTTCATATCCTGTTGTATATTTCCATCGTATTGAAATTCGATTATCATACTCACTTTTTAAATCATAATCACTTCCAAATATATTCATTGCATCTTCAACCGTAGACTCACACAGTCGCAATCCATCAATAAAAGATACATCTGCAACTTGTATGTTCGTAATTGTAACTGCATCTATAATACCATCTTTTACTTTTATTTTCTTATCCGCATAGTTGGAAATAGTCAATTGCCCAACGAAACGGTCATCCTTCGTATAAAATGAAGCTATTTTGTAGTCCTGTGGATCTATAGTTTCATTCAAAGCTTTGTCTTTTAACTGAAACCCTGCATTCTGTAACTCTTTCAAAGAAAGTGGCACAGAAATTTCTTTTCCTTCAATGGTAAATACATTGAAATTTTCTGGCTTACTAATGGTTCCGTTCTTATATTCAAATTTATCATCTTTGCCCCTAAATGTTTCTTCATGCACATCCCCCTCTTCTGTGGGGTCCGTATAAGTATAGTCCTGATGCAAATTGAAAAGGTCTTTCATTTCAGAGCTTACACTATATTCCTTATATAGCCATGCACCTGCCACAATCAAAATTGCAATCCAGATCATGATGATAATTCCTGCAATCCAAAGCAGTATTCCTGAAGTTTTTGCCTTTCGTTTATAGGTATCCCACTCTCCCTGTGTATATGCCACATTCTGTTGGAATGCAAACACAATGGCAATAATACTCAAGATTGTGGCTATATAAACTGGCACCATGCCAAATCCAAAAAGAAAAGATCCTATAATTAAAATAATGCCCCAGGCAAGTCTTGATGCAAATTTATTTTTTAGCGGACGTCCTTTCTTATCCAAAGGCGGTGTGATATTGTTTGCCATCCCACGTGATCCGGATGCATATGTATTATGGCTTTCATTTTTCTGTTCCTTAGACTTTACACCTTCATAATCTTCGTAACTGCTGGAACTTTCATAATATGTCCCGTTTAAATTGTATCCTCTGGATGTACTGTTCCGTGACGAAAAACTATATTGTGCATCCGAATTGTATGGTTTCTCCTGGTATTCATTATCGCGCTTGTTTTCCATAACCTCTCCTTTGTTTACGTTTCTCTATACTTTTTACTGTCTATAAATTAATGCATATCAGCCAACACTTTTAACAATAATGATTTTGTCTCCGGCCTTGACGTTTGCGGTCTTTAAACCATTTGTGGCAAGAATCCCCTCCTCTGTCGTATGATACCTTCTGGCAATATCCCACAAACTTTCCTGTGGCTGTACAATATACCCCGTGATTCCCGGCTGTCGCTGAAGCTGTTCCATATCAAGTTCATTTTCCCGGACATCTACGATTTTGTCTGTGTAATCTTCTTCGAGTACCAGTGCCGTAATGGATAAAGCAGCCTTGATTTCATAACGCTCATTATCCAGCAGATTTACCTGCAGCTGATCCATTCCCGGTTCCAGCTCATAGCGGATATTACGATTGTCCTTACGCAGTCCCGGTACATCAATGACCTGTGTGAATGGAATCTGCTCAAAAGCACGGGCAAGCGGTGAACTGTCATCCACTGTTGCATATAAAATATGTACGCTCAGCACTCCCTCGACTTTCAGCCCATTGTCGATTACTTCCACAGAATCAATATCTGCAGATCCCTCATAGGAACAAAGCTGCAGAATTTTTTCCTGCCCTTCATCAAGTTTCATCTGCTGGGATACGCGCAGTTTTGCCTCGTTCTTGATCACAAGCTTTGTAATCTTCATCATCTCTTTTTCCGGTGTCAGATGTTTGCTCAACGCGTAGATATCCGAAAGGATCGTCTCCTCCTTTTCCTCCCATACTTTCAGGCTGACATCAAACACCATATCCAGATGCAGACTGCGCATCTCTCCATCATAGTCTGCCGCAGCCTCCAGCTCAATGTCAGCCGGTGTGATCACGATCCAGTACAAAGACTGTGCATCCGCCCCCTCGCAATCCATCGTTCCGGAAAAAGGGACCATGGCATCGTACCACTCCAGCTGTCCCTCAAGACTACTATACAGCACATCCAGATGTGCCATACCCTGTACCTGTACACGATCATTGGATAAAGAGACCTCTTTGTTTTGAATATCCGCATTATAATAAAGGATTCTGCCAATATTCGGGCTGGCAGCAGGAAGATTCATTTCGTTATGTGTGCGCAAGATGTCCTTTTTTGAAGTGACAAGAAGAAGCATCTGTCTGTTTTCCTGTTTCTGCTGAATATCCTCTTCCCCTTCCGCCCCGCTGACCAGTTCCTCCTCTCGCAGCTGTTCCGACACAGCGGTAATTCCTACCACTGCACGGACCGCAAGTTTGCGTGAATTTATTGCTGTAATGGATAGGTCTTCCAACTTTCCGCTCAATTTGACAGTGTCCAGTTCCTCGATCTCATCCATCATGATTTTCTCGCCAAAATCAATGGTATCCGAAAGTGTCTCCACTTTTCCGGCATTTCCATCACTGCGATACAGCACCGTAAATTTTAATTTACCGGTTACCCATACAGTCTGATTATTTACCTTTGATTCTTCAAAAATAATACTGCCTTTGGTATGTATAATTTTGATAATATCAGGCTTACTGTCTTTTACAATGCAGTCGTCATCCAATGTTACCTGTGTGAAGGCTTTGCTTTTTTGTATATTCTGTTTTAAAATCTGCTTTTTTAATTCCAAAAAAAATCCCTCTCTTCGAACTTCATATAAAAATACTTATTCGAAAGAGAGGGAAAATATTCCAGTTAATTAACAAAGCTTCATTCGAATGTCTTTCGTAATGATGTCAGTATAACTGAATGATAATAACTGAGGAGCATTGTCTTGCTCGTCATCTACAAGTATTGTAAACACACTTGGGTACGCTTTTTGAATCACGCCCTCCTGGATGTCAACTTTGTTACGGCCACGATCCAACTGAATCTTTACTCTATTACCACACTGCTGATGAACGGATGCCCGAACCTTGCTGATTTGTGCCTGTTCCATATTTGCCTCCTCTATTTTGAGCTAAATATTCTAGAATAATACAACATCTAGTAGCTTTAGTATAGCAGAGTGATAAACTTCTTACAATAGTAAATAAGTACTTGTTGTATGTTTATTCAAATACAACTTCCTCATCCCGCTGTTCCAGTTTCAGCACAATATATGGACAGCTTGGTGCCGTACTTACTTCTTCCCCCGGCTGTGGACCTGTAAGTGTCGTCTTTATACACACTGCATTTTCACTCAGATAACATTGATCCACGGTAATACAATATCCACCCGTTTCCTGCTGTCCATAGCCTCTTGCTATGTATAAATATTCGCTATCTCTGTATGTGAGTGTAAATTTCTCCTCCAATTTGCTTTCTATCCGGCTTTTTAGCGTTTCCGGTATCTCTTCCGGACGTACAACCGTAAACTCCAGATCCTGCACTTTTTTCTGACTCTGAAGTATTGTACAGCCGGATAATAAAACAGACCCCAGCAATAGCACACAAATCAGTTGAAACCCTTTGCTTTTTTTTACCTGCATTTTTATCCACCTATTCATTCTTATGCTATCTTATGCAATCCGCATTGATTTCATACATAAATTTTTATATAATGATGATTAAAGGGTTATAATTATAAAAAAGCAACACTTCCATGTTGTAAATAACAGAAAGAAAGAGGTAACCAATGCGAACCATTCTTGTAGTACTTTATGTATTTTTATTTCTGTTGCTCGGTCTTCCTGTGCTTGGTATTGAGTGGATCATATCCAAATTCAATAAACAGGCCGCCGACATCAGTCAGCTGCGAATTGTCCAATGGGGCTTCCGCTGTGTTTCCTTTCTCTCCGGCATCAAACTTACCGTAAAAGGAGAAGAGAATGTACCAACGGACCAGCCGGTTCTTTACATAGGCAATCACCGAAGTTTTTTTGACATTGTGGTAACCTATGCCAGATGTCCCGGTCTGACCGGCTACATTTCAAAGGACGGTGTAAACAAAGTTCCCATTCTTGGTTTGTGGATGCGTCGACTTTACTGTCTGTTTTTAGACCGTAAAGATCTCAAACAGGGATTGAAAGTCATTCTGACCGCTATTGATCAGGTGAAATCCGGTATTTCCATCTGCATCTTCCCGGAGGGTACACGAAACAAAGATGCCGAACACCCGGACACCCTTCTTCCATTCAAAGAAGGTTCCTTTAAAATTGCACAGAAAACCAAATGTCCGATTGTTCCAATGGTACTTACCGGTACTGCGGATGTATTTGAGAATCATTTTCCATGGGTCAAATCCACAAAAGTTACATTGACCTACGGAAAGCCGATCTATGTATCCGAACTTTCCAAAGAAGACCAGAAGCGTCTTGGCAGCTACTGTGAGAAAATTATTCAGGATATGCTGAATCAGGAACTCGCCTCACAGACAAAGTAAATGATGACAAAATAAAAAACGGTTGTGCTACTGCTCATTTCACAGTAGTGCAACCGCTTTTTATGTATTAGGAATGTGTTTAGTTATTAATGATCAAGTTCATAGAACCATAAATTCCTGCATCATTTCCAAGAGATGCCAGTTCAAAGCGTGTATCACGACATGCCTTAAAAGAAGTCTCCTGATAATGCTTTTTGATCGTATCAATAAGAATTTGTCCTGCCTTCGATACGCCTCCACCGATTACAATAACTTCCGGATTCACAACACATGCGATATTTGAAAGCGTAGATCCAAGGATCTCACCAACTTCATCTACCAGAAGCAGTGCAACTGCATCTCCGGCCTTTGCCTCATCAAAAATATCCTTTGCAGTGATATTCTCATATTTGCGCAAAGAAGTCTCATCCTGTGTTTTTGCCAGCTTACGCTTTGCCATACGAACAATACCTGTTGCAGATGTATACTGCTCCAGACAACCATACTGTCCACAGTTACATGGCTCAATTTCATCATTATTCACAGTAATATGTCCGATCTCACCACCGGCTCCGTTGTATCCGGCTACGATTTTACCATCAACAATGATTCCGCCACCGACGCCGGTGCCAAGCGTTACCATCAGCATGTTGCGCGTGCCCTTGGCCGCACCGGCAGTCGCTTCGCCGAGCGCGGCGCAGTTCGCGTCGTTATCCAGATGCACCGGACAGCCGAACTCAGGCAAAAACGCATCCGCAAAGCTGATGTTATTCAGACCCAGATTGGTACCGAACCGCAGGGTACATGTTTTCTTGTCAAACGAGCCGGGCACGCCGATGCCGATTGCCGTTACGTCCTCTACCGCACAGCTGTGCGCCCTGCACAGTGAGAGCGCCAGCGTTTTCATATCTGCTTTCAGGCCGGCTGCGTTGCCGGTCCGGGTCGGAAGGCTGTCCTTGCACAGCAGCGTGCCGTCCTCGGTGCAGAGCGCCGCCTTGACGGTCGTGCCGCCCAGATCAATACCGATTCTCACAGCAAATCCTCCTCGTCGAACAGGTGCAGGCCGCGGCCCTTGAAATAGTTGTTCAGCCGCTCCACACTGCTGTTGATGATCAGCTCCTCCGGGAAACCAATTTCCTCGAGCATTTCCAGTGCGCCCTCCACATGACCGACGCGGTAGCAGATATGGCTGTCGCTGTCCACCGAGATAGGCACCTCATACTTCATGCACAGGCGGGCGATGTCCATGCAGTTGTCATGGCTGCCCTTACGGATGGACAG
>OLRO01002144.1_pt1 | contig 9986 bp, 7 predicted proteins | sample 1673131 | NCBI WGS metagenome assembly OLRO01 (sample SAMEA3136757, study PRJEB25190) | human gut metagenome | biome: human gut; feature: human-associated habitat; material: faeces | place: Austria | collected 2013 | reverse complement strand
TGAAGCCCGCATCGCTGTGCAGGCCCAGCGTCATTTCAAATGGCACCTTCAGTCCCTCTTCCGAAGGGTTGTACACCGACCCGCCACTCAAGTAGTTCACCATCAGTGAACGGGCGTTGATGTCATCATTGTAATCGTTTTCTCCCTGGCTCTTACTGTACACCTGATAAGGCATGCCAGCCCACTGTGCCCAATAGCGTGCCCCTTCTAGGTAACGAGGTACTCCACTCACCTGTCCGCCACGGACGATATTTCCCATGCCGCCGCCAAAACGGACTGCATCGGCACAAACCACTCCCTTTTGGGAACTTTCATTGCTCAATACTACCATTCCGTAGTCATTCCGTCCCTTATCGAACTCAAAAGTCCCCAGATACACCCAGGTACCCCCTCCCATCTGCTGGTTCACCTTGAACTCGGTGACTCCTCCGTTGTGAAAGACCAAGTATTTGGCATCCGACACGCTTTCCGGTAGTGTCTGATAACTGACATAGACTGCATATCTCCCTTTCTCCGGAATATTGGGAATCCATTCGGCAAAGGCTTTCTCCGGCTGACCTTGGGTAGCGATATACCTCGCCGTACCATCCTTGAAAGGATTATAGTTATCCGGATACTGCTGATACTTCTGAGCAAATCCCGGCAGACCTGTATCCTTCCACGTATATTTCTTGTATTCCACTTCCAAGTAATGGCTGCCCGGTGTACAAGTGTTATTGTCCACAATCACCTCGTGGCGCTGCCAGTCGCGTTCACGGGGAGTGAACACCACGGCTCCGGCATTTTCCAACATCGGTATCAGATACGGCACCACAAACGACTGGGTAAACAAGTCTTCCGTGGTACAGAACAAGCGGGGTCTCTGCCAGCGCCATTCATTCCGGTCGTTCCGGTATACCTTTCCATGACTCTGCCACACGGCCACATGCCGCCCCTCCAGTCCCCGGCTGATTTCAAACGGACGCGACACATTGGTCACCCACGGGTTTCCCTTCGCCTCCATTTTGCCATATAGACGGGTCTTGTCTTGCTTCTTCCGGAACGCATTGGGCACTAGGTCTTCAATCGGTTTTCCGTCTGCATACACTTGCAGGGTATAATAATTTACCGGCCCCGGAAGAGACTGTTTCAACAGCCGATAGATGGCCGACACATTTTCTTCCGTAAACGGTTGATAACCAAAAGTCGGACTGGCATACACACGCAATACTTTCTTATCATGTTCCAGCTCAAAACGTTCCAGTTTACATTTGCCGATATGCGCATAGGAAGTCTCATAATTGGCAAAGAAATCTTTCAGACGCTGCTCCGTGGTCTGTTCCAGACTTTGTCCAAACGCAGTCCCTGCCACGCAAAGACAGCTCAGCAAAAAAATAGCAATCTTTTTCATATTCATTCCATAGAACCTGCACAAAGGTAACAAAATCTCACAGATTCTTTTCATCCTTACCCCACGAAAAAAGCCGTCCAGCGTCTTCCGACACCGAACGGCTTTCCCATTCTCTTTACAGACAATAATTAGTTGTTTTCCGGACGAAGTTTACGTACGGTCACAGCAGTCTGCCACATTTCGCTTTCACGCAATGCTTTCAATTCCGCATTCAGTTTTTCACGATAATCCGGCTGAGAGTTGCTGTCGATAGAAATCTGAGCTTCATGACCGCATTTTACACTTTGATACAATTTCTGCATCACCGGTTTGATGGCATCGTGGAACGGGCCCATCCAGTCGAGGGCACCACGCTGTGCAGTAGTAGAGCAGTTTGCATACATCCAGTCCATACCGTTCTTAGCGAACAACGGCATCAGTGACTGAGTCAGTTCTTCTACGGTTTCGTTGAATGCTTCCGACGGAGTATGTCCGTTTTCACGGAGTACTTCATACTGTGCCAGCAGCAATCCCTGGATAGCTCCCATCAAAGAGCCACGTTCACCGGTCAAGTCAGAAGTAGCTTCACGCTGGAATGTAGTTTCGAACAGGTAACCTGAACCGATACCGATACCCAATGCGATGGTACGGTCGTATGCCTTACCGGTAGCATCCTGGTAGATAGCATAAGAAGAGTTCAAGCCACGTCCTTCCAGGAACATGGTACGTAAAGAAGTACCTGAACCTTTCGGAGCCACCATGATGACATCGATGTCTTTAGGAGGAACTACGCCCGTACGGTCATTCCAAGTGATGGCAAAACCATGAGAGAAATACAAAGCCTTTCCTGCAGTCAGGCAAGGTTTGATAGTCGGCCATACAGAGATGACTGCTGCATCTGACAACAGACACATGATGATAGTGGCTCTCTTGCAGGCTTCTTCAATGCTGAACAAAGTTTCTCCCGGAACCCATCCATCAGCGATTGCTTTTTCAAAAGTCTTGCCCTGACGCTGTCCGACAATGACGTTAAAACCGTTATCGCGCAAGTTCAATGACTGTCCCGGTCCCTGTACACCGTAACCGATTACAGCAATGGTTTCATCTTTCAATACTTCACGTGCTTTTTCCAATGGAAATTCTTCGCGGGTGATTACATTTTCAATCACACCGCCAAAATTCATTTTTGCCATAGTTTTTACAATCTTTTTACGCAGCCTTTCGGCTGCAAGTTGATATACTAGTTTAATCTCTAAAAATCACTTTACTTCGAACGACTACTTCCGTGCCGTTCTTTTTCACTTCCACATCATATTCATTTTCTCCGGTCTGCTCCTGGAAGAAGCTCAACGTGTCACCGTAATAGCTTTCGGCCACATAGGCCATCTCAAACCGTCGAATTTGTTTCTGACGGAACATTTCCATAGGGAACAAATCCAAGATATGCTCGATGTACTTGATGCTGTTCACATGTCCGTTTAGGTCAATATCGCTGTACTTCACCCGATACTCTCCCATCGGTTGCGGATGCGTCACCTTGATGCGTCCCGGCTTGTCAATCGGACAGTCTTTCTGACATACATAGTCCACAATTGAGCCTCCGTGCAACGTCAGTAAATCGGCCGGCTTACGAGTCTCCATGCTAATCATCGCCCAAATGGAACGGGCATATCCGATAGGCTTCCCGTCCTTGTCCAGAATAGCAAAGTTACGGTCTGTAAAAAGACGGTACACATTCTCCACCCATGTCTGGATTGTAAAGTCTTCGTACGCACGCGGCATGTCTTCCAACTCAATCGCCAGACGGGACAGCACCCACGTGTAATGATTCTCATTCAGCGTGGCAATACCGAATCCTCTGTCAGCCGCATGAAACCCGGCGCAGTTCAGCAAGTGATTGCCCAACACGCCCATCGTCAGCCGTTCCATGAAATCCACATGAAACGGTTCGGCCACAAACCGATAAGTACCAACTTTACTTTCTTCTGTCATAGATTCAATTCTTTTGGTTCCGATATCTTTCTTCACGATGTGCCAGATATTCGTTTACCCGTTCGAAACAGCTGGTTGAAACAGCAATACGTCCGGAACGTACAAACTGAAGCACACAATTCAGCTGTTTCAGTTCCTGATAAAGCGAAGTGATGTCCGTACTCATTCCCACCATCTCCACGATAGAAAAAGTCGGATTGACTTCCACAATATGCGCACTGTAACGGCGAATTACCTTGGAAGCTTCCGGATTCGACTGGAATTCAGGAGTGGACACCTTATACATCGCCACTTCACGCTGGAAGATTTCCTTGTCCGTGAAATAATGTGCCTGAATCACATCCATTTTCTTTTCTATCTGTGTCACCACTTTGCCAATCACATCCGGAGTGGTCCAGCAAGTGATGGTATATTTATGTACTCCCTTGATGGAAGAAGCCGACACATTCAAGCTCTCGATGTTGATCTGGCGACGGGTAAACACCGCGGTAATCTGGTTCAATATACCGGCAATATTTTCTGAATGAACAATGATTGTATATAATGTTTTATTATCCATATTCTTCCTCCTTCTCCTCTCAACATTCCATTAACATATAGTTGACCGAACTTCCCGGAGGTGTCATCGGCAACACATTTCCTTCTTCTATCACACACACCTCCAACAGGAAAGGGCCGTCGGTCGACAGCATTTCCTGAATACCGTCATTCAGTTCCTCACGACTCATCACTCTGCGTGAGGCGATTCCATAAGCCGATGCAATCTGCATGTAATCAGGATTCATCATCGGTGTGAAAGAATAGCGGCGGTTGAAGAACATGGCCTGCCACTGACGCACATTGCCCAAGTAATTATTGTTCAGCAGGATAATCTTGACCGGCGATTTCTGTTCCATAATCGTACCCAGTTCCTGCATGGTCATCTGCAAGCCTCCATCTCCTATAAAGGCACATACGGTACGGTCGGGACGGCCAAATGTGGCTCCAATGGCTGCCGGCAGACAGAATCCCATGGTTCCCATACCACCGGAAGTGACAATACTACGAGGTTTGGAAAACTTGAAGTAACGGCAAGCCATCATCTGATTCTGACCGACATCAGTCACCAAAATGGCTTCGTTGTGAGTGGCCTCACTGACCAGATTCACTACCTCACCCATATTGATAGGCCCTTCCTTCGAGAACACTTCCTTTTCAATTACCTGTGTGTATTCTTTCTCTTCATACGGTTTGAAACTGGCAATCCATTCTTCGTGCTTCTGCGGCTGAATCAGTTCGGTAAGCAGTGAAAGCGTCCGTTTGCAGTTTCCTAAAATAGGTACATCCACCGGCACGTTCTTTCCGATTTCCGACGGATCCACATCCAGATGGATTATCTTGGCCTGTTTGGCATACGTATCCAATTTACCGGTCACACGGTCATCAAACCGCATACCCACTGCAATCAATACATCACATTCGTTGGTCTTCACATTCGGCCCCAGGTTTCCATGCATACCCAGCATACCTTTGTTCAAATGATGATTGCTTGGCAATGCTGACAACCCCAACAACGTACACCCGCAAGGAATATCCGCTTTTTCCACGAATTCCTTCAATTCCTGCTGGGCATTTCCCAATTCTACGCCCTGTCCTACCAGTACCAACGGACGTTTGGCCCCATTAATCAAGGCTACAGCCTCAGCCACAGCTTTTGAATCGGTTTCCGGATCCGGATCGTAACTGCGAATGAAATCCAAGTCTACCGGTTCATAATCCGTCATTTCTGTCTGTGCATTCTTGGCGAAGTCCAGTACCACCGGTCCCGGCCGACCGCTCCGAGCGATATAAAACGCACGGGCAACCGCCCAAGCCACATCCTCCGCACGGCGAATCTGATAACTCCATTTGGAAATAGGCTGTGTAATACCTACCAAATCGACTTCCTGAAACGCATCTGTACCCAGCAGGGAAGCCCCTACCTGACCGGCAATCACCACAATCGGCGTACTGTCAATCATGGCATCAGCGATACCGGTAATGGTATTGGTCGCTCCCGGCCCACTTGTTACCAAACAAACTCCCACTTCTCCCGATACACGGGCAAAACCCTGAGCCGCATGCGCAGCTCCTTGTTCATGACGAACCAAAATGTGGTTCAATCTGTCCCGATGGTCATACAACGCATCGAACACCGGCATGATGGCTCCTCCTGGATAGCCGAAGAGTGTTTTTACCCCTTCGTGCTCCAATGAACGCATCAATGCTTCTGAACCTGATATCTTTTCTTTACTCATAAGCTTCTCCTTATTCTAAAATTCTCACTCCACCTTTATCAGCTGAACTCACCATGCTGGCGTACGCCTTCAATGCCTTTGACACCTTACGGTCGCGGGTTACCAGCGTCATCGGACGCTTAGCCAGTTCCTCGTCAGACAATTTCACATTGATGGAACGATTCGGGATATCTATTTCGATGATGTCTCCATCCACAATCTTACCGATGTTACCTCCAGCCGCAGCTTCCGGAGAAATATGCCCGATACTCAAGCCGGAAGTTCCTCCACTGAAACGACCGTCGGTAATCAGTGCACACTCTTTACCCAAATGCTTGGATTTAATATAAGAAGTAGGATACAGCATCTCCTGCATACCCGGTCCTCCCTTCGGACCTTCGTGAGTAATAACTACCACGTCGCCACTGACTACTTTTCCACCTAGGATACCTTCACAAGCAGCTTCCTGTGAATCGAACACCTTGGCCGGACCTGAGAACTTCCAGATACTTTCATCCACTCCAGCAGTTTTCACTACGCAACCGTCTTGAGCGATGTTCCCTTTCAATACAGCCAGTCCACCATCCTTGCTGTACGCATGCTGCAAGTCACGGATACATCCGTTAGCCCGGTCAGTATCCAATTCCTTGTAAGTAGCATTCTGTGCACCCAACTGGATACAGAACTTACCGCCCGGCGCACTCGAATAAATACGCTGTGCATCTGCATCTACCTCCAGACGACAGATATTATATTTGGTAATAGCTTCTGCCAGTGTGGAACCGTCCACCCGGTGTACCGTAGTATCCAACAGTCCCCCTTTGGCCAACTCACCCAAAATATTCAAGATACCTCCTGCGCGGTTCACATCCTGAATGTGATATTTCTGTGTATTGGGAGCTACCTTACAAAGACAAGGCACGCGACGTGATAACATGTCGATGTCATCCATCTTGAAGTCAACTTCCGCCTCATGAGCTACAGCCAACAAGTGAAGCACCGTATTGGTAGAACCACCCATGGCGATGTCGAGGGTCATGGCATTCAAAAAAGCCTCGCGAGTGGCGATACTGCGCGGCAACACGCTGTCATCTCCCTCTTCATAATATTTATACGCATTTTTCACAATCAGTGCTGCCGCATCCTTAAACAACTGCTTACGATTGACGTGAGTGGCCAGAATCGTACCGTTACCCGGCAAAGCCAATCCAATTGCTTCATTCAAACAGTTCATTGAGTTCGCGGTAAACATACCTGAGCAGCTGCCGCAACCCGGACACGCATGACGTTCAATTTCTGCCACATCTTCATCGCTCACGGTAGTATCGGCCGATTTGATCATGGCATCAATCAAATCCAGATGCTGTCCGCCCCACTCTCCAGCTTCCATCGGTCCACCTGATACGAACACCGTAGGGATATTCAATCGCATGGAAGCCATCAACATTCCCGGCGTAATCTTATCACAATTGGAAATACACACCATGGCATCTGCCTTATGTGCATTCACCATATATTCTATGCTATCGGCGATGATGTCGCGCGAAGGCAAAGAATACAGCATCCCGTCATGCCCCATCGCGATTCCGTCGTCGATGGCAATGGTGTTGAACTCAGCCGCAAAGCATCCCAGTTTTTCAATCTCAGCCTTCACCTGCTGACCAATTTCATGTAAGTGCGTATGACCAGGTACAAACTGCGTAAAAGAGTTCACTATTGCGATGATCGGTTTTCCCATCATCTCCTTTTTCATTCCATTGGCCACCCACAGGGCTCTGGCACCTGCCATGCGGCGGCCTTCGGTACTCATCGAACTACGTAACTGATGTTTCATTTTCGTCTTTCTTTTCAATTAAAAAGCCTCTCTCAACGTTTGGTGAGAAAGGCTTTCAAAAATATCATTATCATATAACTACATGCACGAACCTTTCTCACCTCTTGGTGCCACGACCACGACGCGAATAATATGCAGGACTGCCAAGTTTACCAATGTGTGCAATGTAATCATATTTATTATTCTGTTTTTAGTTTACAGCTGCAAAGGTAAAGGCTTTTTTGTAACATGCAAATAAAATGACACTTTTTTTTCAAATAAATTATCATTCGTAAGAAACAACGCTCTTTTATTATCAGTTTATCATTTACCAAAGTGGACAGCTTACATCATACTGACCTTCCATCTATTAAAAGTGTAATTAATTCCACTCTTTCTTTTAATACAGCCCGTAGCCTACCCTAGAATTATTTTATTTAAAAACAAACCCCCATATTCCTTATTTTATTCTATTTATACAGAATAATTATTATTCTTTTTTATAATCCGAACGTTTTTTAGAAAAAACATTTGGATATTGATGTTTTTTTGTATATTTGCCCTCGTTAAAAATTCAACTAAAAAACAACTAAAACTATGAAACCTTTTGGAAAAATGATTCTCGGTGCTTGCACTGTATTAACCTTAGTCTGCACACCTGCCCAATTACTTGCTCAAAGTCTCTCACCCTCCACTCAATGGGAATGGAATAAAGGTACTATCGTAATAAAATCTCCAGAACGCCCAGTTGGACAACAGCCCGTACTAGGGCTCACCGTTCCCAAAATGAATGTGGTACGTGTAGGATTTGTAGGATTAGGAATGCGTGGTCCTGGAGCCGTAGAACGTTTTACCCATATTGCGGGTACAAAAATTGTAGCTTTATGTGATTACGAAAAAGAACGTGCAGAAAGATGTCAGAACTATTTACAGAAAGCCTGCCTGCCTGAAGCAGCCATCTACTCAGGTGCAGAAGGTTATAAAGCACTTTGCGAACGGGAAGACATCGATTTGGTGTATATTGCAGCCGACTGGGACCATCACTTTCCTATTGCAAAATATGCTATGGAACATGGAAAAAACGTAGCCATCGAAGTTCCATCAGCCATGAACTTGGAACAATGCTGGGAACTCATCAACTTGTCAGAAACTACCCGCAAGCACTGCATGATTTTGGAAAACTGCTGCTATGACTGGTTTGAAATGAACACTTTGAACATGGCTCAGCAAGGCGTATTTGGTGAAGTAATCCGCGCACAAGGAGCTTACATCCACAACTTGGATGATTTCTGGCCTTACTATTGGAAAAACGGAAAAGAAGATAAATTGGGCTGGCGCCTGCGTTACAACAAAGAAAACCGCGGCGACGTATATGCTACTCACGGCCTTGGCCCTGTAGCTCAGGCACTCGACATTCATCGTGGTGACCGCATGACTACCTTGGTAGCCATGGATACTAAATCTATTGTCGGCAAATCATTGGTAGAACAACGAACCGATTCCGTTTGCAATAATTTCCGCAACGGCGACCATACCACTACCCTAATCCGCACAGAAAGCGGAAAAGTAATTGAAATTCAACACAATGTAATGACACCGCAACCCTATAATCGTTTATACCAACTAACAGGAACAAAAGGATTTGCCAATAAGTATCCCCCACAAGGATATGCATTGAGTGCCGACCAGCTGACAGCTTCGGGCATACAGCCTCAGGTAGACAATCTAAGTGCACACGGATTCATGCCGAAAGCAGAACAAGACGCATTGGTTGACAAATATCGCCACCCGATATTGAAGAAATACGGAGAAATGGCAAAAGAAGTAGGAGGGCATGGAGGTATGGACTTTATCATGGACAGCCGTCTGGTATATTGTTTGCAGAATGGTCTGCCTCTGGATATGGATGTGTATGACCTTGCCGAGTGGTGCGCACTGGCCGAACTGGGTGAGATATCTATGGACAATAACTGCGCTGCCGTAGAGTTCCCCGACTTCACTCGTGGAGAATGGAACGTGGTGAAAGGCTACAAGCACGCTTATGCAAGCCCGGAAGAAGAGCAGGCAAGTATGGAAAAAGCCAAAGCATTCACCGCTAAACTGAAAGAACGGGGAGCCAAAGAGTGGGCGACGGAAGCTGACAAATAATGTAGCATTTAAGTGAAGTGTATCGAGTTTATGTTGTTCTTAAGCATCTGCTCCAGACTGGAGGACGGGTGGTGTGGATGCTTGGAACAAGGTGAAAGGATATCATGACACTTTCTAAAATAATTTTATAACATTCTATTTAAAAATAGTAACAAGGATAAGGAAAGGGGGAGTGCAGCTGGGGCTGCATTTCCTCTTTGCTATTATTAGAAAGACGTTGCTTTCAAGCCTTTTTCATGCTTGTGTTTTGTTTTAAGTCTATGTTAAAATAATTTAAACAAATCTGATTAATATCGTCATGATCTTCCTGAGGTGTCAGGTAATATGCCAGTACGCCATCGCTTCGAAGAGCAGTTGGAAGCTCCTCTACCTGATAACCAGGATCTGCAATCGGCGCAAAATTTTCCTT
>OLRO01002142.1_pt1 | contig 9988 bp, 9 predicted proteins | sample 1673131 | NCBI WGS metagenome assembly OLRO01 (sample SAMEA3136757, study PRJEB25190) | human gut metagenome | biome: human gut; feature: human-associated habitat; material: faeces | place: Austria | collected 2013 | reverse complement strand
TGAACACGATGTTCAAACAAGCCGCCACTGAGCCATGGACGGCGAATTGGCGGCGTTGGCGTCCACTCACAATACTTACATTGAACACCTAGAACTTCTTAGCTACAATACATCCCTATATTATGGATATCAGATGGAAATATATGCACCTTCTATCTCATCTTTTCCATGGTTTACAAACACAATTCCCACATACTTAATATAGCACCGGATATGCTCCGGTGCTATACAATCTTTTTTGAAAACTATGAATTAGTTTGTCTTGATCTTTGCAAACTGTGCATTCTTGTTTGGTCTGAACAGCATATACAGGAAGAAGGCGATGATCAAGAACGCTACAACCGTTCCTACACCAAATGTACCTGCTGTAATGAGCACACCAATCTGATATACAACGAGTGATACAAGATAAGCAAGACCACACTGATATCCGATTGCGAACCAGAACCACTTTGCACTGTTCATCTCTCGCTTGATCGCACCCATTGCTGCGAAACATGGCGCACAGAGAAGGTTGAACAACAGGAATGACAAACCACTTGGCTCTGTAAACTTGCTTGCCAGTGTCTGGTAAACAGTTGCGTCTCCGCCACCGTACAGAATACCCATCGTACCAACGATATTCTCCTTTGCTACAAGACCGGTTACACTTGCAACCGTTGCCTGCCAGTTGCCCCAGCCCTGTGGCTTGAAGATCCAGCAGATTGCGTTACCGATCTTTGCAAGGATACTGTAATCCATCTGATCCTCTGAAAGCATTCCGAAGCTTCCGTCAACCCATCCGAAATATGTTGTAAACCATACAACGATGGTAGAAAGAAGGATGATTGTACCGGCCTTCTTGATGAAGGACCAGCCACGCTCCCACATGCTGCGGAGAACAGCGCCAACCTTTGGCCAGTGGTAAGCCGGAAGCTCCATAACGAATGGAGATGTATCACCAGCAAACATCTTTGTCTTCTTCAGAATGATACCTGAACAGATGATTGTAATAACACCGATGAAGTAAGCACCGGTTGAGATGATTGCGGAACCATTGAAGATAGCACCAGCGATCATTGCGATAAATGGAACCTTTGCACCACAAGGGATAAAGGTTGTTGTCATAATTGTCATACGACGGTCTTTCTCGTTCTCGATTGTACGAGAAGCCATGATACCTGGAACACCACATCCCATACCTACGAGCATTGGGATGAAGGACTTACCAGACAAACCAAACTTACGGAAGATACGGTCCATGATGAATGCAACACGGGCAAGGTATCCACAGTACTCAAGGATTGCAAGAAGGATGAACAGTACCAGCATCTGAGGTACGAAACCAAGTACCGCACCAACACCGGCGATGATACCATCAACGATCAATCCCTGTAACCAATCTGCGCAATTTGCTTTCTCAAGTCCCTTTGATACAAGATCCGGGATAGAAGGAATAAATACGCCATAATCTGCAGGATCTGGCTCTTCACAACCATAAGACTTGTATGTATCAACTGCGCTCTGCAGATCTGCATATGTAGACTCTGTCTCGTCAGTTGCCAGTGTCTCCTCATCTTCTACAAGATAAGTTGCTGTTGTATTGGCATCAAATACTGTCAGCAGTTCGTCAGCAGCCTTTGCAGCGTTTGCTGGATCAAACTCATCTGACTCTGCATCCATAGCATCTGCAATATCGCCAACTTCTACACCATTTTCTTCACCGTAAGAGATGAATCCATTGATGATCTGCATTGCCTCTGCGTAAGCATCTGCATCGTCGCTGTAAGCAACGCCATCGTCATTCTTCTCCATACCAAACAAATGGAAACCATCACCAAACAGGTTATCATTTGTCCAGTCTGTTGCAGCAGCACCGACGGTCTGCATTGCAATGTAATATACTAAGAACATGACAAATGCAAAAATAGGAAGTGCCAAAATACGGTTTGTTACAATCTTGTCAATCTTATCAGATACAGAAAGCTTCTTTCCTGACTTTGCCTTCTTCAAACATTTTCCAATGATAGAAGAAATGTACGCATAACGCTCACTTGTCACGATTGACTCTGTATCGTCGTCAAACTTATCTTCCAGTGTCTTGATCTCTGCAGATACATCTGGGATAACTTTAAGCTGATCGCCAATCTTGCTATCTTTCTCAAGAACCTTGATTGCGAAGAAACGCTTCTGTGCTTCTGCTACTGAATCATCCAGCTTTGCTTCCACTGCATCAATAGCAGCTTCCACTGCATCGTCAAACTTATGTACACGTGCAACGGCTTTCTTTGCCTTTGCAGCTGCAACTGCCTTGTCAGCAGCTTCCTTAATTCCTTCGCCCTTCAAAGCGGAGATCTCAACAACTTCACAGCCAAGTGCATTGGAAAGTGCCTTGATATCAATCTTGTCGCCGCTCTTTCTGACTACATCCATCATGTTGACAGCCATAACAACCGGGATGCCAAGCTCGATGATCTGTGTAGACAGATACAGGTTACGCTCCAGGTTCGTACCATCAATGATATTGATGATTGCGTCTGGATGCTCACCGATCAGATAATTTCTTGCTACAACTTCCTCCAATGTATATGGAGAAAGAGAATAAATACCAGGTAAGTCCATGATGGCAACATCTTTATGTCCCTTTAACTTACCTTCCTTTTTTTCTACCGTAACACCTGGCCAGTTACCAACATACTGGTTTGCGCCGGTCAAGGCGTTAAACAATGTCGTTTTACCGCAGTTCGGGTTACCTGCGAGTGCAATTGTAATTGCCATGATTTCTCTCCTTATCTTTCTTACATTTCACGCAATCGTAAATATAATACAGTTGTCCATGATTGTAATTCTTCACAGACCCGCTCTCGCTCGGTTCAGCACGCAGTGGTACTAAATTCACTCCAACTAGTTGTCGTTCATTAAGTACCAGCGTGCTTCAACGGTCTGTTTTAGAATTACAATCACGTCCAACCTGTATACCATATTTACGATTATGTGAGAATTACTCTACTTCGATAATTGCAGCATCTGCCTTACGAACAGACAGCTCATAATTACGAACTGTAATTTCAACCGGATCTCCAAGTGGAGCTACCTTACGCACGTAGATCTCAACGCCCTTTGTGATACCCATATCCATGATTCTTCTCTTGATAGGGCCTTCGCCTGCGATCTTTGTTACCTTTACGGTCTCCCCTACTTTTACCTGATTCAATGTCTTCATTGTTTCACTTCCTCTCTTACGAATACGTTCTTCTAGGCTACCTGGATTTTACTTGCCATGTCACGACCAAGAGCCACTCTTGAATCTTTCACCTTCAAAATCATGTTTCCGCCCAGCGAAGATACAACGGTTACAACTGTACCGTCCACAAAGCCGAGGTTCTCAAGGAATTTACGAACTTCCTCTTTTCCCCCCACTTTCACGATGGTTTTTGGTTCTCCTTCTTCTACCATTGACAGTGGCATAAAAATCACTCCTTTTCTGTAGTATTCATACTTTATTTCAGGTTAGTTTAGAACAACTAACTTTCTGTCGACACAATATTAGCCCAAACTAACTATTTTGTCAATAAAAAATACATCGGATTTTTATATTTGTATTTCTTATTTATAAAGCATTTTTGCAAAGCGTTTGCAAACCTGTAAAATTTGTGTTAGTATTCAGACATAGCGACGTTAACAGCACTTATTATGTAAAGGGGATTGGTTTATGAAAATACAGGAATCAGCCGAAGATTACCTGGAGGCAATTTTATTTCTCGGCAAATCACACGAGCACGTTCGTTCGATTGATGTCGTACACCATCTTGGATTATCCAAGCCGAGTGTCAGCGTGTATCTGAAGAACCTCCGTGTAAACGGATATATAAATGTCGATGACAAAGGATATTTATCACTCACAGAGGAAGGCATGAAGATCGCATCCAAGATCTACGAGCGGCATGAAACGCTTGCCCATCTTTTTATGTCTCTTGGTGTGAACGAAGAGACTGCTTACGAGGATGCCTGCCGAATCGAACATGACTTGAGCGATGAAACATTTCAGGCGTTAAAGAATCATTACATCAATCACATGAGTCAGGCATAAATGACCGCATGAAAATATTGTTCAGATAACGATATATTACATAAAAAGCACGATTTGATTCACATCAAACCGTGCTTTCTTATTTTAATTTCCAGATTCAAGTCCTGACTATGCTTTCCCGACTTCCAGCTGCCGCGCGACCTTGCGTTTACACAGGAAGAACGCCGGAATCAGGAATGCATCCGCAAGCAGCCATGCGAGCGGGCTGGAATAGCAGGCTCCGAGATAGCCAAACGCCGGCACGAGCAGCATACCCGCGATACCGCGCGCGATCATTTCCATCACACCTGCGATAATGGCGAGTGATGAAAATCCCATACCTTGAATTGTAAAGCGAACCGTATTGACCAAGGTAAGCAGACAGTAAAATGCCGATACAATGATCAAAAACTGTGTTGAATTCTGCATGATAACCGGATCCTTCTCATCTAAGAACAGCATTGTAAGCTGGTCTCCGAACAACTTCACTACGATTACCATCAGTCCAGACACGATAAATCCAATGATACATGCGGCACGCAGACCTTTCCCTACACGATCCAGCTTCCTTGCTCCGATGTTCTGTCCGGCATACGGTGCCATCGTCTGACCGAGCGCATCAAACGGACACGCAAGAAATATATTGATCTTCGAGCCGGCTGTCATAGATGCAACATAGATGGAACCTAGTCCATTTACCGCTGTCTGCAGAATTACCGAACCGATTCCCGTGATGGAATACTGCAGTCCCATCGGAATTCCAACACCCGTCAATTTTCCTGCCAGATGTCTCTCCAGCTTCCAGTCTCCCTTCTCCATCGCAAGAATATCGAATTTTTTCTTAATATATATAATGCTGATCACACCTGATACGCCCTGGGAAACAACGGTTGCAAGCGCCGCACCATCGACGCCCATCCTGAACACTATGATGAGCAGCAGATCCAGACCGATATTGATGGCAGACGAAATCGCAAGGAAGATAATCGGCGATTTGCTGTCTCCCAGCGCACGCAGGATAGCTGCCGTCATATTGTACAGAATCGTACACGGAATTCCCGCAAAGATTATAAATATGTAAATATATGCGTATTCAAATATATTCTCCGGGGTGTTCATCCATGTTAAAACCGGGCGGCAGAACAAAAGCATCAGAGTTGTAATTACAACGCTGAAAAATGTACACAGCCACACAGAATTTGTCACCATCTTCCGCAGCAGCGGAAAATCCTTGGCACCAAAGCTCTGTGAGATCGGAACCGAGAATCCACTGCAAAGTCCCATACAAAATCCAATGACAATAAAATTCAGACTGCCTGTCGAGCCAACGCCTGCAAATGGATCCACGCCCAGATATTTTCCTACGATCATCGTATCAACCAGACTGTAAAACTGCTGGAACAACAGTCCCAGAAACATCGGAAATGCAAATCCGAGAATCAGTTTCATCGGCGATCCTACGGTCAGATCTTTCGCCGGGCTGGATGATTTTTTCATTTCTTTTTTCTCTTCTGACATCTTCCAGATTCCTCCTAATTATATCTCTCAAATCTTGTACATACATCTGTGCATGGCAGTTTTTGCACATAAAGAAATCGCCATAAGCAAATACAGGCGTTGCTCACAGCGATTTCTATTCATTCCTCGTTATAAGAGAACGATTTTTATCCGATTAATCCAGATGCTCTTTGATTGCAGCAAGCAGCTCATCGTAAGTCTCATATGCTGCAAGCTCCGGATTATCCTTCTTGATCTGTTCTGTACTCTTAAACAGGAAGCCTGCCTTGCTAGCCTTGATCATACCAAGGTCGTTATAACTATCTCCACTGGCGATGGTCTCAAATCCGATCGACTGTAATGCCTTAACCGTTGTCAGCTTTGACTGCTCACAACGCATCTTGAAGCCTGTGATTTCTCCACTTTCTGCAACCTCCAGAGAGTTACAGAAAATCGTCGGCCAACCAAGCTTCTTCATCAGTGGTGTTGCAAACTGTGCAAAGGTATCACTGATAATGATTACCTGTGTCAAACTGCGCAACTCATCTAAGAATTCCTTTGCACCCGGAATCGGATCAATCTTCGCGATTGTCTCCTGAATCTCTTTCAAACCAAGTCCATGCTCCTTCAGGATGCCAAGTCTCCATGTCATCAGCTTATCATAATCTGGTTCATCTCTTGTTGTCTTTTTCAGTTCCGGAATTCCACTTGCCTCCGCAAATGCGATCCAGATCTCTGGTACCAATACGCCCTCTAAATCTAAACATACAATATTCATTGCCATAACTCTATCCTCCGTTTTTTATTTTTATCATCCATTTAACCTGATGTTAAATTTTCTATTGAATTACGATATACGGGTGCATATCTTTCGATAATTCTGCCAGATATGCAAGCACCATATCCTCCGTTGTTGCAATGCATCCCAGTGTCGGCTGCTGCCCCACATGGAAGAAAATCGCCGAACCACGCCCCGGCTCCACCGGATTCTGATTGTACTCCACGACAAATCCATATTTGTAAGCATCCGTGTATTCAATCATACGTTCTGCACTCTGCCAGGTCTTTTCTCCATCAAGTTCTATGCGTTGATTATATAATTCACTGTCCTCATCGTCAACCCAATATGTATTTTCTGTAATTTGAAATGTTGAAAGACCCGTTTTCGGTTTCTCTTCTATATAAAATGCTTCGCCGATTGGAAATACCCCGGCAGGTGTCATCCGGCTTCCCTCATAAGACTCCCGGCTCACACCATTTGCCCCGACATAGCCCTCGGTTGTCAGTCCGGTATCCGTCCATTTTCCGTCCGTATCACAGATATACATGGATATCGTCGCTTTATCGTGATCTGCATCTACGACAACCAGTTGTCTGCAGGAAACCTCCGCCAGTTGTGCATAGCTGACCAGACTCCGATTCAAAATCTCTGTCAAAGCTTCCGGCTGTGCCTCATCAGGAACCGCCGCATCTGTCCCAGTCGCATCTTGGGCTGTATGCATCTGCTCCTCCATCGGCGTTGCCACATCCCCTGCCGTTGCATCTGCAGTCGCAGTCACCTCCGTGGCTGCCATCTGTGCGTGTTTCTTTTTCTGCTGATTGTGTGTGAGATTTGCGATTACAATTCCCAGAACTGAACCGATCAAAAGCCCCATCAACATACAGAACAACATCCGCAAATTCTTCATAGATACCCCCTAATTCAATGTAATCTCAATATGTGGATTCATGTTTCCATCCAACAGTTTCAACAATTCTGTCATATTTTCTGCTGAAATATCAATACAGCCTGCTGTCTCACTGACATTGCTATAATTTCCACAGATCGTAATGACTGAGCCTTTTCCCGGTGTCACGCCATCCGAAGACAAGCCATCTCCATTATGTTCGATAAAGATAATTGCATTTAATTTTCCGTTTACGATATTGCTTCCGACATGATCAACACTCACATCGCCTACCGTATTCGTATCGACAAGTGTGTTATACAGTTCGGATTCTGCATCATCTACGATTGCGGCTGAGTCACTTGCCAGTTTAAAATTCATGTTATTTTTCGGATCAACATTTGCCATCACAAAGCCAAGCTTAAACGTTCCCATCGGTGTGACACCTTTTCCTTCTCCGTAGTCAGAACCGATTCCATTTCTGCCAAGCACACATGCAACAGAATATTTGTTAACCCAGTCGCCATGTTCCCAGTTATAAACGGTCAGCGTTCCAGATGTGCTTCCCGCATGTGCGGTTACCGTAATCTTCTGGGAATATTCATATGGACATTCCGCTTCCTCTGTGGTTGCTTCAGTCGTCTCCTCTGTCGTCGTTGCTTCGGTCGTTACCTCCGTGGTTGTTGGCGCCGCGGTTGTCGTTTCTTCCTCCTGATTGACTGGATGGATCAATACAACATAGATTGCAACAGCCGCACCTATGATCAGCACAATCAGAATTGGCAGTAAAAACCGCAACATCAAGGACGCCTTCTGCGTCTCCCTTGTCACTTTTTCTTTTTTCGGTTGCAGATGCATCTCTTCCTGTGTATTATATGCATCCGCCTGCTGTACATTTCTTCGGTGATTGACCAGATCTGTTGGTTGCTGCGCCGGTGACTGTCTCCTCGGCTGCTGTACCAATGGCTGCCCGCAAGTTGGCTGTTTCGATGATTGCTCCTGTTTCTGCGCGTACATTGGCTGCATCGATGGTTGCTCTGTTTCCCGTACATACATCTGCTGCCCGGTTCCTACCGTTGGCTCCTGCAAAATATCCGCAAGCATCTGTAATTCCTCTGCAAATTCCAATGCCGTCGCATAACGTCTCGCCGGATCTGGTTCACACGCTTTCTGGATAATCTCGTCAAACACACCACTGATGCCCTGTTTCGGAATCAGCGATTTCATCAGCATGCCGAGTGCATACACATCCGTCCCTGCATGGTAAGCGCCACCCTGTGTCAGCTCCGGTGCAACAAATGTCGGGATTGTCCCCTCCGGATATTGCCGCACGTTCTCATACCCGATCAACTGATAATTTCCGGGTGACACAACCAAGATATTCCCCGGCTTTACATCCCCATGCACACGTCCCTGCTGGTGGATCACGGAAAGCGCTTCCGCAATCTGCGCACCCATACGTGCAAGCTCTGCTTCCTGCATCGGCATCTGTGCAATATATTGTTCCAAAGTCAATGGATAATTCATCCTATGTCTCCTTTTTATCATATTTAAACTAGGCATAGTTTACCACCATTTATCCCAGTTGACTAGCCGCTATCTTGAATTTATTTATATTTGCTTTACCGGAAAAATGTGGTATTCTATATATTGTTATTTGTTTCCTTTTTGCGTTTGTTATGATTTGAAACAAACGCATTCACAGAAGATATGAGGATTTACTATGCGAAAGATTATCATATTTTTTATTATTCTGACGATCATCGGCACGGTCAGTCTCGTCGCGATCAATCTGCGGAAGGATTCGTCCCATACAGATGATACCTCCGAGGCAGAAATCTCACAGCCGATCGACCTTTCCGGGCTGGATTCCTATCAGCCAGTTAGTGGCAGCGTTGCAACGGTAACCAACGCCGGGGCAAATGAAAAACCAGCTTCCCAATCCTTTACCATCAGCATGAATTTCGTCGGCGATATCATGCTCGCGGGTAACGACACCGCTACCAGCAGCATCGACGCCATGGCGAACAGCCAGCCGAGCACGTATTTCTTCGAAAATGTGCGGGATTATTTCTTAAATGATGATATCACGATTGCGAATTGTGAAAATGTTTTCTCCGACAATGACAATCTGGTGAAAACGGATAAGGGCGAAGCCGCTGCACTCGAACAATACAATAATGCGGTTGCGGAATATAACTCTGCCGTCGCACTTGCGCAGCAATCCGGAACGACCGTCAGCATGGAGAAGCCGGAATATACCTTCCGTGCATTCTGGTTCCGCTCCCACGCTGCAACTGCCAAGCTCCTGCCGGAAAATGGCGTCGATATTGTCTCGATTGACAACAACCACACTTATGATTTCGGCACCGATGGCAACATGGATACGCGTGCTGCCTTAGATGTGGCAGGTGTTGACTGGGGCAAGGACGGAAAGATCGTCTACAAGGAAATCAATGGTTTCAAGATTGCATTTGTATTCGGAAGCATGTACTCCGCCGGAGCTGAACAGGCAATGTTAGTGGATCTGGAAGAGGCAAATGCAAACAGTGATTATCAGGTTGTATATTTCCACGGCGGTGAAGAGAAGGTACACGCCTACGAGGACTGGAAACAGGCGTCCTGCCATAACTTAGTCGACCACGGTGCCGACCTCGTCATCGGTTCCCACCCACATGTCTTACAGCCGATGGAGACTTACAACGGTGTGAACATCGTATATTGATATGTACCCAGAATTCTGGACACATATTTATGAACTAGGTTGAACACATGG
>OLRO01002137.1_pt1 | contig 10016 bp, 8 predicted proteins | sample 1673131 | NCBI WGS metagenome assembly OLRO01 (sample SAMEA3136757, study PRJEB25190) | human gut metagenome | biome: human gut; feature: human-associated habitat; material: faeces | place: Austria | collected 2013 | reverse complement strand
TGTTTGCCGTTGATGCCCTTGACATTTACGAACCACTCTCGGTTGTCGCTTTTAAAGCAGGCAATGACTTCCTCTGCTGCGGCGATATTGAAAGCGAATATACCGCATTGCTTAATGCCGTACAAAGCGGAGAAATTACAGCAGACAGAATCGACGAGTCTGTAAAAAGAATTTTGATATGGAAAAGAAATCTTGCAATTTTATAACTCTTGCCCGACTGTGATTTTGCAGTCGGGCATTGCTTTTGTGCAAAGTTAGCTTTAAAATCTTTGAATAAAAGGTTTATATCATAGCTATAATAATTGCCGTTGGTGCGAAAATGAATATTCACACTGAATATTCATAAAAATATACATTTTATGCAAAAATAAATTCAAAAAATGAATATTCATTATTTCTGCATATATGCATTTTTATACATATATTGAAGATTTATGTTGAAATCAAGGTTGATTTTGCTGTAAAAACCTTGGATTTTATTTTGAATTAAGTGCATTTATCACAATTTTACGGTGTATTGAATATTTATTCAAAAAACACTTGATTTTTCCGTCAGAAAGCGTATAATGTAAGAGTAATATAAATCATTTCTATGGAGGAAATTAAAATGGCTGACAATAAAATTAAAAAAGTTGTTCTCGCTTATTCAGGCGGACTTGACACTTCTATTATTATTCCTTGGTTAAAAGAAAACTATGACAACTGTGAGGTTATCGCTGTTTCGGGTGATGTAGGACAGGGCACAGAGCTTGACGGTCTTGAGGAAAAAGCTATTAAGACAGGCGCATCTAAACTTTATATTGAAGACCTTAACAAGGAGTTTGTTGACGAGTACATCATTCCTACAGTTAAAGCAGGCGCAGTTTATGAGGGCAAGTACCTTCTCGGTACATCATTTGCCCGTCCTATCATTGCTAAAAGACTTGTAGAAATTGCTAAAGCCGAGGGCGCTGACGCTATTTGCCACGGCTGCACAGGTAAGGGTAACGACCAGGTTCGTTTTGAACTTGCTATCAAGGCTTATGCTCCGGATATGAAGATTATCGCTCCTTGGAGAACTTGGGAATTCAAGAGCCGTGAGGACGAAATCGAGTACGCTGAAAAGCACAACATTCCGCTCAAGATTAACCGTGAAACAAACTATTCTAAGGATAAAAACCTCTGGCACTTAAGCCACGAAGGTCTTGACCTTGAAGATCCTGCAAATGAGCCTATGTACAACAAGGAGGGCTTCCTTGAACTCGGCGTTTCTCCTGAACAGGCTCCCGACAAGGCAGAGTATGTTACAATTTCATTTGAAAAGGGCGTTCCTACAAAACTTAACGGCGAGGAAATCGACTCTGTAGAACTTATTAAAGAGCTTAACAAAATCGGCGGCAGAAACGGCGTAGGTATTACAGATATCGTTGAGAACCGTCTTGTTGGTATGAAGGCTCGTGGCGTTTATGAAACTCCGGGCGGCACAATCCTCTACGCTGCACACAACAAGCTTGAGGAAATCTGCCTTGACAAGGATACACTTCACTACAAGAAGAACCTTTCAAACACATTTGCAGAACTCGTTTATGACGGCAAATGGTACACACCTCTCCGTGAGGCTCTCTCGGCATTCGTTGACAGCACACAGGAGTATGTAACAGGTGATGTTAAGTTAAAGCTTTACAAGGGCAACATCATTGACGCAGGCGTTACAAGCCCATATTCACTCTATGATGAAGAAATCGCAACCTTTGACGAAGATCAGGTTTACGATCAGAACGACAGTGCAGGTTTCATCAACCTCTTCGGTCTTCCAATCAAGGTTCGTGCTAAAAAGGGTCTTATTAAGTAATTTTTACTCAAAGACTTTTGTATGAATTAAAATAATTATTCCGGTTCGGGGACAGGGAAATTCTCTGTCCCTGACAGTTGTTTATACGGATATTTTTAAACAGCAATATCAATTATAAATAATACACAAATTAACAATCATTCATTAACCCGAGGTGATTATATGCAGCTTTGGAAAGGCAGATTTAAAAAGGAACTTTCAAAAACCACTAACGATTTTAACAGCTCAATCTCATTTGACAGCCGTATGTATAAAGAGGATATCGAGGGCAGTATTGCCCACGCAACAATGCTCGGCAGATGCGGCATTATCAAACAGGAAGAGGCTGACGACATAGTTCAGGGTCTTAAGGGAATCCTTGCAGACATAGAAAACGGCACTCTCCATATTGATATGGAAGCAGAGGATATTCACACCTTTATTGAGGGCGAGCTTACAAAGAGAATCGGCGACAACGGCAAGCGACTTCACACATCACGAAGCCGTAACGACCAGGTAGCCGTTGACATTAAACTTTACCTTAAAAAGGAAGTTGTAAATGTTAAAAAGCTCGTTGTTGACCTTATCAAGGTTATTGCCGACAAGGCGGAAAAGTACAGCGAAACCGTTATGCCCGGCTACACTCATTTACAGAGAGCACAGCCGATTACTTTCGGTCACCACCTTTTAGCTTACGGCGAAATGCTTTTAAGAGATGTGTCAAGACTTGAGGACTGCCTTAAGAGAATGGACGAAATGCCGCTCGGCTCTTGTGCTTTAGCAGGCACAACATACCCTATTGACAGAACAATTACAGCCGAGCTGCTCGGTTTTGAAAGAATTACAAACAACTCGCTTGACGGTGTATCCGACAGAGATTACTGCATTGAGTTTGCGTCTGTTCTTTCTATTATTATGGTGCACCTCTCAAGATTTTCAGAAGAAATAATTATGTGGTGCAGCTGGGAATTTAAATTCATTGAGCTTGACGACGCTTTTTCAACAGGTTCTTCAATTATGCCGCAGAAAAAGAATCCTGACATCGCAGAACTCGTCCGTGGCAAGAGCGGCAGAGTTTTCGGCGACAATATGACTTTACTTACAATTATGAAAGGCATTGCCCTTGCATACAATAAAGATATGCAGGAGGACAAAGAGGCAATTTTTGATGCTGTTGATACAGTTAAAATGTGCCTTACAGCCTTTACTCCAATGCTCGACACAATGAAAGTTATTCCGCAGAATATGCGTAAAGCGGCAGCAGGCGGATTTATTAACGCAACCGACTGCGCAGACTGGCTCACAAAGAACGGAGTACCGTTCAGAGATGCATACAAGGCAACAGGCGAACTCGTTGCAAGATGCATTGAGCTTGGTACAGACCTTGAAAACCTCCCGATTGAGGAGTACAAAAAAGTTTGTGATGTATTTAACGATGATGTTTACAGAGCAATTTCACTTGAAACTTGTACAAACGAAAGAAAAGCATTCGGCGGCCCTGCCTCTGAAAATGTAAAGGCACAGGCAAAGCGTGTGGCTGAAATTGCTAAGAATTTATAATTGATTTTATAAATGCAGTTGTTGAAAACAATTTTTGTCTTAAATTAAACTTCCTGCCAATTCCGCTTTTCTTTTGCGTGAAAAGAAAAGCTCCAAAAGAAAGCACGCTCAAGAGAAAAGGGATTTCGAGTCCCTTTTCCCTTAAGAATCCTTTTTCCTTAGACGACCAAAGGTCAGTGACCTTTGGAAACTTCAAACTTTTATTTGTTTGTTTTAGTTAATGTTTGGCGGATTGATTTAGATATAGACTATTAGTATCAGTATAAGAATTGTTAGATATATATTCATAAAGGATTGATTAAAATGATAAAAGCAGGTATTGTAGGCGCAACAGGCTATGCCGGCGCCGAGCTTGTAAGACTTCTGACAAGTCACCCCGAGGCTGAAATTTCAGCTATCAGCTCGGTTTCTTTTGAAGGTCAGAAGTTAAGCGATGTTTATCCGTCATATACATTTTTAAACGATATGGTCTGCGAAGACCAAGACGCTGTTGTTGAGAAAAGCGATGTTATCTTCGCCGCACTTCCCCACGGTCTTTCACAGGAACTTGCCGAAAAGTGCATAAGCGCAGGCAAGGCTTTCATTGACCTCGGCGCAGACTTCCGTCTTGAGAGCGAAGAAGAATATACAGAGTGGTACGGCGGCACTTTCCTTGACAAAAAGCTCCACGAGCAGGCTGTTTACGGACTTCCTGAATTTTTCAGAGATAAAATAAAAGGTAAAAAATTAATTGCAAACCCGGGCTGCTACACTACCTGTTCCCCACTTGCCATTGCTCCGGCAATCGCAAACGGACTTGTAAGCACAAAGGGTATCATCTGTGACTGCAAAAGCGGCGTAACAGGTGCAGGCAGAAAACCTACACAAGGCAATCACTTCCCTGAACTTAACGAGGGATTTCACGCTTATAAGGTAGCCTGCCACCGCCACACACCCGAAATTGAGCAGACACTTTCAAAACTTTCGGGCGAAGATGTAACAATCACATTTGTGCCGCACCTTTTACCTGTAAACAGAGGTATTCTTGCCACTGTTTATGCGGATATTAACGAGGGCGTTACTTTTGAGCAAATCAGAAAAGCGTATGAGGATTTTTACAAAGACGAATTTTTTGTAAGACTTCTTAACGACGGCAAATGCGCCGACATTCACAATGTACGCTATTCAAACTTCTGTGATGTTTCCATTCATCACGATAAAAGAGCAAACAAACTTGTTGCCTGCGCAGCTATTGACAATATGGTTAAAGGCGCAGCCGGTCAGGCTATTCAGAATATGAACATTATTTTCGGACTTGACGAAAAGACAGGACTTATAATCGTTCCGCCTGCTTTTTAATTAATAATTAAGCAAAACTATAAAACGGAGGCTTTATTATGGGAAACTACAGATTTATCGAAGGCACAGTTACTTCTCCTATGGGCTTTACAGCAGCCGGTATTTGTGCGTCAATCAAGCCGTCAAATAAAACAAAGCGTGACCTTGCGCTGATTTATTGCGACACTCCCTGTACTGCGGCGGCTGTTTATACTAAAAACCTTGTTAAAAGTTCGGCTATCGAGGTAACCAAAAAACACCTCGAAGACGGCATTGCACAGGCTGTTATCGTAAATTCAGGCAATGCAAACACCTGCAACGCAAACGGATATGACATTGCAAATCATATGTGCCTTATCGCAGGCGAAACTCTCGGTGTAAAAGCGGAAGATGTTATCGTTGCATCAACAGGCGTTATCGGTCAGCCTCTGCCTATTCAGCCTATTTTAAAGGCTTGCGTATATATGAAAGGTCACCTTACAAAAGAGGGCGGCACAGACGCAGCCGAGGCTATTATGACAACCGATACGGTAAAAAAAGAAATGGCTATGCAGATGGAGCTTGACGGCAAGACCGTTACAATCGGCGGCATTGCAAAGGGCAGCGGTATGATTCACATTAATATGGGTACTATGCTCTCTTTTGTTACAACAGATGCGGCTGTTTCTTCGGATATGCTGCGTGAGGCTCTGCGTGAGGCTGTTGAGGACAGTTACAATATGGTAAGCGTTGACGGCGATACATCTACAAACGATACCCTTGCTATTATGGCATCGGGCAAGGCAGGCAACAGAATGATTACCAACAAAAACGAAGATTACTATACATTCTTAAGCGGGCTTACCGCAGCTTTCAGAGCACTTGCAAAGAAACTTGCGGGTGACGGCGAAGGCGCAACAAAACTTCTTGTTTGCAAGGTTGAGGGTGCTAAGAGCAAGCCCAACGCTGTTAAAGTTGCAAAGAGCATTATCGGTTCAAGCCTTGTAAAAGCCGCAATGTTCGGCTCAGATGCAAACTGGGGCAGAGTTCTTTGTGCAATCGGTTACAGCGGCGCTGATGTTGATGTTAAAAAGGTAGATGTTTCTTTTGAATCCGCCAAAGGCAATATTCTTGTATGCAAGGACGGCGCAGGAGTTGAGTTTTCGGAAGAAAAAGCAAAGGAAATTCTGCTTGAAAAGGAAATCAACATTCTTGTATCATTAAATGACGGTTTTGGCTATGCCGAGGCTTACGGTTGTGACCTCACTTATGATTATGTAAAAATCAACGGAGACTACAGAACCTAATTGGCAAAGTAATTTGACAAACCATAATTTATCTGAAAAACGGGCATTAAATTTATATCAGGGGAAATGAAAAATGGATATTAATAAAAGAGCAAAAGTCTTAATACAAGCTATGCCGTATATTCGTAAATTCAGCGGTGAAACAATTGTTGTAAAATACGGCGGCAACGCAATGATAAACGATAAACTCAAAAGCGCCGTTATGAGCGATATTGCACTTATGCGCCTTGTAGGCGTTAATGTTGTGCTTGTTCACGGTGGCGGCCCTGAAATAAATGCAATGCTTAAGGCAGTCGGCAAAGAGAGCAAGTTTGAAAACGGTATGCGTGTTACCGACGATGAAACTATTGACATTGTACAGATGGTACTTGCAGGCAAGGTAAACAAAAACCTTGTTCAGCTTATGGAAAAACACGGCGGAAAGGCAATCGGTCTTTGCGGTCTTGACGGCAATATGCTTATGGCGGAAAAACTTGTTACAAGTGCAGACCTCGGCTATGTGGGCGAGATTAAAGAAGTAAATCCGGAACCTTTGCAGAATGTTATCAACAACGGTTATATTCCGATTGTGGCTACCGTTGCAAGCGGTTATGACGGAAATGTTTATAATGTAAATGCGGATATTGCCGCAGCTCACATCGCCGCAAAAATCGGTGCCAAAAAGCTCATTCTTATGACAGACATCAGAGGTCTTTTAAAAGATGTAAACGACGAAGACTCGCTCATATCTGTTGTAAATGTCAGCGAAGTTCCTATGCTCAAGCGTGAGGGCATCATAAAGGGCGGTATGATTCCGAAAATTGACTGCTGTGTTGAGGCTGTAAGAAGCGGCGTAAGCAGAGCACACATTATTGACGGCAGAATTGAACACTCTATCCTCATTGAAATGTTCAGTGATGAGGGTATCGGCACAATGTTCTATTAATAGATTTGCAAATATTTTGCCTACGGGCAGTTGATAAGGAAAAACAGATATGACAATCAGAGAAATGACAATCGATGACTACGAGGAAGTATTTGCCCTCTGGCAGATTACCTCAAAAAGAGCCTTGTCTAAGGCTGACGAAAAAGCAAAAATAGAATCTTATCTGACAAGAAGCGAGGGTATGAGCAAGGTTGCCGTAATTGACGGTAAAATTGTAGGTACTGTACTTGCAAGTCATGACGGCAGACGAGGATTTATTCACCATATGGCGGTTCTGCCCGATTACCGAAGAAACCGAATCGGTCACGAACTTGCAAAAAGCGCTATCAAAGCGATTAAAGACCAAGGGATTGATAAAACTCATATCTTCTGCTATCAGAACAACACCACGGGTCAGAGCTTCTGGCAGGATTTCGGATTTAAAAAGCGTGAGGATATATTTGTTTTTTCCTTTAATAACGAAGATGTAGATAACACTTAAGGGGTGGTATGATGAATACAAAGGAAAAAGATTCGCAGTACATAATGCACACCTACGGCAGATACAATGTAGCTTTAAAAAGCGGCAAGGGTGCAACTGCTTATGACGAGGACGGTAAAAAATATGTTGATGTCGCATCGGGTATCGGTGTAAACAGCCTCGGCTGGTGCGAGGACGGCTGGGTAAAAGCCGTAAGCGAACAAGCAAACACAATTCAGCATATGTCAAACTACTTTTATTGCCCGCAGGCAAGTAATCTTGCCGAAAAACTCTGTACACTTACAGGCTTTTCAAAGGTATGCTTCGGAAACAGCGGTGCGGAGGCTAATGAATGTGCCATTAAAGTTGCGAGAAAATACAGCTTTGATAAGTACGGTGCTGACCGCAATGAGATTATTACACTCAACAATTCTTTCCACGGCAGAACAGTAACCACACTTTCGGCTACAGGACAAGATGTGTTCCACAACTACTTTTTCCCGTTTACACAGGGATTCGCATATGTTGACGCCAACGATATGAACGCTCTTGAAAATGCCGTAACAGACAAAACCTGCGCAGTTATGCTTGAGCTTATTCAGGGCGAGGGCGGTGTAAATATCCTTGACAAAGACTATGTTCAGAGCCTTGTTAAGTTCTGTAACGAAAAGGATATTCTTGTTATTGTTGACGAGGTACAGACAGGTGCAGGCAGAACAGGCAAGCTGTTCGCTTTCCAGAATTTTGAAGTAAAACCTGACATTTTCACAGTTGCAAAGGGCATTGGCGGCGGACTTCCGATCGGCTTATGCGTTTGCGGCGAAAAACTAAAAGATGTAATGTCACCTTCGACTCACGGCACAACATTCGGTGCAAACCCTGTTGTTTGCGCAGGTGCAAACTATGTGCTTGATAAAATTTCAAAGCCGGAGTTTCTCTCCGAGGTTGAGTCAAAGGGTAAATATATAGAAGAAAAAGTCCTCAAAATGGACGGCGTAAAGGCTGTTCGCAGAATGGGACTTATGATTGGCATTGAGCTTAAAGACGGCGACGCACACGACATTGCGGCAAAATGCGTTGAAAACGGACTTATTATCATTACCGCAAAGTCACTTTTAAGAATGTTGCCGCCGCTTAACATTACAAAAAAAGAAATCGACCTTGCGCTTGATATTCTTGAAAAAACATTAAAGGAGAATTAAAATGAAGCATTTACTTAAACTTGAAGATTGGTCAACAGATGAAATCATCAATACACTTAACCTTGCTGACCAGCTTAAATATGAGCAGAAACACGGCATTGAGCACAAAATTCTTGCCGGCAAAACACTTGGTATGATTTTTGAGAAGTCGAGCACAAGAACAAGAGTTTCTTTTGAAGTAGGTATGACACAGCTCGGCGGTTATCCGCTCTTCCTTTCATCCAATGATTTACAGATCGGCAGAGGCGAGCCTGTACAGGATACCGCAAGAGTTCTTTCCCGTTTTCTTGACGGTATTATGATAAGAACATTTAAGCAGGAAGAAGTTGAGGCTCTCGCCGAGTACGGCTTTATTCCGATTATCAACGGTCTTACAGACTACTGCCACCCTTGTCAGGTACTCGCTGACCTTATGACCATTCGTGAGTTCAAGGGTAAACTTGAGGGACTTAAAATGTGCTTTATCGGTGACGGCAACAATATGGCAAACTCCCTGATCGTCGGCGGCTTAAAGGTCGGAATGAACGTGGCGGTCGCGACACCGGATGGATACAAGCCGGACGGAGCTGTCCTTGAATTCACGAAGGGCTACGGCGATAAATTTGCACTGGAGACAGATCCGTTTATGGCGGCATCCGGTGCGGATATTCTGATCACGGATACATGGACTTCGATGGGAGAGGAAGCGGAGAAAGAGGAGAGAAAGAAAATCTTCAAGGACTACCAGATCAACAGACAGCTCCTCGCAGCCGCAAACGCGGGCGCTATGGTCCAGCACTGTCTCCCGGCATACCGCGGACAGGAGATCACAGAGGAAGTCTTCGAGGAACATGCTGACGAGATCTTCAACGAGGCAGAGAACCGTCTGCACGCGCAGAAGGCCGTTATGGTGAAATTAATGAAAAAAGATTGAGTAACAGTTCATATAAAGTTTATGAAATTTTAACAGATGTTTCCTAGGGAAAGTTTTGAGTGCGTGTTATACTAGGACTATATTTATAAAACTCTTCGATGAGCACTGATGACAGGCGGAACGGGTATTTGAGTGCCTGTTAGCTAAAATCGAAAATGTTTTATGCACAGGAGGCGGAAATTATGGAGATCCATGAATTTTATATACCATCCAGCAGCGGCATGGCGAATCTCCACTGTATGGAGTGGATTCCGAACAGCGAGGTGAAAGCCGTCGTCCAGATCGCCCACGGAATGATGGAACATGTGGGAAGATACCGGGAGTTTGCGGAATTCCTTGCGGGACACGGGATCTATGTTCTCGGGAATGACCACTTAGGCCACGGAAAGACCGCGGCAGCGGAGGAAGACAGGGGACATTTCGGTGACCATGCGGGCGCTGTCTCCGTGATCCGTGATATGCGCCGTGTGACGGTCCATGCACAGAGAAAATATCCGGGTGTGCCTATTTTTCTTTTGGGGCACAGTATGGGGTCGTTCTTCG
>OLRO01002135.1_pt1 | contig 10031 bp, 6 predicted proteins | sample 1673131 | NCBI WGS metagenome assembly OLRO01 (sample SAMEA3136757, study PRJEB25190) | human gut metagenome | biome: human gut; feature: human-associated habitat; material: faeces | place: Austria | collected 2013 | reverse complement strand
CTTTCTTTCTTAGGGAAAGTACAAATGGAAGTGATTAGTGCACTGTTGCAAGAAAAGTATCATGTGGAGATAGAACTAAAAGAGCCTACAGTCATTTATATGGAGAGACCGTTAAAAAATGCAGAATATACCATTCACATCGAAGTGCCGCCAAATCCTTTCTGGGCTTCCATTGGTTTATCTGTATCACCGCTTCCGTTGGGAAGTGGAATGCAGTATGAGAGCTCGGTTTCTCTTGGATACTTAAATCAATCATTTCAAAATGCAGTTATGGAAGGGATACGCTATGGTTGCGAACAAGGATTGTATGGTTGGAATGGGACGGGCTGTAAAATCTGTTTTAAGTATGGCTTATACTATAGCCCTGTTAGTACCCCAGCAGATTTTCGGATGCTTGCTCCTATTGTATTGGAACAAGTCTTAAAAAAAGCTGGAACAGAATTGTTAGAGCCATATCTTAGTTTTAAAATTTATGCGCCACAGGAATATCTTTCACGAGCATACAACGATGCTCCTAAATATTGTGCGAACATCGTAGTCACTCAATTGAAAAATAATGAGGTCATTCTTAGTGGAGAAATCCCTGCTCGGTGTATTCAAGAATATCGTAGTGATTTAACTTTCTTTACAAATGGACGTAGTGTTTGTTTAACAGAGTTAAAAGGGTACCATGTTACTACCGGTGAACCTGTTTGCCAGCCCCGTCGTCCAAATAGTCGGATAGATAAAGTACGATATATGTTCAATAAAATAACTTAGTGTATTTTATGTTGTTATATAAATATGGTTTCTTGTTAAATAAGATGAAATATTTTTTAATAAAGATTTGAATTAAAGTGTAAAGGAGGAGATAGTTATTATAAACTACAAGTGGATATTGTGTCCTGTATGTGGAAATAAAACACGATTAAAGATATCGTGACCGAGAAGATGAAATACTCTTTATGGATTTACGACAGATGGGCAGTCCTTATGAGAAGAAGTACATTGAATTGACAGAGGAAGATAGAGCCAAAGTTACAAGTGTATATCATAACTGGCAGCAGGAAGGCTATGAGGAAACTTATGAGAATGTGCCGGAATTTTGCTATTCTGCTTCTTTTGATGAAGTAAAGGAAAAAGGATTTACTCTTGTACCGAGCAGATATATTGAGTTTGTCAACCGTGATGAGAACATCGACTTTGATACAAAAATGAAGTCATTGCAGGGAGAACTCAAAGAACTTCTTGTTCAAGAGGAAAAATCCAAATCAGATTTGCTTGCTGTATTTAAGGAGTTGGGATATGAAATCGAATTATGATATTTTAGGAAACCAAATCCGACTGATTGATACTCGGAACAGAGAAAGTATAACGGACAGAGTTTTGGGAATTAACATAGACAAGTTCTTTATGCCATCGGTTGCAAATGTCATTGGCACGGATTTGAGTAAATACAAACTGATAACAAAAGGAAAGTTTGCGTGTAATCCAATGCACGTTGGTCGTGATGAACGACTTCCGGTTGCATTGTATGATGAGGAAGAACCTGCTATTGTTTCTCCGGCATATTTTATGTTTGAGGTAATAGATAATAGCATTTTGAATGAAGATTACCTGATGATGTGGTTTCGCAGACCGGAATTTGACCGTATTTGTTGGTTACATACTGACGGAAGTGTTCGTGGTGGAATTACTTGGGACGATATTTGCAGATTGGAATTGCCTATCCCACCTATTGAAAAACAGCTTGAAATAGTGAATAGTTATAAGGCGATTACGGAGAGAATTGCTTTAAAGCAGAAAATAAATGATAATTTAGCGGCTTGATGCAACAATTTCGGCAAGCAGAACCTTAGATAAAATTTTAAGAGATACAATTTCATCGTTATTTTGCTGTATTTTAGTAAATATTGGCTGTATTAGATAATCAAGTTCTTTTATAATGATTTGCGAAGGATATTTAATTTCAAAATTTCGCATATCACTAAGGAGCAAATTCTTTTGGGCAGAACCGTGTGCAAATTCTATTAGTTTGTCCTTATAATAAGCCAAAGATAAATATAAAAAAGTAGAAGATATTTTTTCTTTATCTGGTTTTAATATTGCTACACTTTTCTGAAATGTTGTTTTGTCCGTAAACTCATTTGATGGAACAAGACACATTCTGCCAAGAGTGCCACTATTGGGAAACAGAATATCTCCTGCTTCTAATTTCGTTCGTTTATGTGCATCAATGAAGTCGCATTCTGTAATTTGGCGGGCATTATTATAGGCAATACAACCGTTAGAAATATCTTTCACACTTATAAAATAGTAGCCAGAATTATCTTGTGATTCGCAATCTCCGTGCTTCCCATCGGTAATTTGAACACAAGCATTATTCAATGAAATAGTGGTCGATATTTCTGAATTATTTGCCACTTTTTCTTTGAAAATAGTTAGCGAAGTTGCTTCTAAATTATCATTTAACCGAAAGGAGATGGAACAGTTATGGATACATATAAATTTTATTACGATGAGTCAGAACACAGTAGAAAAATCAACTATAATACCGTAACTGCTCCAAATTATTACGATAATTTTGTTACGGTTGTAGTTGGTTGGGCGAAAAAAAAGGAAAAAGAAGTTTTCAAAAAATATGAAGATTTTGAAAATAAATATGCTGACCGTAAAGATAGAAACGGAGAATTAAAAAGCACAACCTTGAAGCAAAAGAAGTTTGAATGTGGATTTGCTTCTCTCGATAAAGCCAACACACAGTTTATAATGGACTTCTTATTCATTTTCGATGAAAGCACCAAGTTGTATTTTTCTGTTGCAAGTAAGATAGAATATTTGGTTTTGCAGCTTTTTATAGGTTATCAGAATAACTTCATTATAGATGCAGATGCAGTTAAGTATTCCATTACAAAGGCTCTTGTTGCATATCGTCCGCAGAATGTTATCAAAAGTATTTATGATAATCCGGAAGAATTTGTAGAGGAATTGAAAAGGTTTTTTAGTGAACGAATTGAATGTAATCGTTCAAATATGAGTCTGAAAGAGCAGGAGAATGAAGCCTTTGAAAATATACTGTATATTTTGGACGATATTTCAGCTATTCCAGAACTGCAATGGGACTATCGTATGCCGTTTAGTGGTTTTACGAAATACTTGCAGGAAGAACAGATTAAGAATTATGCTTTAGTTTTAGATAAAGAGGGAGAACAGAACGAAGCCAGTAGGACAATGCAGGCTGCGTGTGAAATGGGACTGTCTAATGTGACAGAGGAAAATTCAAAAGACAGTTGCGGTTTGCGTATGGCTGATATGATGGCGGGTATCATTTCAAAGCTGTTAAAAGCCTTGTGTGATGAATTGCACTATCATTCCATTGCAGAGGGAACGGAGAAGAAACTGTTAGGCACAAAATGGTTTCAGCTTAATGAAGCTCAACTGAACCTATATAAAAGGTTATATAAGATAATTTGTGAATGGGATAATGCTTGGTATAAGTCGTATGCAGGAATTTATTCCGATGACTTGGTATGTTTTATAGGACTACTTGGCTATATGGCTCATTTTGCAAATGCCGAACAGCTTGTCAATGAGAAACTTGAAATGCAGGGTGAATATTTTAATGGATATGTTTGTCGGCAGTTATCTGATTATTTTAACCGCAGGCGAAGCAAATTACCGATAGACTTTATTGATAAAAATGATGAGGAGTATTTCCTAAATCGTCGTGGAGCAAAAGTTTATTTTGATATTACGAAGCAACCTATTCTTCAAATTGCCGAAGGCAGTCAAAAGGAAACGGTTTTATCTGTTGGAATGGATAAATCGGGTATTCCACTGATTACGATTTCAAATGAGGATAATCCGATTTGTTATCGCTTGCCGGAAGAATTGAGCGATTGGGCATTGACGGCTATTGGAATGGCGAATATGGGAGAGAATTTATTCCCGTCACAAGTTGTATTTACTAAAAAGAAGAACAGATATTTTGCTGATATTTTATAAAACACAGAGCGTATAAAAGGAGTGAACGCAATGGCAAATTTTAATGAACACGCATTGGAAATGTCAATAATGGAGTTGTTCAAAGACGAGGGGTACACCTATGTCAGCGGCGACCAGATACACAGAGAAAGGACAGAGGTTCTGCTTACGGACGACCTGAAGCAATACCTCTATAATCGCTATGCGAAAGACGGTATCACACCGAGTGAGGTGGATAGTGTCATTCTAATGCTGCGTAATATTTCCGGTACGATTTATGAAGCAAACAAAGATGTATTTAAGTTGCTCTGCGATGGATTTATTCTTAACCGTGAGGATAGAACGCAGAAAGACCTCTATATTGAACTTATTGATTTCGACACTCCCGAAAACAATATTTTCAAAGTGGTTAATCAGTTTGAAATTGAAGGCGTAAATAATCAGTTGCGTATTCCGGATGGCATTGTGTTCGTAAATGGTATTCCTGTTGTTGTTCTTGAATTTAAGAGTGCGGTACAAGAGAATACGACCATAATGGACGCATATAAGCAGCTTACAATCCGTTACCGTAGAGATATTCCGGAGATTTTCAAATACAATGCGTTTGTTGTTATCAGTGATGGAGCAAATAATAAATATGGTTCTTTCTTCAGCCCGTATGATTTCTTCTATGCGTGGAGAAAGATAAACTCAGACGATAAAGAACTGGACGGTATCAATTCCCTTGTGACAATGGTAAAAGGACTTTTCCGAAAAGACCGTTTGCTTGAAGTTATCAAAGATTTTATTTATTTTCCGGATAACTCAGATAAGGATTTGAAGATAGTGTGCCGTTATCCACAGTTCTTTGCGGCAAATAAATTGTATGAGAATATCAAGGCTCATCTTCGCCCCGAAGGAGATGGTAAAGGTGGTACATACTTTGGAGCGACAGGCTGCGGCAAGAGTTATACAATGCTTTTTCTTACCCGTATGCTGATGAAAAGCAAATACTTTTCTTCTCCGACTATTCTTATTATTACGGACAGAACAGACCTTGACGACCAGCTTTCCAAACAGTTTGTAGGTTCAAAGAAATATATCGGAGATGAAACTGTTGTAAGTATTGAGTCCCGTGAGAAACTTCGTGAGGAGCTTCAAGGACGAGAGAGTGGCGGTGTTTATCTGACTACCATTCAGAAATTTACAGAGGATTTGCAGCTTCTTACAGACAGAACGAACGTTATTTGTATTTCTGATGAAGCACACAGAAGCCAAATCAATCTCGACCAAAAGGTTAAGATTACAGAGTCAGGTGTTCAGAAAACCTATGGCTTTGCCAAGTATCTGCACGACTCTTTACCAAATGCAACTTATGTTGGATTTACCGGAACTCCGGTTGATGGAACAATCGAAGTCTTTGGTGGTGTTGTAGACGCATATACAATGACGGAAGCTGTTAAGGACGGTATTACAGTTAATCTTGTTTACGATGGTCGTGCAGCTAAGGTTATGCTTAATCAGGACAAGGTAAGACAGATTGAAGAATATTATGCACAGTGTGAGCTTGAGGGAGCAAATGAACATCAAGTAGAAGAAAGCCAGAAAGCAGTTGCCAAAATGGAAGTTATTATTGGCGACCCTGACAGACTTCGTGCTGTTGCAGAGGACTTTATCAAACATTATGAAACCCGTGTGGCAGAAGGTGCAACCGTAGCAGGCAAAGCAATGTTTGTATGTTCCAACCGAAATATAGCATACGATTTCTATAAGATAGTAAAGGAACTCAGACCGAAATGGACAGAAAAGAAGATTTGTGATGATGGTGTTGTTCTGAGTGAGAAAGATAAAAAAGAGTTGAAGCCAATGGAAAAAATTAAGTTGGTTATGACTCGTAATAAAGATGATGAAAAAGACCTCTTTGATATGCTTGGCACAAAAGAGGATAGGAAAGAATTTGACCGTCAGTTCAAAAATCCGAAATCAAACTTTAAGATTGCCATTGTTGTAGATATGTGGCTGACTGGTTTTGATGTGCCGGAGCTTGATACGATTTACATTGATAAGCCTATTCAGCAGCATACCCTTATTCAGACGATTTCTCGTGTAAATCGTGTATGCGAGGGCAAAGATAAAGGTTTAATTGTTGACTACATAGGTATTAAGAAAAATATGAACACTGCCCTCAAGAAATATACGAATTTTGAGAGCGAAGAATTTGAAGGTGTGGAGCAGTCTATTACAATTGTAAAAGACCAGTTAGATGTTCTTGGTCAGATGTTCCATAACTTTAACAGCAGTGATTTCTTCAATGGTTCACCTACCGAACAGCTTGCCTGCCTGAACCGTGCGGTTGAGTATGTGCAGTTGTCTGAAGAACTGGAAAGAAGATTTATGGCAGCAGTCAAGAGAATGAAGCAGGCATTTAATCTTTGTAGTTCAAGTGAGAAATTCTCTGATGAAGATAAGGATTATATCCATTTTTATTGTGCTGTCCGTTCTATCCTTTTCAAGCTGACAAAAGGCGATGCACCGGATATTGAGCAGATGAACGCTCGTGTCCGCAAAATGCTTGAGGGTGCAATTCAGTCTGATGGCATTGAGGAATTATTTGAAACCGGAAAGCATATATCGGTGGACATTTTCAGCGATGAGTATATGGATAAGATAAATGCTATTCAGTTGCCGAATACGAAAATCAAGATACTTCAAAGACTTCTTTCTCAGGCGATTGACGAGTTTAAGAAAGTCAATAAGATTATGGGTGTGGAATTTGCAGACAGACTCAAGAAAGTTGTTGATGAGTATAATAACCGACGTCGTGATGAAGCGTATGCCAACGAAGTCCTTGATGATGTTGCGGAGCAGCTTGCACAGTTGTTGTCTGAACTGAAAACAGAAAAGAACTCCTTCAAGAATATGGGTATAGATTATGAAGAAAAAGCTTTCTATGATATTTTGAAAGCAGTTTCCAAGAAGTTTGAGTTTGAATATCCGGACGATAAAATGATTGAACTATCCAAGAGGATAAAGTTGATTGTTGATGATAAGTCACGCTATACCGATTGGTCTGCCCGTGATGATATTAAGGCAAACTTGCAAGTGGATTTGATATTGCTGCTTGATGAGTTCGGCTATCCGCCAGTAACCATTGATGATGTTTACAAGGAAGTTCTTGAGCAGGCAGAGAATTTCAAGAAGTATGCACAGTAAATGAGAGGTGTAAATGTAAATATGTTTTATGACGATTTAAATACAGAAGAACAAGTATCATACCTTATTAAACCAATCCTTCAAGTCCTTCAGGAAGCAGGTGGACAGTTAGAGCGTTCTGAAATTAGAGACAGAATTAGTGAGTTAGATGAGCATATTGCTGAATTTGAACAGAAACTATATACATCTAATAAAACAGGAAATCAGTACAAAAAATTTGATTTTAAGTTTAATTTTGCTATTAAAGAGCTTAGTTATGTCGGACTCATATCTTATGTGAAATTCAATCCAAAGATTACACTTACTCAAGATGGAGCAAATGTAGATTTAACAGATTTTGATGTTAAGACAGAAGTAAGGGATAAGGCTCGAAGCTATTGGGAGGAACATTCGACTAAGAACAAATCGAAAAACAAGCCAGTAGAAACACTGGAGGTTGAAGACGAGGAGAATGAATCCACAGATGACGAATTGTTAGATGATTTCAAGGTAAAACTTCAGAGTGCAATCGCTAATATGTCTCCAGCAAAGTTTGAACAATTTTCACGAGCACTTCTTACAAAGATGGGAGTGGAGTTTACCAACAAAGGCGTTCAGGTGTCAAATGATGGTGGCATTGATGGTTATGGATATCACGTAGATGCCGATGATTTTAGAACAACCAGAGTGGTTATTCAGTGTAAAAGATTTAATTCAAATCCAGTGAGTGAGCCGGATATCAATCAATTTCTTGGGGCGATGAACAAATATCAAGCCGATTATGGAGTATTTATTACTAATAGCCGATTTACCAATAAGGCAAGAGAGGCTGCGAGAGAAGGTACGCCGATAACACTGATTGACGGAAATGATTTAATCAGACTGGTTATTAAATATGAATTGTATATAACACCAGTCACAACATATGTATTGGATGGTTTTTATACCGAGGATTGACACTAACGATAGCATAATTTACTCAAAGGATTTTTAAAAGGGGGCATAGAATGATGGCAAAGCAAAAGACCTATATCGCAATCGACCTTAAATCATTCTATGCTTCTGTGGAGTGTAAAGAACGAAATCGTGACCCATTGACAACAAATCTTGTGGTTGCAGATAAGAGCAGGACAGAGAAAACCATCTGCCTTGCGGTATCTCCGTCATTAAAAAGTTATGGGATACCCGGCAGACCACGCTTGTTTGAAGTCGTGCAAAAGGTAAAAGAAGCTAATAATACCCGAAGGTGGAAAGCACTAAATCGTACATTTACTGGTTCGTCTGATGACAGTACAGAATTAAATGCGAATCCGGCATTGGAGATTGATTATATCGTTGCACCACCTCGTATGGCATACTATCTGGAATATAGTACCAAGATTTACAGTGTTTACTTGAAATACATTGCTCCGGAAGATATTTTCCCGTACTCGATTGATGAAGTATTCATAGATGCAACCAATTATCTGAATACCTATCAGATGACTGCAAGGGAACTTGCCATGACGATGATACAGGATGTTTTGAAAACAACAGGAATTACGGCAACAGCCGGAATCGGCACGAATATGTACTTGTGTAAGATTGCAATGGATATCGTGGCAAAGCATATTGAGCCGGACAAGGACGGTGTGCGAATTGCCGAATTGGATGAAATGTCTTACCGCAGACAGCTATGGAATCATAGACCGCTTACAGATTTCTGGAGAGTTGGTAAAGGCTATGCAAAGAAACTGGAAGAACATGGACTTTTTACTATGGGAGATATTGCAAGGTGTTCCATCGGAAAGTCGAATGAACTGTATAACGAAGAACTGCTCTACAAGCTGTTTGGAATCAATGCGGAATTGCTAATTGACCATGCTTGGGGATATGAACCTTGTACGATGGAGCAGGTCAAAGCCTATAAGCCGGAAACCAATAGTGTATGTTCAGGACAGGTACTTCACTGCCCGTATGATTACGAAAAGGCAAAGTTGATTGTAAAAGAAATGACCGACCAAATGGTGCTTGATTTGGTGGATAAAGGATTTGTAACTGACCAGCTTGTGTTGACAATCGGCTATGATATTGAGAATTTAAGTAATCCGAACCTAAAATATCAATACAAAGGCGAGGTTACGATTGACCGATATGGACGCAAAGTTCCAAAGCACGCACACGGAACAGCGAATCTTGAGAAAAAGACTTCCTCTACTCGATTGATTACCAACGCCGTGATGGACTTGTATGACAGGATAGTTGACGAGCATTTGCTTGTACGCAGAATAACAATCACAGCGAATAAACTTGTTGATGAAAAATCCGTCAAGCAGGAAGATGAATACCAGCAACTCGACCTCTTTACCGATTACGAAGCACAGAGGAAGAAGCAGGCGGAGGAAGAAAAAGAGCGCCTGCTGCAGGAATTAAAGGACAAAGAGGATGTCACTTTGGACGGAACGAAGGTGAAGCTCTACGCCAACATCGGGGATGTCTCCGATGTTGCGGAGGTCTTAAAGAGCAACGCGGCGGGCATCGGCCTGTTCCGGAGTGAGTTTTTATATCTTGAGAAGAAGACATACCCGACGGAGGAAGAACAGTTTGCCGCATACCGTCAGGTGGCGGAGATGATGGCGGGAAAAGAGGTCATTATCCGCACACTGGATATCGGTGCCGACAAGCAGGCAGATTATTTTAAGTTAAAGAAGGAAGAAAATCCGGCGATGGGCTACCGCGCGATCCGGATCTGCCTCACAAGACCGGAAATCTTCCGCACCCAGCTTCGGGCAATCTACCGCGCCAGCGCATTCGGAAAGATTTCCATTATGTTCCCGATGATCGCATCCCTTTGGGAGGTCCAGAAGGCGAAGGAGATCGCGGCAGTATTAAATGTGCCAAAGAGTGACAGAAGAGAC
>OLRO01002130.1_pt1 | contig 10068 bp, 9 predicted proteins | sample 1673131 | NCBI WGS metagenome assembly OLRO01 (sample SAMEA3136757, study PRJEB25190) | human gut metagenome | biome: human gut; feature: human-associated habitat; material: faeces | place: Austria | collected 2013 | reverse complement strand
CTGTTAATTTTTTAACAATGTCTATAATACCACATTTTCCGCACAAAATCAATGAAAACCTACGTTGTTCATAAAAAATTCTTCATTTATTGCAACCGGCTCTGTTTCATGGTATATTTATGGTATATTTCAAGCAATACTGAGGGGAATCCAAACGGGGGATCATGTGATATGAAATTTGTAAGAACAGAAGACTTAAAGGCAGGCATGCGTCTTGCCAAACCAATTTACAATAAAAAAGGTGTGCTGCTTTATGAGCGCAATTCCGCACTCACCGCGCCGGGAATTGCCAGTGCAAAAAATTTCGGTCTGATCGGTGTCTACATTCTCGAGCCGGCCGAACCGCTTCCTCCGCTTTCCCGTGAAGATCTGGAGTTTGAGCAGTTACAGACGGTATACATTTTCCGTCTCCGGGAAGTGTTAAACTGCATTACCGAGCGCAGAAAACTCGAAAAATACCCGGTATTTCTGGAAGATATTCTTTCCCACTACGGGTCTTTAAAACATCGTGTGAATTTTAACCAGAATCTGCGCAGCAGTGATGATTTCATGTACAAGCATGCGATCAGCACCGCAATACTTGTAACCATGATGGGCGCCCATCTGAGACTACCGAAGGAAAAACTCCGTATACTGACCACGGCTGCCCTTCTTTATGACAATGGATACCGGAATGTTCCGCGGAATATTCTGGAAAAAGGAATGAACGACCTGTCCTCATCCGATCAGGATGTCATCCAGCTTTCTCTGGAAAAAGGACTCGTTCCGCTTTCCATGTACCGGAATGATTTTGACTTTTTTCCACGCGCACTGGCTCTGATGCAGACCTATGTATATGAAGACCACCTGGAAAAACTCGCAACCGCTCCGGATCAGGAATTACAGGAAATGGCATCCATTCTGCGCATCGCCGACTGGTTTGACCAGATGACTGCGATGAACAGCGGCCATGAACCGATGTCAGAAATTGCCGCCATGCAGTATTTCAAAAAATACCCAAAGAAGTTTCTTCCGGTGCTTGTCACAGCACTTGCAGAGTGTATTCATATTGTTCCAAAGGCCGCCAGTGTTGATCTTTCCACAGGTGATAAAGGCATTGTCCTTATAGAAAACACCCGTGATTTTATGCGTCCGGTTGTCCTGCGCCTTTCTGACAATCAGATCTACGACCTGAGTGACAAAAACGTTTATCAGGAAATGCAGGTGACCGACATCATGAAAACCATGGATAACCGTGTTGCCATGGATGAAGAAACCCTAAAGCAATTTGTACCGGATGAAAAACTCCGACAATTAACGCAGGAATTCCGTAGAAAACTTGCTGCCGGGAAAAAATAGCATAACCGTAATCACCTTCCCCATGATTTATTCATGGGGATTTTTTATTTTCCACTTGACGTGTTTCCTCTATTCTGTTATATTTACTTCATCAGACGTAGTACATCTATCGTAGCAACGACAGACGAAATACGACAGATAAAGTAAGGAGGAATGCATATGGCAATCAGCAGTGATGTTATCCGTGGTTACAATGACACCATGATTCTTTATCTTCTGCTGGATCAGCCATCCTATGGTTATGAAATCTCCAGACAGATCAAAACGCTCTCCCATGAAAAATATATTATCAAGGAGACCACGCTCTATTCTGCGTTTACACGTATGGAGAAAAATGGCTATATCACATCTTTTCAGGATCAGAACACTGCAACCGGCAAACGCCGTACCTACTACCAGATCACTGGCAAAGGGCGTGCTTACTATCAGGAAAAATGTGAGGAATGGCTGCTTACGCAGGAAGTTGTAGAACAGTTTATCAGGAAAGGGGAAACGGAAAATGGAAGCTATTAGAAATTATCTGGAAACTATGTTTTTAAATCTTCCAAACACGCCAGAAGTATACAAAGCCAAAAACGAGCTCTGGCAGATGATGGAAGACAAATACACCGAGTTAAAAAATGAGGGAAAATCGGAAAATGAAGCGGTTGGCACCGTCATCGCGGAATTTGGAAATCTCGACGAACTTGCAGAAGATCTTGGGATCAAACAGTTTGTTCACCAGCCGCGACAGGAGCAGACTCCCAATGCTGTATCGCTCTCTATGGAAGATGTCAGACAGTTTCTGCGGGAACATTCCCGTCATTCCTACTTTGTGGCACTAAGCGTATTTTTGTTTATCCTTTCTGCCTGCTGTCCGATCTTTTTCGGGGCTGCTGCAGATACTTCGCTGCGCAGCAGTGATGTACTTGATGCATCCGGTATTATTCTGATGTTTGTTTTCATAGCCATCGGTGTGGGCATGCTTGTCTATTCGAATGTATGCATGGGACACTGGAAACACTTAGAGGAAGGAAATTTCGTTACTGATTTTGCCACCACAGACTACATCCATCACGAAATGGAACATTATAAAAGCACACATGCGCTCCTGCTGACCATAGGTATCATGCTGTGCATCTTAAGTGTTGTCCCACCGATCCTTTTAGATGCGGCATCCAGTTTTGCGGCAGATACACTTGAGGACTGTTCCGCCGGGTTTGTATTAATCTTTGTTGCCATCGGCGTTTTCCTAATTGTAATCAGTTCCATGCGCATGGGCGGATATCGCACACTGCTGCATCTGAACAACCAGAACACCATTGGCGGAAACTACGTTCCGGAGCAGCAGGACCGCCAGCAGTACCATAATTCCACACTGGCTGCAATCATGTCCGTCTACTGGCCAACCATCACCTGCCTTTACCTGATCTGGAGTTTTCTTTCGTTCGACTGGTGGATTACCTGGATTGTCTGGCCGATTGCTGCGATTGTAGAATCCCTGATCAAAAATATCAGTAAAAACTAATGGGAGGAGAACTGTCATGAAACGAAATGTTTATTTAATCCTTATTACCGTCATTACGATTCTCTGTATCATTGCAGGAACCGGTTACCATCTGGTGCGTTTTGGTCTCTCCGTGGCAGAAGGACTGCCGTCCTTCAGCGAATTTATAGAGGCCATCTCTGACTGGGATGATGATGATGACGATAGTGATGACAATGATGATAGCGATAATGGTATATCTACATCCGTAGATGCCAGCCAAAAAAATCTGGATGCCTTCTCATCCATCAATGCCGACTTAAATGTTGTCGATTTAACCATCCAGCGGGGGAACACTTTTTCCATCACCTGCAAAGCCAGCAAAAAGCTTACCCCGGAATATAAAGTAGAAAACAACTGCCTGACAATCACGCAGTATGCCAAAGCCCACAATGCTTTCGGCAGAAACAGAAAATGCTCCGTAACCATCACGGTCGCCGATACTTTAACCGATTTAAAACTCCATACAAACGTGGGCGATGTTGACCTGTCCGGTCTGAACGTTCTGGCACTTGACCTGCGTGCCGATGTCGGAGATATTGATCTGGAGAACTGCACTCTGGAGACTTCCACACTGGATGCAAATGTGGGCGATATTGATCTGGAAGATTGTACCTTTACTTCCATGGAAATTACCAGTAATGTGGGAGATGTCGATCTCGATTGCAAGGAAGACCTGTCCGGTTACCATATAGAATTAGGAACCGGTGTCGGAGATGTAAATGTTAATGATACCTACTGTCACCGCAGTTACTCCAACCAAGGCGATTCCTCACACTCGCTGACCATTGCCAACGATACCGGGGATATCAGCTTAACCTACTGATTCCAAAAAAGAGCGGAACACCTGACGGTGCCCGCTCTTTCTTTTTCATTATCTTTTATTTTAATGTAAGAAACAGATTTGCTTTCTTGAGTGCCGGACGAAGTGCCATGTAGATAATTACTGCAACAACGGCAGAAATGATGGCATTGACAGAAGTCGTTGTGATATTCCATACCAGCGCCACTTCTGCAGCCGGTTTTCCCATCAGCACACGCTTGTAAAAATATCCGAACAGTGGATCAAATACCACATTAAATCCAAGTCCGCAGACCGTGGCAATAATTGTCCACTTTAATACATGCTTATTGTCATTTGATGTAGAGATATGACCAATCTTGTGTGCAATCAGTCCTGTGATCAGACCGATACAAAATTTCAAAATAAATGTCTTTGGCGCATACACAACATAAACTGGATTAAACAGATCTCCGATTGTCATACCGATCGCTCCGCCGATTCCACCGTATACACCGCCAACAAGCAGTGCACCCAGCACACAGACAGCATTGCCAAGATGAAACGAAGTTGCATCTCCACCCGGCAGGGTAATCTGAATCTGAAGAAATGTAAAAATCACATAGGATAATGCTGCCATCAGCGCAGTCAATGTCAATTTGTAAATATTTTCGTGTTTCATAACCAATTCCTCTTTTCTGTAAAATCTAACGATATTTTACAGCAGAATGGTTATATGTAAATATCCAGTTTTATATATTTTTATAGGGCCAGGCAATCCTGTCTGACCCCATCGCTCTTAATTTCCACACTCAATGGAAATTTCATTAAATGTTCCAAGAATATCATCGACTTCCATTGCCTGTTTTTCCGCTCCGGATTTATCAATGATTGCATGCCCCTGATGCATCATGAGAAGACGATCACCGTATTCCACAGCGTAGCGGAGGTTGTGAGTAACCATAATCGTGGTAACCTTCTTCTCTTTTACAATTTTTCCTGTAAGCTGCATAACGATCTCTGCCGTCTTCGGATCAAGAGCAGCCGTATGTTCGTCCAGAATCAAAAATTCGATCGGCTTCATAGTCGCCATAAGAAGTGCCAGTGTCTGCCGCTGTCCACCGGAAAGTGCCCCGACCTTTGTATGCATCTTGTCTTCCAGTCCCAGCCCAACACTTGCAAGAAGTTCACGATACGCATCCATTCTCGCATGGTTGGTTCCTCTTCCGAGACCATAAGCCTTTCCCTTGTTGTCCGCAATTGCAAGATTCTCCAGAATTGTCATGGACGGACAGGTTCCCTTGGACGGGTCCTGAAATACACGACCGATTCTGCGGTGACGGATATAATCTTTCTGACGGGAAATATCCACTCCATTCACCAGGATCTTTCCGGCATCCACCGGTATGCTGCCGCAAATGATGTTCAGCATGGATGTCTTTCCGGAACCATTGCTTCCGACAACGGAAACAAACTGGCCATCCTCAATTTTCAGGTTAAAATCTTCAAACAGGCAGATCTCGTTGATCGTACCCGGATTATACATTTTGTGAATATGCTGTAATTCCAACATCTATGCCACCTTCTTTCTCTTTTTGCGATCCATGCCGAGAACTAAAATCACAAGAAACAGTACCGCTGTAATCATCTTCAGATCGGAGGATGGCATTCCCAGTTTGATGGCAATTGCCACACATGCTTTATAAATGATCGAACCAATAATTACGCTTGTTGTCACACGAATGAAAGAAACTTTTTTCAGCAGGCTGATACCGATGATCACGCTTGCCAGACCGATGACCATCGTTCCAGTTCCCATAGAGATGTCAAAATATCTCTGCTGCTGTGCAAAAATACATCCGCTCAATGTTACCAGTCCGTTGGCAATCGCAAGGCCGATGATTTTCATAACGCCTTTGTCCACGCCCATCGAAGTGACGATCGTCTCATTATCTCCGACTGCCCGCAGCAAATAGCCGGATTTGGTGCTCATATACCAGTCCAGTAAAAACTTCATAATCAGCGTAATCACCAGAATGATAATCGTATTTGCAAATGGTGCAAGCGATCCCGTAAAGATCTTTTTTACCAGCGCATTGTCAAACAGTGTTGTCATGTTATAAATCGGCACATTGGCCCTGCCCGCAATACGGAGATTTACCGTATAAAGAGCTGTCATCATAATAATTCCGGACAACAGATCCCGTACCTTTAATTTTACATGAATCAGTCCGGTCAGTGTTCCTGCCGCCACTCCTGCCAGAAATGAAATCAGAAGCGTCAGTATCGGATTTACTCCCTTCGTGATCAGTACCGCGGAAATTGCAGCTCCAAGCGGAAAACTTCCGTCAACCGTCAGATCCGGAAAATCCAGAATCGTATACGTAATATAAATGCCGAGTGCCATGATCGCATAGATCATACCCTGTTCCAGTACGCTTAATACCAATGTCATGTGATACCCCTTATCTTTCCCAAATATGATTATTTTACGGTAATCTCATCAAAAGTCTGAGCCGCATCCTTGACATAAGATGCATCCAGCTTCATTCCGATCTTATCGGCTGCTGCTGTGTTTACATATAATTCTGCTTTGGAAGCTGTAATATACGGAGTCTCCGAAGCTTTCTCCTCACCCTTTAAAATCTTTGCTGCCATCTTTCCGGTCTCGATTCCAAGCTGATAGTAATCAATTCCCATGGAAGCAACACATCCGGATTTTACCTGCTCAATCTCACTTCCGAATACCGGAATCTTTGCATTATTTGCCTTGTCAAGAATGGTCTGCAGAGCATTTACCACGGTGTTATCTGTCAGGTTGCACAGGCAGTCTACTTTGCTTACCAGATCTGTTGCCGCCATGTCTATATCTGCAGAAGTGTTGATTCCGGTATCCACGATCTCGAAATCATATTTTCCGGCAAGTTCTTGGTATTCTTTTACGGTACTGCAGGAATTTGTCTCGCTCGTTGTGTAAAGAATACCTATCTTTTTGGCATCCGGCAGCATGGCACGGATCATTTTTAACTGTTCTTCCACCGGAAGCACATCGGAAGAACCGGTAACATTTCCCACGCAGGAACCGTCTTCATTGGCAAGTTTTGCAGCAACCGGATCCGATACGGCTGTGTAAACGACCGGAATTCCAGCATCCATTGCTGCGTTGTATGCACTTTGTGCACTTGGTGTTGCAATTGCACAGATCAGATCCTCTTTTGCGGATACGAAACTGTCTGCGATCGTGCTTGCTGTACCGGTATCGGTCTGCGCGTTCTGATAATCAACCGTCAGATTTTTTCCTTCCTCAATCCCTTCTTCTTTTAAACCCTCTAAAAAGCCTTCTCGGCAATTGTCCAATGATCCATGTTCTGCGAACTGGGAAATTCCAATCTTATAACCGTCCTCTGCTGAGGACGCATTTTTCTGGGTGTTTGTATTTCCCACATTACTGTTTCCACATCCTGCCATAAGTCCCATGGTGCATACTGCTGTCAAAATCACTGCTAATACTTTCTTTTTCATAATAATCTCTCCTTTTCCTTTTTCCCGATGAATAAAAAAACCGTCTCAGGATAAAATCCTGAGACGGTAATAAAGCCTTTGCTCTCTTATCGCGGTACCACTCAAATTGACAATGAATTGTCCACTCTGTCACATACATCCATATGTGCCGAATTGATAACGGGTTCGGTTCCCGGCGACACCTACTAAATGCAATCTGCTTCTTTTTCAGGCCGCCCTCAAAAGTCCATTCAGCAAATCCTTTCATGCTGCATCACACCACCTGCAGCTCTCTGTGATGTCCAGATAAGCTTACTTCTCTTTCTCATCGGTTTTCTCTTATTGTTATACTTTAATCCTTTTTGCTCGGTTTGTCAAGTTCTACCGCCAAATTCCCCGGCGTTTTCGAATCGTATCATACATATCGTGTTCCATTGCCATTACTTTTTCCACAGGAACACTTTTAAAAACCGGCATCTTCATTTTAAACCGTATCCAGAAGAAAGAATACACACCCAATGCAAGAAATACGGCTCCGGACAAAAGCAGAATCGCATTGCGTTCTGTCGGATCTGTCGAAATATTACAGATCATAAACACCGTACCTGCAATTCCGACAAGCGGCAGCACCGATCCAAACGGAACTTTGAAACTTCTTGGTGCTTTCGGAAGACGGTGCCGCAGTACCAGCACATCAATATGTGCAAAAATATAAGACACCATCCAGAATACCGATCCAACCAGAATAAAAAAGGAAATTGCATCCGATGAATCACTGCTGATAAATGCAAATACAAGAATCAGAATACTGATGAACCACACACCAACATACGGCACATTGTTTTTGTTCAGTTTTTTAAAGCAGCGCGGCATCATATTCATTTTTGCCATGCCCTGACAAATATTAGAAAGACCACTTACCGTTGAATTTTGTGTGCTGATAACCGCCAGAGCAGCCACCATTGTCATCCAGTATTTTCCTGCCCCGCCAAGAAGATTTTGACCATATAACAAATGTGGTGCGGCAGATTCGGTCAGTTTTGCCCACGGCGTATAATTATGAAAACCTAATACCATGATTGCCTGCACCAGACAAATAAGCACCAGTCCAATCATCATACCAAGCGGCACGTTTCGTTTGGCATTTTTAACATCTTTGGATATTGGAATGACATATTCGGCACCAATAAACAGCCAGAATGCCACTGCAGTTGTCGACACAATATCAAAGAAATTCGTTGACATGCTTGCCGGCTGGGAAACAACCTGTCCGGTTCCAAGCCCCAAAGCACCGATAATTCCCATAACAACCATCGAGCCAACCAAAAGGAATGCAACCAAATTCTGAATTTTAGCAAACATATCGACACCAAACAGATTTGCCACCATAACGATTACCGTCATGATAATGGTATAGCCGATGCTTGGAATCGGCAAATGAAGCGTCTGCGACATGGCATAGGCAAAAATCGATGCTTCAACACCACACGATAAAATGTTACAAATCAGATACCCTCCCACCATAGAAATCATGGTTGGAAACGGTCCCATACAAGCGAGCGTATACTGCGCCAGTCCTCCGGTCGTGTTTGGCATCAGACCATTTAACTCAGACAGCGAAGCAACCGTTGTCATATTCAGCAGGCAGGCAATAATCATTGCACCAATAAATGGGATTCCCACCGTTCCTGCTCCCTGTCCCAATGACACCAGACAGCTTGTCGCAATGACAAGCCCGACAGAAACAGAAACCACACTTCCTAATCCTAATTTTTTGTTTTTCTCCATGCCAATTCCCCCTTGTTCTCTTAAGCCATTTCCGGTTTATCCCACAATGGCAGTTCCACACCAATGCCTTCTTTTAAAGCACGGCGGTAAACAGTAGCTCCCCATGCGATATCCTCAACCGGCATACCTCCGACAGAATATACGATAATTTCATCTTCGCTTTCCCGTCCTTTTCTCTCACCGGTAATCACATCTGCCACATCAATAATGTCTTCTCTTGTAATTTTCCCCATCTGTTTTAAATCCGTAAATTTACTTCCTACAATCTGCACCTGATCGTAAGTCGGATATGGATATTCCTCCTCCCACGCCTCATACAATTTGTAGTTGTCCACAACTTTTTTACAGCCATTTACAAGGAAATCCTCATCAAAACGAGCGGCTGAAGGCATACTGATTAGTGCACCTTTTTTAATCCATTTCGTATCAATATAAGGAAACTCTGCCTCACTGTCTTTTACTGTTGTTGTCATGCTGATAATGTCACTGTCTTTTACAGCTTCCTCGATAGAATCACAAATCACAATATTTTTGATTCCCGGACATTCTTCTTTGACAAATGCAACAAATGAATCAATGGACTTTTGTCCACGCCCCTTAATTTTTACGGTATCAATGCCCGGTCTCACGCTGACAAAGGCACGAAGGGAAGTTTTCCCCATAACACCCGGTCCGATAATAGCGACTGTTTTTGCAGCCTCTCTTGCCAAATATTTGCAGCCAACACCGGGAATTCCCCCTGTTCGGTAAGAACTCAAAAGGTTTGCCGACATCATCGCAAGTGGTGCCCCCGTATCTTTATCATTTAACATCATCATCAAAATGGAGCGTGGCAGCCCTTTTTTCTTATTCTCCATATTCGATCCGTACCACTTCATCCCCGCCATCTGATAGCGTCCGCCAAGATATGCCGGCATCGCCATGAATCGTCTGTCCTCTGCATTTTTCGGCATTCCATCAAATTCCGGGTCATCCGGAAAAGTCACCATGCAGCCATGGGAGTTGTGATTTTTTCCGCCCATCACATAGTCCCCTTTATGTAAAGTCAACAATAAATCTTCCATTGCCTCCACACAGGCATCCATATCCGTCACACCTGCCCGAATCATATCCGGTTCACTTAAATATAAAAATT
>OLRO01002128.1_pt1 | contig 10080 bp, 18 predicted proteins | sample 1673131 | NCBI WGS metagenome assembly OLRO01 (sample SAMEA3136757, study PRJEB25190) | human gut metagenome | biome: human gut; feature: human-associated habitat; material: faeces | place: Austria | collected 2013 | reverse complement strand
TTATTATTTTAGGGAGCCCATCCCCTGGGGGAGGGCGCACGGGTTATGGGTGCGGGCGGCAGCCCCTGTAGGTCTGGGCGGATTAGCGGCGATTCGCCGCCCGCCCAGGACTGCAGGGGCTACCGACTGCGCCCAAGGGTGGGGCGGAGGGGAGATTGTCTGCTAGCTATCTATCTGTTGGCTATCTGTTGTTTGTTTCTAGCTATCGTTATCCATATGTTGTATAACATCTTTTTGGGTGGTTTCGTGATGCTATCTATTTGTCCTATAGTATTACTTTTGGGGTATCAGTTTTGCATATACCCTTAAATTGAGGGTTACAAGCTGAATATCACATATTTACAGAAATATTAGTTGGCACTCCAACGGCGGTGCTACTGCACCGCCGAGAGCGCATTCTGATTACGGTTCCCCAACTCTTCCATTTAGCTATCTCTGCATTTCATAACTTAGGTTTATCTCGTTGAGTAACGAAGCATGTACCGTGTCATATCAGTTTGCAACCCCAAAAAGGCTGACACATCACGTGCCAGCCTATCAGAGTTGTTTTCGCTATTTGTAATTAAAGAACTTTTTATGACTTAACTCATTAATATATCAAATTTTGTTTTTATCTTTTTAGAATGGGTCTCCGAAAATGTTGTGGAGTTCATTCACATCTTTATCGGTCCGTATCTGATTTCTTTCTATTCTACTGCTTAACTTTTTAATCTCATCCTCATATCTTTGTATCTGTTTCTTTATTTCGTCATTGACCTTATTTCTTATGCTAACATATCTGTCGATATTCTTTTTAGAGAAGCTTTCTGTAATTTCAGATTGTCTTTCTGCCCATTTTCTAAACTCTTCAACTGAGTGTGGATGGTCTTCTTTATATTCTTCTTTTCTCTTTTGCTCAATATCTCGGCAGGTAAGCTTTCCATAGTTTTCTGCGTCTGGGAGCCACCATTCACCATGTTCTTTTGAGAGATTGCGTGCGACCTGGTGGCAGGCTTCCCTATATGCTTCAGAAAGATTTTTGTCTTTACTCTTTGCTATAAGTCGATACATCATTATCTTTTCAGTTCGGCTAGGATCTTCCATCTCTGTTTGTCGTTGTGGCTTATAGTGTGAGTGTAAGAATTTAGTGTTGAATAGCTGCAATTTCTTGCATCGATTCGTCCTTTCTTTTAATCTTGTTGCACCTTTGGTTATCCATTTGGCATAGATGAAGCAGAATAGCCATTCCGAGCAGGTGAAGAAAGTTGCAGCAAGACTATCCAAATTATCAAAGGCATTAAGGGATAAATCTACGATATGATTATCTCCTAGGTCTATCCACTTTCTACCCTCTGAGTTCATTGAAAACTCTACCCTCCACACATCAATCTTTTTTGCGCTCTCGATTGGTATCTCTTGATTTACGGCGGTACCGGGAACAACGCATATCTGCTTTGTTCGGATTTCAATCTCTTTTGTTTTAGGGTTACGGTATTCATATCTGACCTTTTGCAAGTCACACAATCCTGCCTTCACCCAGGTATCTTTGATGTAGAATTTTCCCGTGTTGGTCTCAAGTTCGAGAGTTTTATTATAGAGTTTTGTGCTAAGGGCTGATTTTGGGCTACCCCATTTAAGTGAATTCCATGTTCGCCCGGTCTTTGTCTCTTTTCCATGGGCACCTAAATCGATGGGGATTCTCCAACTATCATCGCCATCTGAGGAGTGCGCATCTATTTTTGATTGATGCACTTTCCAAATTTTGTCTTTCATGTATTTGTTTGCCAAATCTTGTGGTTTCATTCCATTATCGAATATGGTAAGGTCACAACAAACATCAACTCTTGAAATTCCCTTATACTCATAGCCATATTTGATAATGAAGTTCGTTAACTGCTGCACTGGGTTTGGCTGATATAGGGTACGGTTGGCCAGCCTAATATGGCAAGATTCGGGCTCGAAGATTCCTCCATTCTGTTTAAGAGAGTAGGGGTTTCGTTCTATCTCTAGAAATGGGTGTCTGCCATTCATAAGCGTGAATTTTTCCCGATATTGTGGTGTTCCATATTCTCGCTCTTCAACACTCCATCCTAGTTTTTTGTAGTATGCAGCATTCATAACATACCCTTTTGACTCCAGGCAATAAACCGAGAGCCAATCCAAGTTAATGCACTTGATTTTGTTGGGTGATGTTATGAGTTGCTGCATAAATTATTCTTTATTATCTATAGACTTATCGTCTTATTTAGCTTGTCGTTGAGATAGACTTTTATATTTTTGTTTATTGTGTCTCCGACTATCTTAATGCGATTACCATTACAATGTTTAATGTGATAGATAGCAAGTTGAGAGATTTCATTAAACTCGTAATTCTGCAATTTATATCCGTCTTGGATATAGCTTTTAACCGTTGCATTTGTTATGCGCTCAATTTTATTCTCAATCATAATTTTCACTTTAAAATGGCATATCTCCGTTCTTATTTGAAGGGGGTGTTGCTGTATTTGCAGGGGCTTGAGCTGGATTTGTGTTGTTTTGGTCCTGCTCTTGATGACCGCCACATAATTCTACTTCACGGACAAACAAATTTATTCCGGTCTCCATCTTATGAGTTTTTGGAGATGAGTAAACGACAAAACCAGGAATACCCCTAACATATACTTTCGTTCCTTTTTTGAGAAATGGTGTTAAGCCTTTGCCATCTCCATTAAGGGAACAACTAACCCAAGTTGTTTGGGTGCTGATAACTCCTGTTTGTTGGTCTACCCATTTATCCGTATGGGCAACACGAAAAGAAACGAACTTGTTTCCGTTGTACTGCTTAATCTCGGCATCTGCGCCAAGATTGCCAATGATTTCCAATTTAATCATAATCTATATGCTTTAAATGTTACTACTATTTTGTTTATCCCTGGGATATTTGCCAAGGCTTTGATAAAGCGATGAATCATAACGCTATACATTTCTGCTATACACATTCATTTTCACGTTATAGCCGAATCTGATTGTTCGCTTGACGATGTATCCTTCAGAAATCATCCAATTGAGCAATCTTCTAGCTTTATCTTTGTTTATTTTTAATCTTGCTGCCACATCATTAACATTTAGCTGAGGATTGCTTCTCAGCATTGTTAAAATGATGTTCGCATTTGATTCTTTCTGTTGTCTATCCATAGGCTATTCTCATTTGTTCTGCTCTAAATAATTCAATCGTTCAACAATTTTATGATATGTTTCAGCCATCGAAATGCCTAGTATTTTGCTAGACGCTTCAATAACTTTTAATACACTTCCTAATGCTTCTTTTGCAAGATTGCATTGATTCTGATAGAGGTAGTTTACGAAATCAAGCTTTTTATGTATTTCGGCTACAGTTGCACCGCTATCATTGAGGTATGCTTTATAATTCTCGAACATAACGTCATATCCGTTTTTGCTGCAGCAATTTATGAGTACCGAATTATTCTCGATTGTCTCATCTAATGCTTCCATATCAGCAGTAATGCCATCTACATAGACTACACCTTCATCTGATATGGTTATGTTTACTTTAAGAACTTTTTCTTCCATGGAGATTTTCTTTTTTGTTTATATCATATTTGCGAAAGATAACTGCATCCTTTCGCCAAGGAGGACAACATACACCTATAATTTCTACATTGCAGGATTTGCGGGTCTTGAAATAGCATCCTCGGCATCCTTGTACTGCCTTAACGACAATCAACCGAATGCCGTTGTATCTGATTATTTGTCCTATGTCGATTTCTTTTAGTTCCATGTCTTTTGGACTTATAAGTTATTTAACTCTGGCTTAGGTTTACTCCGGGGGAAACGAAGCATGAACCGTGTCATTTCAATCTGTACACACATATATCAGCATTACCGATATACTTGAACTTTTCGCAAGTCAATAGCCCCTTGCATACCATCTTATTCATTAATCTTCTGACCGCTTGTTTGTTGGTCGTGAATAATCGGCTTGCCACGTCTGTAACTCTGACGCTTTCATTTTTGGCAATGACCTTGCGAATGTTAGTTGTTGTTATACTGCTCATAGGCTTTCTTTTTTATGATTCAACATCTCTAATCAGAAAAGCAACCGGGTACACATCGCAGTTTTCAGCTTGCAGTTGCAGTGCGCCTTCATACGTTACTTCCCAACCACATGTTCTTTGGACTTTTGCCCAATCTGGATAAATATCTTCTCTGATTATATACTCATCGTAATAATTCTCATCGCTATCTGATGTAATGATGTTTTTTTCGATTTTTACTTTAAAATACTTCTTCATAAGCCATTCTATTTATCATATTGAGGAACACTACGACAATCGGTAGCAGATAAGGGACGTTATAATAAACAGAGCCATTTTGCTATATAAACAAAAAAGCATCGCAGAGAGGTTTATTTCGTCTGCGATGCCCATGCTATCGTTTTCCTAATGCCGTTCGGATGGTCGCTCCTCAGCGTTGCCCCTATGCTCATTAGGATGATGCAAAGATAGAGATTTCTTCACTTTGCGCCAAGCATTTTCAGCGATTTTTTTTGCGCTGCAACACAAATTTAACTATAAATCCGAATATAATTACAATAATCAAAATAACTAGCCATTTCCAATTTTTCGTTTTAACATTTTCTTTGGATTTTTCTGTCGTTTTTGTCTTTTCTTTCTTCTTAATCTTTGCCGATTTTTCTACTTTGGCTAGTTGCGAAGAGGAAGAGAAATGCTTTGATATGGTTATTCTAAGCTTACCTTTTCGGGGTGGCTTGTCTGTTGATGGGAGGATGGGTTTCAACCATTTAGGGATATTGGTTGTATCTGTGATACCGGAAGCTTCTTCACCATCGAAGTACCATTCAACCTGCATTTCCTCAGCCATATTTTTGCACTGAGATGCAGAATCCGAAATAATGTCTGTTGTAGTTGTGCTTGAAGTTATATGTCTCTTAGTAGCGCAAGATGCAAACATTATTATCATTATGAGGGAATATATTATCTTTTTCATTAGGCTTTGAAATTGAAATTGTAATGATGTCTAGGAGTTCGGGTTCTGTTCCATTGAACGTGCAACCATTGTGCGGTTTTTGAGTGTTCGAACAGTACCGTGTCCACTGATGGAAGCTTTTGCAGATAGGAAAATAGTATCTTTGCCTCTTCGGCTGAAGATATATGTATGTCTGCTGCGTTGCCATCTTGGTGCCAGGAGTTGGGGACCCCACCCACCAGTTTGTTAAGTTGCTGACAACGGAAGCCCGAATTTATCTTGATAGGCTTACCATATAGTCGGCGAAGAGGATCAAGGACCATATCTACACCGTATTGCAAGTTATCAATAACTGCTTTGTTTGGTGTATTGTCAATCTTATGCCTAGCTGCCGTTTCACTTCTAGTTAGTTCTGCAAGGGTGAAAAACTCACTCTTAATCTCCGTGTTTGTTGTCGTTGTCTGTCTGCCCATAGCTACCGAGTTTATAATTTAGGTGAAATACACTAGCCGCGAATATTAATAGTTGTGCGACAAATATCAGAACACCCGCGGCTATATCGTGATGTTCCGAAACTACTATAGAACAAATTCCGATAGCTATAGCGCTAGCTACGCAACAGACACCGGAACCATATTCTACCTTGTCTTTTGTGTCCCTGCCCATTTCTTTAAGTTACAAAAAAGGGATGGCAATTTATGCCACCCCAATTATTTATAATCGATGCACTTAACAAAACTACAATTCTACGTTGTCGCCATCACCACCTGGGAGTGAGCCGGAACCAGAACCGCCCGCATTGCCATCCTTATCTTGACCGCTCACTACAACGTTGAATGAGATAGAAGCAGGATTTGTGGTATCAGTGCCTGCAACATTAATTGTAATTTTTGCAGTACCATTGCCAACTGCGGTAATCTGTCCAGTTGATGAGTTGACGGTAGCGATTGATGCATTATCGCTTGAATATGTAACTGCTGCGCCCGAAGGTTCGCCGGACAAGGTAGGAGAAGCAACCGTGCCACCCTTAGCAGAAATGCTAACGCTCTGAGCATTCAATGATAACTGAGGAGTAGGTAATGTTGCAACGGTAGGTTCATTTGCCATTTCACCACCGTTCAAGATGAGTTCACTCTCGATAGGATATGTTGCCAGCTGACTGCCAACTTTAACGCCTTCAATGATAGTTTTGTTACCTACCATTGTTGCATTTGAGCGCAACCAAGTACCCGCATTCTGACGGCTAAGGATGACTGCGCCGAAATTAGCTTCAGAGGAAGAAAGTTTGAGCACACCCGGACTCAGATTGACGTTAATGTCAAGGTCTGCGTGGTTGCTTTCGAAGCTGAACGCATCGTGAGGGTTTGCAATGGCACCTGCCTTGTCTGCCTTCAGACGTACAATATTCAGCTGTCTAGGTGTGTATTTGAAAACACCTGCAACCAGGGATGCGTTACCGATAACCCAAACAAATGTTACCATATCACCCTTCTTGATACCCATTGCATCGTACACTTTTTCAGCGGTTGATGCGTCTGCAATTTTGTAAGTCAACACAATCTGATTGCTAGCGTTGATGACGAAAGGCATAGCAGGAAGACTACCCTTTGCAATGATATAGTGCATAGGGTTGACAAGTTTGTCACCGTATGCGTTAAAAGCATAGGCAGCGTTGCTATTCTGTGATACCTCACGGAATTTGTTAAGGTTCACTCGCATAAACTCGCTCATACACTGCTGACCAACCGTCTTACCTTCGAACGAATGGTCGGTAATAGCCTTAAGATAGGAGTAAGCGGCGCCGATAGTTGCCATCAACATGCGCTGTCTCATCTGGGAGATTGTGCGAGGGTTCTTCACTCTTGTTACTCGTTCCTTAGTAATCTGCTCTCCGTGCAGTTCGGAAAAGGTGAAGTTTTTGGTGGAACCACTACGGATTCCAAAGAAGCCTTTAGATTTAGCCATAATAACTCAAAGATATGTGGGTGCCTATGTATGCCGTATCCTGCCGGGGGTACCCGTACCCAGGAGGGCGGATTTCAACGTGGGCAAAGGTACGAAATAGTTTTGATTCGGAGGTAAAGGCGACTTACTTCGGAATTACCTGCCATTTCATAGCGATTATTTATTATTCTTTTACATTTTAACATATCAACTTTAACTTTCATTAATTGTGGTTAACTTATTTAAGACAATAAAACCGCCATCCCTTTAGGGGTGGCGGTCGGGGTTGATGGTGGTCCGAGGGATGGCGGCGGAAGCCGCCACCCTTATACCTTATGATTACTCATATATTCATTGAGCGCAAGATTAATAAGTCGATTGCGTTTCATATTGTTGAGCTTGCAAAAGAGCTCCATTTCTGCGAATACTTCAATATCAACTTTGGCTGATATTGCCTTTTGGTTTATCTGTTTCATACGCTTATATATTTAATAAGGATGGTAACTATACTCATTATTATAATGAATATTATAAGTTCTGTTTTATTATGAGGTCTAAAATCATACATTATTATATGCTTTATCTCGGAAAAATCTTAAGTGTTCCTCCTTGAGGATCATCCAATACTCCTTTTCAGCTATACTTAGGTGTAACAAATGTAGGTCTCCTGCTATATTGTATTTGAGCCAATTTCCAGGAGCCAGGAGATTATCACAAAAAGATTCACCGGATGGAGTTCTGATGTGCTTTTTCATCCATTCAACCATTTCACTCTCTACCTTGGGATAGTTGCCTATTCCTCTTATATCTATGCGAGTGCAAGATAATAGTTTAAGGAGGTTTCTTTCTAGCTTGATGAGATGGCAAAAGGTTTGCTTACTAATGTGGTTTATTCCGTACATGAGTACACCATTTGTATGCAGAGAAGCAACCCGATTAAGGGTTGCTCTCAATGCGTTCATCAATTTTAAATTCATCTTAGCCATGATTCATAATCCATTTAATCAATAAAGCGATGATTACCCAATAAAAAGCATGTGTGAAAAACAAATTGAGGAAACGGAAAAACCATTCATCCTCGTGATAGGTTTCTTTCTTCATAAAACGATAGCATTTAATGGGGGTTGGTTAAGCCCCCGTTACCTTATATATTAACTAATGTTCTAGGCAGTCCACAAATGCAGAAAGGTAACTCCTTCCAATCAATAGTAACCCAGTCGTAACATTCAATTTCATCTTCACTTTCGGGATAGCTACCCTGCCAATCCTTCAAAAAGAAAGCGGTACCATCTTCGTAACAGACAAAAGAAGTTTTGCAATATGCGGATGATGCAAATACTAAGTATGTACCTTCTTCGCTAAGTGGTAGAATGTTATCTATATTATAGATTACATTTTCTCCTGAGCAATTATATTCTGCTCTCTCAACAAGTTGCTTTGCTAAACTCTTTATCATATAAATGCGCTTAACCGTGATGCGCCTAGGGCTGAAATGATTAATTAATAACTCTATTATATTCCGACTGCATAACTGCATTGCTAGTATGCAGATATATTTGCGTTGTTGCTATTGAGGTATGTCCGAGGATTTCTCGCAATACGTCTAATCTCATACCCTCGTTGATGGCTCTAGTGGCAAATGAGTGTCTCAACTGGTGAGGGCTGGCATCAACCCCGATACGCTTAAAGGCGGCATAGATAGCATATCTAAATTCTCTATCATCCCATCTTTCAAAAATGGCTCCCTCCTTTTTACCTGTAGCCTTAAGCATTTCGATTATGTAAGAAGGGAAATAGATACATCTTTCTTTTCTACCTTTTCCCATAATAATCGCCTGGGCGGTGCTTAGATTGATGTCCTCGTATTTGAGGTTTCTTGTCTCTGAAACTCTTAGCCCCATAGATGCCATCATCATTATAGCAAGCTTGATGTCTTTTCGTGGCTCCTGCTCCACTGCCTTGATGATGTCCTCGGCATTGATGGTATGAGGGATAATCTTATCTTTTTTGGGTGATACAAGATATTTGGCTGGATTCTCAGCTAGCTTATATTGTATCATCATCCAATTATAAAGACCTCGGATTGCTGATATATTAGCTATGATGGTGTTATTGCTTGCCCCTGCTGCCTTTTTATTAGCGAGATAGATAACTATATCATCAGCCTTAATATCGGACCATCTACGACCGCCATTTGCTTTAGCAAATGAGCGTAAAGATGCCTCGTATTGTCTAGCGGTATTCATTGAGTACCCTCTAGTATATACCAGGTAGTTAATGTATTCGGTAATCATAAAACGATAGCATTGTTATGAGGGGTGGTTAGCCCCTCGTTACCTTTGTTACTTCGATTTTTATATATTGATTATGATTCTAAATTTACCGTCTCCATAATAATCAAACCAAGTTTTGTTCAAGTAATCTGATACGGACATTAACGATTCCAAAAGCAGGTGTAGCTCATCAGATTCTTTTGCACTAACAGATTCCAGGACAATAAATTGTCCTTTCACCATTTGAGCGTTTGTCGAATTGCTCCAACTCAAACCGAATGCCATACCGAAAGAAGTTTCTTCCTTAATCTCAACAAATGAGTTTTTTAAACCAGTAGTGTTAAGATACTGACACAATTTATAAAGGTTATTGAACGTCATATTGCGATAGCGTTAAGAGTTAAGGGATGACCACCATCCCCCTTCCTCTGCTGCAAAGGTACGGCTTTTTTCCGATACCATCAAATTTTTTAAGTTAAAAGTATATACTTTTAGTTAACACTTATGTTAAAAAGTATATACTTCTCGGAATGCTCCAGGCTCTATGATTTCACCCACCACACATAGAAAATTTTCTCTTTTCTTATGTTCTCGAAATTGTTTCTTTGATATATCATAAAAAGAAAAAATTCAAAAAATGACCCTACCTATGAAAAAATAATTTTTTCTTTTTATCTTCATATCCCCATTCAGCCCTCGGCAACATCCTAAATGTCTTCTTTCAATTTTGAATGCAGGGGTTCTTGGGCTGCATGCCCAAGGTTCCCTGCACGAAAAATTGAAATATTTGATTGCCCCAATCTGTTGGGAGCCCGCCCCCTGGGGGGAGGGCGCACGGGTATGGGTGCGGGCGGCAGCCCCTGTAGGTCTGGGCGGATTAGCGGCGATTCGCCGCCCG
>OLRO01002121.1_pt1 | contig 10110 bp, 9 predicted proteins | sample 1673131 | NCBI WGS metagenome assembly OLRO01 (sample SAMEA3136757, study PRJEB25190) | human gut metagenome | biome: human gut; feature: human-associated habitat; material: faeces | place: Austria | collected 2013 | reverse complement strand
ATAGACATAATGTAGTTCCGCGAAAACTCTGGTGATTTCGTTTGTTGGTATGCAAACCCAAGAAGTAACGATTAAACCTCATGTAAAGGTAATTTTGAAATCCGATTCTGAGCTGCTTGAAGAGGTTGTGGTTACCGGTTACGGTACATTTAAAAAAGCATCATTTACTGGAGCTGCTTCTACTGTAAACACTTCCACCTTGGAAGATGTACCTGTTCTTTCTGTTGCCGACAAACTTTCTGGTAATGTCGCTGGTGTTACTTTTGGCTCAAGTTCAAGTAATCCGGGTTCTGTAAGCAGTATCCGTGTACGTGGTATGGGTTCCATCAATGCCGGAAACAATCCGCTTTATGTTATTGACGGAACACCGGTCACAAGTGGAGACTTATCCGAGTTCACTTATAGTGATGCAGGAACTGATATTTTGTCTTCACTCAATACCAATGACATCGAGTCTATCACAGTTATCAAAGATGCGGCTGCTGCCTCTCTTTACGGCTCGCGTGCTGCTAACGGTGTTGTGGTCATTACGACGAAAAGCGGAAAACAAGGCAAAACAAATGTAAGTTTCCGTTCCGACTGGGGTTTCTCAAACATGGCAATAGATTATCGTCCTATGCTCGACGGTGACTCGCGCCGCGAACTCTTATGGACCGGTCTCAAGAATTACGGGTTATACACCGGAAACATGTCCGATGCAGATGCCGTAACTTTTGCAGACCAGAACATCGAGGACTTTGCTTCAAAACCCTCAACCGGATGGACGGATTGGAAAGACCTGCTTTTCCGTAACGGTTCTCATCAGAACTACCAGTTGAGCGTATCTGGCGGTAACGACCGTACCAAGTTCTACACCTCAGCTGCTTATACCAATCAGGAAGGTATCATTTACAAACAAGGTCTGGAACGTTTCACTGGTAATGCAAACCTCACTCATAAGTTTGGAGACTTTGAAGTTCAGGTTACAAGCCAATTCTCAAAAGTAAGACAAAACAAAACTAATGAAGCTACCTCCTATGATGGGCCTGTGGCCAATTACGCATTCTTCCAGAGCCCCTCATCAACCCCTTATAATGAAGACGGCACATTAAACAATGGTTGCGGCGTATTTGGAGTCAATCCTTTGTATGAAAGAGAACACAGCTCCGACGTTTATACCCTGATGAAGGCATTCAATACAATCAAGTTGACCTATAATATTTGGGACAAGTTGAATTTAAGTGAAAAGATTGCTTATGATTACGCACAAGGTACCAATGATGTTCTTTGGGACAGACACTCAAACAACGGCGCTCCGGGTGGTGTCATGCAGCGTATTGTCAATCGTAATGACCAGCTGAATACACAAACCCAGCTCTCTTACATCAACTCTTTCGGTCTGCACAATATTGATGCCCTGCTTGGTTTTGAAACACAAGATACGGAATATGCTTTCAACTACATGGCAGGCCAAGACTATCCGGGTGATTTGTACGAATTGACAAATGCCGGTTCAACAAGTGCCGAGACCAACAGACAGAGCTATCGCATGACTTCGTTCCTCGGACGTGCCAATTATAACTACGCAGACAGATATTATCTCGGTCTCAGCTATCGTACCGACGGAAGTTCACGTCTGGCAAGAGAAAACCGTTGGGGAAGTTTCTGGTCGGTTTCTGGAGCATGGAGATTCATAGACGAAAGTTTCCTGAATCCTGTCAAGAGTGTATTGACAGATGGAAAGCTCCGTGTGTCATACGGTGTAAACGGAACGCAACCATCAGACTATTACGCTTATATGAATCTTTATAAATACGGAATCATATACAATGGACAGTCAGGAATGTCAATCGTCGGAATTGCAAACCCGGACCTGAAATGGGAAAAGAACAAAACATGGAATATCGGTCTCGACCTTTCATTCATCGACCGTATCTCTGTAACATTCGACTACTATCAGCGTAAAACCAGTGACCTTATATACGACCTCCCCGTATCACAAGTCGGCGGATATTATGATGGCAATTATGGGTATACCACCCCGCAAAACATCGGTTCACTGAAGAACTCCGGTTTTGAGTTGACCATTACATCAACCAATTTCAGAAACAAGGATTTCACGTGGACCACTTCTCTGAACATGGCACACAACAGCAACAAACTGACCAAATTGGATGGCCAGCAGAATGAAATCGTATCAGGACCGCTGATTCACCGTGTAGGCGAACCTTACTATTCATACTATGTTTATGAATACGCCGGAGTCGACGCCGAGACCGGTAAAGAAATGTTCTATCTGAATGACGGAACAGAGAATGCCCGCAAGACAACTACAAATATCTCTGAAGCCAACAAAACTATTGTAGGCAGGCATCAGGCTAGTATAGAAGGCGGTCTTACCAACAACCTCAAATGGAAGTTTATCGACTTGGGCTTCACTTTCACTTATTCATTGGGTGGTGATGCTTTTGACTACTCCACTTGGCAGCACTCCAATGGCGGTTCACATCTATACGGTGGTGCCGTACCGACATACTATGACATCTCAAAGATGTGGACCGGCCCGGGCGACACGAATGCCACATTGCCTAAATTTGAATATGGAAGCGCTGCTTCACTGTCTTCACGCTGGCTGATGCCTACTGATTATCTACGTCTGAAGAACCTCACATTAGGTGTAAGCATTCCGCAAAACTATATCAACAAGCTTGGACTTAGCAAGGCAAGAATTTACTTCTCGGGGTCCAACCTGCTTACATGGAAATCTAAAGACTTATTTGTAGATCCGGAAATGCGTGTAGACGGACTATGCACATTTGAGACTCCGGCATTGAGAACATATACATTCGGAATAGAATTGAATTTCTAACTAATAAAGATACGAAAATGAAAATATTAAAGACATTATACACAGCAACGCTTTGCGCAGCTATGGCAGTCAGCACTTCATCATGCCTCAACAGTTGGCTGGATCAGTCACCCGCAGACGGAATAGATGCTGAAACCGCAATCAAGAACAGCGATGATTTGGCCAATGTGCGGACGGGACTTTATGCTGCCGTTAAAGGTAACAGTAGCCTGATTAATTATTATGGACGCCTCATGTTCGTATACGGTGACATGAGAGGGGAAGATATCCAATATGAATATAACGGTGGAAGTGGAAGAGCAAACTTCTACTACTATATGGAATATACAACTGCAGACAATTTCACCACCTCAACAGCCGTATGGCAGATGCCTTATGTAGTCATTGCACGCGCCAACCGTCTGATTCAGGCAGCAGAAAGTGGCAACCTGACCGATGCGGCAGAGGCAAAAGCCACTATTGACCAATATGATGCAGAAGCAAAAGTTCTGCGCGCCATGGCACTGTTTGACCTTACACGTATCTACGGTAAACCTTATACGGTAGATCAAGGCAGCTCACTCGGTGTGCCCATCGCTACCTCCCCACTAGAATCGACAGAAAAGCCAAGCCGCAGCACGGTAGCTCAATGTTATGAGAGTATTGAAAAAGATTTGACAGATGCAATCAACTCAAATGCACTGCCCAAAACCAATGAAGTGGGTTATGTCAACCTTTGGGCTGCCAAAGCCTTGCAGGTACGTGTATATATGACAAAAGGCGAATGGAGCAAGGCTTTATTCGTAGCAGAAGACATCATATCAAACTCGTCTTACAAACTTTGGGAACCGTCAGAATATGTTGCAGCATGGAGCAAAAGTGATGCCAATCATTCAAAAGAAATCATGTTCGAGATTTCCATCAACAACAATACTGACTGGACAGACCGTGAAGGTATTGCCTATTTATATGCCGACAAGGCTGGCGCTTCTCCCGGATATGGAGATGTAATTGTCACAAAAGACTTCTCTGACATGCTTACATCCGACCCGGCAGACATCCGTAACGACATATTATTGGCAGCGGCAGCAGGAGGATTTGACAAGCGCAAAGTTTACATCAACAAAATGCCAGCTGTAAACGGAGATGTGCGTTACTCCAATGTCCCATTGCTACGCTTGTCAGAAGTTTACTTGTCAGCAGCAGAAGCAGCTTTCCAAGCCGGAGACAAGAACAAGGCTGCCAACTTGCTGAATGATATCATCTCCAACCGTACAACGGATGAAAGTAAACAAGTAACCAGCGGAAACATCACATTAGACCGCATCTACATTGAACGCCGCAAGGAACTTGTAGGTGAGGGACAGCGCTATTTCGATGTTATGCGCCGAGGTGAAACTGTTACACGCTACACAGACGTTAATGCCAGAGGATGGCACGACGTATTGAGCGAAGAAGCGCGTACATTCAATCGAGATTCCAAGAAAGCGCTCCCATTGATTCCCGTAGGTGAAATCAATGCCAATCCGAACATAGAACAAAATCCAGGCTATTAATCAATAGTAGCCTAAAGAAACTTGGGAATTTTCCCAATGTGTTTTTATAAATAAAGTGTTTAGAGGAGGTGTGCCAGTGATGGTATGCCTCCTTCTTTCAATATATCCACCAATATCGGTTTCACTCCGCTGACAAAACACTCAACGGCAATAACCATCAGGATAAGTCCCATCAGGCGCATCATCACATTGTTTCCCGTCTCACCCAGGATTTTGACCAACCGCGTGGAAGCACGCAATATGAAGAAGGTAATCAGATAAATAAATCAAAGCGATTGTTCCGATCAATATACCTTTCATGGCGTAAGTATGAGAGTCCTGCATCAAAACGATAGCGTTAGCGATAGCCCCGGGACCACACAACATCGGAATTCCAAGAGGAGTAATGGAAATATCATCGGCATAAGTCTTGATTTCCTCGTCTTTCAGCTTCATTGGGGTATAACGGGCTTGCAGCATATCGAAGCCAATCTTAAAGATAATAACTCCACCGGCAATACGGAAACCATTGGTAGAGATACCGAAGAACTTAAAGAGGAACTGCCCTGCAAACGTAAAGACCATAATTGTTATAAAGGCAACCAAAGTGGCGCGCGATACTACCGACTGCCGTTCACGGTCTGTCATTCCATGCGTCATGGTCAAAAACACCGGCATGGTGCCAAGAGGGTTTGTCAACGTAAAGAAGGAGGTAAAACAAAGTAAAGCGAAAGGTAAGATTGTGTCCATAGCTGTATAATATACGTTTCTGCAGACAAAAGTACAACTAAAAATTTCAATGTCACAAAATCTGCATCAATTCTTTCAGATTACTGATATGATAAGTCGGTTGGAAAGGCAGTTCTTCCTTCCCTGTTACATTATAAAACACTTGGTGCATACCCACTCCTTTGGCTCCTGCCACATCATTCTCCCAACTATCGCCTATCATCAAAGAATCACGCACTTCGGATTGTGTGGCAGAAAGTGCAAAATGAAAGATTTCGGGCCAGGGCTTCAAGATACCGATGTCATCAGAGAGAACAATCTTCTTAAAAAAGCGGTCGATACCCGCCGAACGCATCTTATGACATTGCAGCTCTTGGAAACCATTGGAAAGGATATAGAGGTTGTATTTCTCTGCCAAATATTCCAGTACCTCATACGCATGCGGCATCAGCCGACTTTTTGTGGGAATGACCGAAAAGAAATCATCAGAAAAAGCCTCGGCCAAAGCAGTATCCCCCGCCCCTACTGCCTCCAGAGGATATAGAAAACGCTGGCGGTTCAACTCTTCCTTACTGACCTGCCCTCTGCCGTATTCTTCCCACAGCTCTACATTACGATGCTGATAAAGCGTATAAAAATGCTGGAAAGAACGAAAGAAACGGTCATAATCATACTTGTGATACATCTCTTCGAATGTATCGCGTGCATTAAGAGAAAATGCCCAAAGCGTATCGTCCAGGTCAAAAAACAGGTTCTTATATTGGGATGCCATAATTTAAAGGAAAGAGATATATAAAAATAGACGCAGATTATCAATTCCAATAATCTGCGTCCGTTCTGTATCAGTCTATAACAGTGTTATTTTACCTGGATTACCAAATACTTGGACACACTCCAAAAGTCTTTCGGATTTGTAATCTTCAAAGTCAGCTGTCCTTTATCATCTTTCTCCAACGCATAAGAACCAGCGGGATGAGTAGTCAAGATATCAGCATCTTTAGAGTATAGTTTAATCTCTTTTGTCGTACGGATATCCACTTGTGTAAAGTAGTCCTTGTTGATATCAGAATCTTTCAGCACTTGGCCTTTTTTGAAAAGGCCGGTATTTGTCAATATCTTCTGGTCTTTCAGCTCCTTCTTTGTGCCAAACACAAACCAAGCCGTATTGAGTGCCTTATCTTGCTCGGCAACGGTTTTGGCCTTCGCCTCATTTTCGGCAGTCAATTCCTCCTTCTCACTAGACAAGCCGGTTACGGCAGCATCCAGTTCCTGGATACGGATATTCTTGGAAGCCAGCTCAGCCTGCAATTCTTCAATACGCTGGGTCTTTGCCACCAACTCCTGAGTCAAAGATTCTACAGCCCTCTTCAACTGGGCAGAGTTATTCTTACTGTTCTTCAACATAGATTGCAGTTTGGCAATCTGTTCCTTGTTCTCTTCCATCTGTTTACGGATAAATTCAATGTCCGACGCAATCTGCTGCTTGGCATTCAAAGAGCCTTCTGCCACAGCACCACGCTGCAAATCCACACGGCTCTCTGCTGCATTAATCTGGCGGAATCCCTCTGAAATATCATTGAAAGTGCCCATCATCTCGTCCAATTCAGCATTACGCTGAGTCAGTTCCATCAATAAAGAATCATTTTCAGCTTTCAGCTGGTTCTTACTGCCACCAGAGAAGCTGTCACACGAAGCCATTACAGCCGCGCATACAATTAAAACTGCTAACTTTTTCATACGCTTTCGTTTTACGTTTGGTTAATGAAGTTATTTAATCGTCTATTCCTGCTACTACAATCACAATTTCACCGCGCGGTTCGTTCGCCGTGAAATGTTCAATCAATTCTGTAAGCGTTCCACGCACCGTTTCTTCGTGCATCTTTGAGATTTCCCGCGAAACAGAAGCCTGACGTTCGGCACCGAAATGTTCGGCAAACTGCGTCAAAGCTTTTACCAATCTGTGGGGAGACTCATAGAACACCATGGTACGACACTCCTCGGCCAATGCCTTCAGGCGGGTCATCCTTCCTTTCTTCTGTGGAAGGAAACCTTCAAAACAGAACTTCTCATTCGGCAGTCCGGAAGCCACCAATGCCGGTACAAAAGCTGTCGCTCCCGGCAGGCATTGCACTTCGATGCCGTTACGCACACACTCTCTGACTACCAGAAAGCCCGGGTCGGATATACCCGGCGTACCTGCATCCGAAATCAAAGCTACAGTTTCTCCCCCCTTTATTCTATTAACAACACTTTCAACCGTTTTATGTTCATTAAATTTATGGTGAGATTGCATCGCATTCTTTATTTCGAAGTGTTTCAGCAATATGCCGGAGGTACGTGTATCCTCAGCAAGTATCAAATCCACTTCTTTCAGAATCCGGATAGCACGGAATGTCATATCTTCCAAATTCCCTACCGGGGTAGGCACTACATAAAGTTTTCCCATACTTATCGGTTGTTTAGCTGAAATATTTTTTGAGGAGTTCCATAAAATCGACAGCGGCTTCATTCTCTTCATCCGGCTGCACTTCCGAAACGAAAATATCCATAGCCTTGTCCAAAGAAGGAGCCTCACCCAAACGTCGTACCACTTCATTCATCCGTGCAGCATCGCCTGCGAACAGTTCGCGGACAAAACGGAATGAATCGTTCAGACTGATGGCATGTTTCAAATCCTTGGCAGGCTTGATGCGTTCTGCCAAAATAGGAACTGTTTCCGGTTCCTCACATACCATCTTCATTGTATCAGGGACGACCGGTACAACCGGAGAAACCGGTCCAGCCAAAGGAGTAGTAGCAGTAGGGATTTCCTTCAGGGGCGGCACAACAGCCGTTGGCGCCTCCTCAAGCAGTTCTTGCAACGCCTCCAAGCGTGCCTTCATCTGCTGGATATTCCGTTTTGCCACAATCCTCAATGTCGGATTGGTATCACTTGAAATGGCTTGCATCAAACATTTCAATTCCTGAATATCTAATTCTATGTCATTTAATAAGGTTTGCATATCCTTTACACAGTCCGTGTTAACGCTACAAATGTAGAAATAAATAATGAAAAAATATCGGAAAGCAAACAAAAGTGTTACTTTTGCGCTTAAATATAACACTCAAAAACATGGTATTATTTTCAGAAGATCATATACAGGAAACCAAACGCAGGGGAAGAATTGAGGTCATTTGCGGTTCCATGTTCTCCGGCAAAACCGAAGAGCTGATAAGGAGACTGAAACGGGCAAAGTTTGCCAAACAACGCGTAGAGATATTCAAGCCTGCCATAGACACCCGTTATTCCGAAGCCGATGTAGTATCGCATGACAGTCATTCCATAGCCTCCACTCCCATCGATTCATCTGCCAGTATTCTGCTGTTCACTTCAGAGATAGATGTAGTGGGCATTGACGAAGCCCAGTTCTTTGACAGCGGCCTGATTGATGTATGCAACCAGCTTGCCAACAATGGTATACGCGTCATTGTAGCCGGACTGGATATGGACTTCCGCGGTATTCCATTCGGCCCTATGCCGGGACTGTGTGCCATTGCAGACGAAGTTTCCAAAGTACATGCCATCTGTGTGAAATGTGGTCAACTTGCCTCGTTCTCCCACCGTACCGTCAAGAACGACAAACAAGTACTGCTGGGAGAAACCGAAGAGTACGAACCGCTATGCCGAGAGTGCTATCAGCAAGCCATCCAAGCCGACCAAAAAGAAAGCGGTCATTAACGAATACAAAAAACAGAGCATTATGGAACGCAAAAAGATTACATTCGACAGTTTTATCCGCGGTGTCATACTCGGTGTCATTATTATCGGCATCCTTATGCTCTTCAAGCGTCTAAGCGGCGTATTGCTGCCATTCTTCATCGCATGGCTCATTGCCTATCTGATATACCCCCTGGTCACCTTCTTCCAGTACAGATTAAGGCTCAAGAACCGGGTCATATCCATCTTCTGCGCCTTATTCAGTATTCTGATTGTAGGAGGAACCGCCTTCTATCTGCTTGTGCCTCCCATGATGGACGAATTCGTCAGGGTAAAAGATTTGGTAATAGACTACTTTTCCAACGGAACCCACGACGGCAATGTGCCCAAAACACTCTCTGAATTCCTTCGTGAGAACATAGACACCCAGTTTGTCACCCAATTGTTCAAGGAAGAGAATATGCTGAACGCCATCAAGGAAACCGTTCCCCGGCTCTGGTCCTTGTTGTCAGAATCCGTCAATCTGCTGTTCAGTTTCTTCACTTTCTTCCTCATTCTTCTCTATATAGTTTTCATATTGCTGGATTACGAAAGCATTTCCGAAGGGTGGACCCACCTGGTACCACAGAAATACCGGCCCTTCGTAATCAATGTAATGAACGATGTGAAAGACGGCATGAACAGATACTTCCGCGGACAAGCATTCGTGGCATTGTGTGTCGGTATTCTGTTCAGTATAGGCTTTCTGATTATTGATTTCCCACTGGCCATTGGACTCGGCTTATTCATCGGCGCTTTAAACCTAGTACCTTATTTGCAGATTATCGGCTTTATACCTACCATCGTGCTGGCCATACTGAAAGCAGCGGATACGGGAGGAAACTTCTGGATTATCATTGCATGCGCACTGGCAGTCTTCGCCATCGTCCAAATTATACAGGATACTTTCCTCGTCCCCAAAATCATGGGAAAGATTACGGGGCTGAATCCTGCCATCATCCTTTTATCTCTTTCCATCTGGGGTTCATTAATGGGAATGCTGGGTATGATCATTGCCTTGCCTCTGACCACTTTGATGCTTTCCTACTATCAACGCTTTATTATCAACAAAGAAAGAATAAAATATGATGAAGTAGAAATTACTGATAATCAAGAAACAAGCGATAAAGAGGAAAAATAATTGGAACTTTTTTCTACGAAACACTTGCAAATTAAATAAAAGTAACTACCTTTGCACCCGCAATCAGGAAATAACTGATTCGCAAATAAGGATTGATTCGCTAGCTCAGCAGGTAGAGCACAACACTTTTAATGTTGGGGTC
>OLRO01002108.1_pt1 | contig 10168 bp, 10 predicted proteins | sample 1673131 | NCBI WGS metagenome assembly OLRO01 (sample SAMEA3136757, study PRJEB25190) | human gut metagenome | biome: human gut; feature: human-associated habitat; material: faeces | place: Austria | collected 2013 | reverse complement strand
ATCCTTATAAAACTGCTATAATTAGATTAACTTTCCATAAAACATCTTACTTTCAAGCATGGCAAACAAGCCTCTGGGTAGTTTCTGTGCGAAACTAAATTCCACAGGACCCATTCAAAAAATGTAAATTGTTAAGTTCCAGCCTGACAGCAGATTTTTATGCTAAGTTAGTGGTTAAATCGTATCAGCTTAGGCGTCAGATTGACCTCATCGGGTGGAATCGGCCTAAGCTGAAGTGCTTTTAAGATGTCTATATCATACATTCTCCTTACTAAAAGCATTATTCAAAATAATGTTACCATTTTTATTTATTGTATCTGTATAATGATTTGTATATATCTCAATTGTTGTCTGTAGATTTTTATGTCCTAACCTCTCCTTAATATACATAAAACTAGCTCCATTTTCATATAATATTGTTCCATGAGTATGCCTTAAACTATGTGTATCATACTGAGGGAAGTGCAACTGTTTATGAATTATAGAGGACGTATGTTGTGTTGTTCTCGCACTAATATATGAGCCATCTTCTCGTCTACAAATAAAATCAACTTCATAAGGTGACTTTTCTTGAGATACTTTATTCATTGGTAATATGTCATCAGTTTTGGCATATGTCATTTCATTTTCACAATAATAATAATTATAGTATTTATCAAAATATGCTCTTGCTTTTAGCTGTTTATCATGTTCTTTTTTCAGAGTTTCTAGTATTACATCGTCAAGTTCTATTGTTCTAAAAGAATTATATTTAGGCTTAGAGAAGTACCAATATCCATTAGATTTAGATGTGCCATTAGTTTTCTTCTTCTCTTCTTCCGATCTTGCTTCGCCTGCTTCCCATTGAACTTGTCTATTAACTGAGAGTGTTTTATTCTCAAAATCAATATCTTCCCATACAAGTCCATATATCTCTCCCAAGCGTAATCCTGTATGATAACCAATCATAATAGGGATATAAGCTGATGAGCCTTTGGGGAATCTTTCAAATATTTTTTGCATAACATCTTGAGGAATATATACGTGTTTCTTACTTCTCGTAGTTTTCTTTGGTTGTTTCTTTGTCGGAACTACTAAATTTATTGCAGGTGTTGATATGATATAATGTCTGTCTAAAGCATAAGTAAATGATTTTGTTAATAATCCTTTAACTGAGTTTACTGTATTGATTGAGTAGCCTTCATCATACATTTTGGTAATGAAGTCTTGCAGAGTATCTTTGGTGATAGTTTTTAGCTTATATGAGCCGATTTCAGGTTTGATATATAATCTAATCTTCTTTTCATATCCTACAAGCGTAGAAGATTTGCAAGTGAGCTTACAGTCTTTCTCTAACCACATATCTAGGAAATCGGCATATGACATATCCGAAGGTTCAACAACTTGTCCCACATGTTCATATGCTTGCTGTACTATCTTGCCTGCTTCTTTGGCTTCTCTCTTTGTAGCAAAGCCAGATTTAGACTTCCATTGACGTTTGCCATCTATAGAAGCAACTTCAAACCGATATTCATATACTACTTTACCACTGTTACGAGTTCTTGCTTTAATTAATACATCGCCCATAGTCATACTCCTTTCAAGAACAGATGTTCCTCTTATTAGGAGTATAACATACCTCGTCCACATTTTAAATATTATTTTCTCGTCCACATTTTAAATTTACGTGGACGAGATGTGGACATTTTAATATTATTTTTGTCCACATGTACTTTTATAAAAAATAAGAGAGCCTTCGGATTTCTCCAAAGACTCTCCAAAAAGCCTATAAAATCAAGCTTTCTATTTAGAATTTGCCTGCATCAGCAGCCTGCTGAACAGAAGCTTGTGAAGCCCATAAATTCGGGGTTTGTGTAGTAATTCTAACAAGTAGATAACAAGTACACAACTTACCAAAACGAACCACAACAAATCTAATAAGTCAAATCCGAAGTCTACGCAACTAAGATTACCATGATGTCAACTTAGATGCAAGTAGAAAACTGCGAGGATAAGACCGAACTTAAGCTACACATAAAACAAAAGAAAACCAACAGAACTATCTCTGTTGGCTTCATTATAAACTATCTTCTATTTTTCGTCAATCTCTTTCTTTCCTCTGCAAGTCTTGTTTCTTCCTCAAGACCTTTATATACATACCCCGTTAATTGCCAAAGTTTAAAAGGACTGATATAAAAGTCATATTGCTTACTACCCTCTTTCTGATAACACAAACCTAAATCAAGTAGCCCTCGCTTCATAGCCTCCCGAAGAAATTGCTGGTCTTTTCCCATTATACTGGCTGCGATTGTAACTGGTATGTTTTCAGCCGGGAACTCCGGAACTTGATATAACATAATAATACCTCCTGAAAAATATAATTTGTCTTTTGAAATAAGACACTTCTAATTTTTCAGCTCAGTCTAATACTCAAGCCCAATACAAATTTTAGACGCAAAAAGTAACTCATGAAAAATGTCAAAGAAAAAAGCCAGTGATTACTCACCAGCTCTATTAATAAATTCAAGAACTATTCGTATAACAAACTTATCTAACAGTATCTCATCGGAATTGATATTGAAAGCAATACCATCAACAGCCTCCTTTACTGCTAAAGCCTCAAATAGCTCTTTAATAAAGCAGACATAGCCTTGTATATCTGGACACAATTCAAACTTCTTCTTTGAAGTAAATAACATAACAAACCTCCTACCCCTAGAGTCGGTGACATAAGTTAAGTCACCCTGCTGCATCTCAAAAAAGCTTAATCTACCCCTGAGATTGTCTGAATTTGCTTTAATACCTAATATCACTCCCTTTTCTATAGCATCGCAATCAGCTAACTCCTTTATTAAATTGAAAACTCCATTTCTACTCTTCGGATGTTTGCCAAGATACTCTACTTTTCTTTCAACTGGTCTATTGTCTAGCATATACTCAATAAATTTTTCTTTTAACTCTTCTGATATCATAAAAATCACTCCCAAAAACTATGTATTTATATAAGCTACCTATATATCTGCAATAGATAAAAGGTAGCTTTTTGTTTTAATACGCAACTTTCAATTATTTTCTCTAAAGATTTTATTATTTCTGATTAACTCATTCAAAGAGCAAGGTGTATAATTGTTTATGCAGGCTCCTGCATTCAACGCTCTATCAAATTGCTTCATATATTGATAAGGTAGCTTGGAGAACCTCAACTGCTGCAATCCTCTCATTAGGTTTGATAAGTTTCTCATCAAGAATAAATCCTGAACGCAATAAGCTGATACTCTCACGATACTGCTCATCTGTAAGGGCTACACATCTCTTGTTCATAACAGACAACTCCTTTCTTTTTGTGATTTGCAGAAGTCGTATAAACACGCATAGGAGTGCGGATTAACTACCCAAGATACTGACAGCATCACACAAACACCGCATTTATCGCAAAGGTCGATTAATACATATTTTAAGACCTTGAAACCAACCTCGTATATTGGCTCGTGTGGGCTTTTTCTGCACTTCTTGGAACTACTCTCCACTGAGAAATACAAGCCCTGTGTGAGCCTTATACAAAGTTCCGACAAAATTTAACCGTTATACGACCTCTTTGCGTGTGTTACTATAACTCTGAAAGAAAAGCTATTCCAGTCGCTAATCTGTACAAAAATGTAGCAGGGTATTTGTTAGTTGTGCTTCATAGCAAGGGAATCATATAGAAAAAAGACAAGTGCCAAGATATATACATATATAAATAGGAAGAAACACGTTTTTTCTGAGTATAAAAAAGGAGTAGCTCCGAAGAACTACCCCTGAAAAATCAGTTTATTACATTGACTTTAAAAATGAAATACAAATCACACAAACAACCTATGCAATTGTTGAAATAGATACTGAACTTATTACATTAGACACATATAGTTTCTTATCCTTGCGATGCTTAATCAAATCTATAGTGGCGAAAACTACCCCTGACGAGAAACAAAGAAATATAAGCACTGAAACAAATACTAAATAATTCAAGACCTTCATAACAAACACCTGCCTTTCTAAATCATCCTAATTTTCTCAAAATAAAATTAACCAAACCTGCTACCAATTTATAGAACTTACCAGTTATGAGTAATACTCCAAATATAAGACCTGTAATACATATAAAACAAATATCCTTATGGTTTACAGTTACATGGTCTTGCTTTTTACCCAAACTATAAGTAGCTTCTTTATCGTCTACTGCCACATGAAGTCTACCAAAAGTTAATATTGATAAAACATCTATATCTATAATGCTATTTACTTTATCAAACCAATAAGCAAGATAAATTAAAAATATGTAAATTGTGAAGAAAATACCTAACCACATAACTATTATTCTCATTCGAGTGATGAAGTTATCTTCCATCTTACTGTTTGTAACATTATTTTCCCAAGAAGATAAATTCTCTAAATCATTTTGACTTAGTTTGTCTCTAGTAGCTTTATCAAGATACTCTTGTTGTATATTAATCTCTGCTAATTTCATATAAGCTGATAACTCTTCTTCAGACCAATAACTCGACATTACAATTGCAATAGCTGTTGAATCATTTAAATCTGTATCACCATCTGAAGTTGTGCCTCCTGCTGGGGCATCTCCAACTACCCCTGTACAAGCCTCTATCATTTTAACTGCATTTTCGGCTGCCTGCTGACGTTCAGTAGCTGTAGAAGTTGCTGGCTTTTCATAATCTTTCATGAATATCTCTGCTGCTTCACTAGCTGTACTGGCTCCTTTCATTTTATCCCTTACATTTTTATAACCATCTGCCAACTCTGATGCCATAAAAGCTACCTGACCTGCCATATTAGGTATATGACATGTTTCTTGCTCCCAACTAGTTGTCTTTGATATTTTCCAATGCTTTACAACAACTTGTCCAAACTCTGGATGTGACTCAGCAAAAGAACTCAAGGCATTAGCTCGTTCAAAAGACCACTGAACAATACCATGTCCTACCCCTCCAATTTCTCCACCATCTTTATACTTATAGGTGCTGGGTTTTGTATCTCCATAGTCATATGACTTACCATCTTCAAAACTGGAATATGTTGCTTCATCTGTAGTCTTCTTACCTCCGTACCCCTCAAGAGCAAAGATATTTCCGCCTGACTCATGACTTACATTACCTATAATACCTGCTATAGCATTCGTAGATAAGTCTCCTGCTTTTAAAGTGGAAATCATAAGACTATAATCATGCACCTCTTTCTCTGAAGCCTCATGACCTAAAAAAGTTGTAAGCTCTGACTGAAAAATACTACTATCGTCACCTCCTCCTGTGATAGCATGGACTGGTGTAACTGTCACTACTAAAGCTGTGAAAACTGATAAGATACTTATAATTTTCTTCTTCATGTTAATCACCTTCTTCCTTAATCCTTCATATTTTTACGAACAGAATTAAAATCTGAAGCTCCATCTTTCATCAGACCTTCAAGTTTCTCTTCTGAGTAATCTAATAACCAAGCTGGATTACTTATCAAAAGATGATACATATAGTTAGGCTGAGTGTTAGGTGCATCTTTCGGCTGATTTAACGCTCTCAAGACATAGGTCAAAGCATTTTTATCTAAGTCATTCAAATTTGCAGTGAAAACATCCGATGAATAAGTTGCTAAAAATCTAATAACTTTTAACACCTCATTTTTATCAAAACTGTTTGCTCTTACCCTTGTTCTCTCACTCCTACCCCTGATTTGCTCTCTAAATTCCAAAGGAAAAGCATCTGACATATCAAACTTAAATCGTGCGGTACGAATACACATAATACCTTTTCGTAGCGTTTCTACACTCGATAATTCATCAAGACCTTTAAGAATTGTCTCTTTATTAAAAACATGACGATAAACTTTGTTGGTCAATCTTGCTATAGATGACCTAACTGATGATTGATTTGTGTAATTCAAATGTTTCATAATTTCTTCAGAGTTACAATTATTCAACTTCATTTTAATCAACTGTGCTTCTTTCTCTGACTGACCATAAGAACCATTTAACAAATACTCTTTAAACTCAGACATAAATTCATCAGCAACTGATTTAATAGAAATCACTTCCTCATCTGTAAGTTCTTTCTCATAAATTTCTCCTTCCTCATTCATGCACTTTACAGTCTTAGTTTCATCTAACAAATCATAACAAATGCTATACCTATCATTCTATACAAGGAAAAATCTAAGCCGCCTCTAAACCACTCATCGCTGTTAATAATCAAATCATCAAAAATAATATTTGCTACTGCCCGTAATACTTCATAAGCTTCTTTAGGGTCATTACTTGTTTCTACATAACCTGCAACAGTATCTGCAATATCTGTAACTATCTGCTTATAGGCATCAGCTTTAGGCTTTAAAGCCTCTAATTCACTTGTTAAATCATATATTCTTTGTTTATTCTGCAACTCACTCATTTTAATACCTTGCTTGCTTCACTTCCCTTAGTTCCACAAGCTCTACAAGAAAAAATAAACTTATTTCCTACCTCTGAAGTCGTATATAATTTTTCAATAAGCTCTAGCATATCCTGTGCCTTAAACATACCTACTTTATAATTTACAGTTGCTATGTAAGGGCTATCCACATAAAACAATGCTTCTGGATTAACCTTACTATTTTTACCCTTCAAATCTTCTTTCTCGGCAATAACCTCTTGAGTGACTGAATCTATAACAGCTTTAAAATCATCACTTATAATATCTATTCTTTGAAACTGCTCATGTAACTCTTCAATAATATCTTTCTGCTCTGGGCATTTATTTGATGACTTCTCTGTAGGATATAAGAAATGTCTCCATTTGGCTGCATTTTTAGAGCCACGAGTAAATTCATACATCAGCTCTGTTTGCTTATATAACTTATAATCTTCCCCTCTAACTGCCATAAAGAATATCGTTTGTTGTATAAGTAAAGGCATCGCTATCTGATTATTTTTACTATTAGACTTGGCAACAAACCTAGATGCTACCCCTGAAATAGTTTGAACTGCTGACTTCCAATCATACTTTTCTTTTTGATTGTCAAAGTCATCTACAACAGAATATAATATATTTACTTCCTGCTCTGTTAAATCCTTGTTTTTATTAATGTTCTGAACACCTGCACATGCAACTGGGAACATACTGTCTAAGATATCTTGTGCTGCCATAATATAATCTCCTTCTCTATTTTGAAGAATATTATATCATAAGACCGGTCTTACAACTACCCCTGAAACAAAGAAAGACACTAAGCTTTTACACTTAGTGTCTCGATAACTACCTCCTAGTTTATTTTTCAATTTTCATATTTGTAATAAGCTCTTCAAGGACTCTTAATAATTCGTCACTTGCCTGAATCTTTCTCTGTGCTTCTTCATCCATATACTTTGGAATCATACAAATAAAGCGATATAACTGCTCTGGAGTAACTCTATTATATACAGCATCTGTAACATTTCCCTTAAGACTATGACCTACAATACGCTTAATTGCGTACTCTGGAAGTCCTGCTGTATATGCCATTGTAATAAAAGTAACTCTCACACAATGTCCTGTTTTATTTTGTATGCCAAAATAACGCATAATCTCTTCATATCTGTGCCTGAACTTATCGTAAGTAACATGCTTACTCGTTGGCGAGTAAATATCATTGAATAACCATCTTGAATCAAGTTTGATTGCTTGCTTAAATCTTGCCTCAACTAATGGCTTGATAAGTGGGTGGATTGGAACTACTCTATCACGACCAGCTTCTGTTTTCATACCCTCGACTATAATATTATTTTCTAAGTCCACATTTTTAACTTCTATATTACAAAGCTCTGACGGTCTAAAACCTGAATAAATACCAATCAAAAGCATATCCATGAATCTGTAGTCAAGATTGTTCCATAAGATTTCAAGCTCTTCATTAGAAAAACTCTCTTTCTTTTTCTTCTGATAGTCAGCTTCTTTCCTCATATCCTTAACATCAAAGCTTCTAGCCACATTACTTGTCACTAATTTCAAACCTACAGCTTCGTCTAACATAAGATTGAATAAAGACTTAATTCTCAACTTTGTATTTATAGAAGTATGTCTTACTTCTTTCTTACTACCCCTGATAATCTCTCTTGTTCCATTCTCCATTACATCTCTGATATGAGAACTACCTAACTTTTTCAATTTAAGATTTCTGATACTCTCACAATAAGCCCAAGCTGACTCAACGCTTCGTTTAGCACTCGGAGCTACCTTCTCAAAATATGTTTCACTCCAATAATCATAAAGTTCACCTACTGTAGTAATCTTATTAGTTAGGTCATAAGGACTGGAATTATACTCTGCAAGAACTGCCTCTGCTTCTGCTTTAGTCTTATATACCCCTAGCGACTTGGAGATATATCTAAACTTTTCCTTCTCAGCATCAAACTCGCTACCTACTGTAACTCTAACTTGATACTTAATTTTGCCTTTCGTATCCTTAATCTTGGTAACACTACCCTGACCATTACCTCTTGACTTAGCCATATAAAAGCCTCCTTTAAAAATAATAAATTACACTTTTTATTGGTGGGCTTCAGACCGAACTTATTTCTAAAGATAACTTACAATCTAAATACAAGGATGAGATGCGTAGCAAGTAAACAGATAACTCCGTAGCAAGTAGCACATATTTTGTAGCAAGTAGATGCAAGTAGATAAAAAAATCAGGGCAAACCAAACCGATTTACATCGAATTTGATTTGCCCTGTAAATGCCCGTTTTAAGCGGTTTTATGCGGTTTTAAGCCACTTTCAAACTAGAAGCGACCTGCCTCTGCAGCTTCCTCAACAGAAACGGCAACTGCTACTGTAGCACCAACCATTGGGTTATTACCCATTCCGATAAGTCCCATCATCTCAACGTGAGCCGGAACTGATGAAGATCCTGCGAACTGTGCATCTGAATGCATACGTCCCATTGTATCTGTCATACCGTATGAAGCTGGTCCTGCTGCCATGTTGTCTGGGTGAAGTGTACGTCCTGTACCACCGCCTGATGCTACTGAGAAATACTTCTTGCCCTGCTCGATACACTCTTTCTTGTATGTACCTGCTACCGGATGCTGGAAACGAGTTGGGTTTGTAGAGTTTCCTGTGATAGAAACACCAACGTTCTCGTGATGCATGATTGCAACACCTTCCTGAACATCATCTGCACCGTAACACTTAACTGTTGCACGGAGTCCATCTGAGTATGCATGCTCAGATACGATGTTGAGCTTAGCTGCCTTGTAGTCATACTGTGTCTCTACGAATGTGAATCCGTTGATACGTGAGATGATCTGTGCAGCGTCTTTTCCAAGTCCGTTAAGGATAACACGCAGTGGTTTCTGACGAACCTTGTTTGCCTTCTCAGCGATTCCGATAGCACCCTCAGCGGCTGCAAATGACTCGTGACCTGCTAAGAAACAGAAGCACTCTGTCTCCTCCTCGAGGAGCATCTTTCCAAGGTTACCATGTCCTAAACCTACCTTACGGTGATCAGCAACTGATCCAGGGATACAGAATGCCTGAAGTCCCTCTCCGATTGCTGCTGCAGCGTCTGCTGCTCTTCTACATCCTTTTTTGATTGCGATTGCTGCACCAACTGTGTATGCCCAGCAAGCGTTCTCGAAACAGATTGGCTGGATTTTCTTTACCTGATCGTAAACATCAAGTCCAGCGTCCTTTGTAATCTTTTCAGCTTCTTCGATTGAGCTGATACCATAGCTGTTAAGTACAGCATTGATCTGGTCTATTCTTCTTTCATATGATTCAAATAATGCCATTGTCGTTCTCCTTTCCTCTTATTCCTGTCTTGGATCGATGATCTTAACAGCACCCTGCTCTGGAGTTACACGACCGTATGATCCTGAAGCTTTCTCCCAAGCTGTGTTAGCGTCATCACCCTTTTTGATAAAATCTGTCATTTTTCCAAGAGAAACGAACTGGTATCCAATTACTTCATCGTTCTTGTCAAGAGCGATTCCTGTTACATAGCCCTCAGCCATCTCAAGGTAACGAACTCCCTTTGCCTTTGTTGCGTACATTGTACCAACCTGTGAGCGAAGTCCCTTTCCTAAATCCTCAAGTCCTGCTCCAACAGCAAGTCCATCATCAGAGAATGCAGACTGTGTACGACCGTAAACGATCTGTAAGAATAACTCTCTCATAGCTGTATTGATG
>OLRO01002098.1_pt1 | contig 10210 bp, 11 predicted proteins | sample 1673131 | NCBI WGS metagenome assembly OLRO01 (sample SAMEA3136757, study PRJEB25190) | human gut metagenome | biome: human gut; feature: human-associated habitat; material: faeces | place: Austria | collected 2013 | reverse complement strand
CTAAATTCAATAAATTTAAAAGTATATTCTCATGAAAGTGGTATGAGATATTTGAATGAAAATGATATTGAGTATTTAATAAATAATTTAGTAATTATGATGTATAGAAATCCTTATTGTGATGCAAATAAAATTATTAATAATTGGATTGCCAGTGTGAATGATATTTTGAATGAAAGATTAGAAGTCATTCAAAAGTATTTGATGAATAATGCTTTATATAATTGTATTCATGATTGTAATAAAAACTATATTAGTCTTACAAAGCAAAAGTTAAAAGATAAACAGATATATATATATAAGACAGACAAATATTATTTTTGGACATCAGATAAACCAGTGGGAGCATGTGAGGGATACTTATTTTTTCCACTAACTCCGCATTTTTTATTGGTTATAGGTGAGAATGAAAAAGTAAACAACAATGAGATAGAATTAAGAAAATTAGATCAAAGGGCTGTTAGAAAATGGAATGAATTGATTGAAAAAAACAGTAGGGAGGTTATTATATCTGCAAATGAAAATGAGTTTGGTGAAAAATAAGTAATTCAAAGAAAAAACTAATGACTTTTAAGATTTTTGATGATGTTATAATATATGAACCAACATTAAAAGCAGAGCAATTTAATGATTGCAAAGTTATAAACAACTTCGAAGAATTTTCTAAAAAATCAGATGTAATTTTAGCTAATAGACTTAAAGAGGAGCTAAAAGGCGTAAAGGATAAAGTTTATACAAGGGATTTGTAGAGTAGGGATTAATAAAAGTTAATTTGAATATCAAAAATGATTATAAAACATGGAAATAAAAATCCATGTTTTTATTTTTTCGACAAATTATGACAAACTTTGCAAAAAATTAGTGCTATATATTAGTTGATAAGTTTTTACTAAATAAATATTTAAGGAGGAAAAAATATGAAAGCTACAAAAATTATGATGAAATCAAGTAATTCATCAAATTCATTATTAGAAATTGATTCAATATATATAGATGAATTATGTAGACTTATAAAGAAAGAAAAATTATATGATAAAATTGAGTATGAAAATTGGAAAGTAAATGTCGATATAGGACCATATTATCCTAAAGTGAAAGGTGTTATAAGTAATGGAGAAAAGTATGTTAAATCAGTACCAAATGAGAGCAATGTAGATAATTTATTGTGTTTACCTAAAGTGGAAATATAATTATGTAAGAATAAAAAGTAAAAACTTATCAAATAATTTAAAAGGATGGCATTTTATGGAATAAAACAGCTATTAAGAAAAATACCAAACAATATTAATGATAGTATAGATAATATAGAAACTATGTAAACAAAAATTTAGAAAAGATATAGTACTATTAAAATGAAAGGAAGAGAATAAAAAATGTTTGATAGCAAAGAAAAAAGAAAATTTACAAAAATGGCAGTTAGTATGGGTAATGATATATATAATTATAATACGATTATTAAACTTTTTAAAAATAAAGAAGATTTTAAAGAGGCTTTAGATAAAAAGTATATAACTATATGCGGAAAAAATAAATGTAATGAAAATTTATATTGTTTAACCGAATTTGGAAAGGAATTTTATAAGTAATTAGTAAGTTAATAAAGTGGAAATTTATGCAGAACTCTAGAACCATCTCCTAAAAGCAGCTATTGTCAAATTATATCAAATTCTATCACACGAAACCCAAAAAATCAGCAAGTAACAACTTGAATTACAAATCAAAATATAATAAAATAACCTTCAGGCTATTTTGATTGAACACAAACCGAATTTCAAAACAGATGCATTAATTAGCATATATTAATGATATCTGTTAATTGATGCATCTGTTTTTATGAAGCATCAAATGAAACAAGAAAGGAGGTTTATACATATGATGAAGAGCAATATGAATAAAATCATTATTTCTTTTACTATTGTATCAGTAATTGCAATTATATCAATTATGGTATGTTGCCTTGATGCTTTAGGATATAATTCTAAAGTATCAATAGAAAAAGAAAAGATTGAAGTAGATGCTCAATCAAACTTCAATCAAAATAACCCATAGAGGAAAGGGCGTAGCTCTTTTCTCTTTTTACTATTATATGATATTTAAATTGAAAATACAATATGAAAAGTAAAAAATTTTATACCAATCAGATATGTTAAAAACAATCGTCCACGAAAGTGAACAAAAATATAATATTCATATAAACAATAAGTCATTCCTAGTATAGCAACATCATAAATATACTTAACGCTATTAAACCAATACAACAACTGCCGAGAAATTGTTAATTGATACTATTTTGTCAGTTTTTGTCGAACTTTTATAAGTTTTTTTCATAAAATATATATACACAGAATCCACCAAAACAACGAATTTGAGAATCAAACAATTGTTAAAAAATTGAAAATGTTTTAATTATAAAAATAATAGAAAAAAGACCACGAAACTTGTTCTTTTTTATTGAGATATTCAAAATCAACAGATATTAAGGTAAATGGAATGATGAGAGCAATAGATAATTTTTTACTGTTATATATTACACAATACAATCGTCCACCAAAGTGAACGAGAACTATTGTATACTCCTAAACGGGGGTGAAAGAAGTGTGCATACATATGAAAATTAAAGAAGCAATAGAAGAATCAAAAATAAGCCTAGAGGAATTAGAGCAAAAAACAGGTATAGAAAAAGAATATTTAAAAACAATACAAAAATTGCCAGCTGATGAAATTTTACTACATGAAGCAATTCTAATAGCAAATGCATTGGGGAAAAACGTAGTAGATTTATATGATTTTTAACAAACAGAATAAATAAAATCATAAAACAATTGTCGAAAAATGTCAAAAATTGCCACACGATTTGTCTGGTAATCTTCGACATTTTTTGATAATATATTCCCCATAAAGGGGGATGCATATGAAAAAAGTTTTATCAATTATTCAATGGATTGTAGGTTGCTTTATAATACTAATGGGATTGGTAAACATTACAAATTCAGCACCTGGAGCAATTTTTTTAATAATATCAGGAGTAATAATACTACCACCAATATTAAAAATAATCAAAGAAAAATTTAAAAAGAATGGCAATATAATAAGTATAAGTATTTGCATAGTTGCGTTTATACTAGGTATAGCAGTAACAGGAAATTCATCAACAGCAAGTAATTCAAATGAAATAGCTATGCAAAATCAACAAAATACGACAATAACAAACAATACAATTAATAATATATCCAGCAACAATATACAAAATAAAGTTACAAATGGGGCAGTAAATAACATCGCAGAAAATAATACAGTAGCAGAAAATAATGCTAATACTCAAACAACAAATGAAGTAAAAACAACACCAGAAGGGCAAACAACAAATAAAGCAGTTGAAAACAACACTAATACATCTAAAATAAAAAGTAATAAAACAACCACTACATCAAATACTAAAAAGACAACTACACAAAAACAAGAAACTACAAGCAGTAATACTAATACACAAACTAAACAAAAAACGCAAACTACACAGTCTTCTACATCTAGTACAAGTGAGGGTGGATACATAGTAAATAAAAATTCACACGTATTCCATAAACCAAATTGTCCATCTGTTAAAAGAATGAATGAAAGCAATAAAATTTATAGTAGTAAAAGTAGAGCTGAACTTATTAATGAGGGATGCAAATCTTGCCATAACTGTAATCCGTAAACAATTATTACAAAAAGCCAAAAAAACCGGTTAATCTGGTTTTTTTGGCTTAAAATTTTAGTATAAGATAATCTCACAATATATTTGTTCACTATAGTGAACAAATATAAAATATTTTATTTCCAGTAATGCTCATTTTATTCACATTAAAAAAGGTTTATTAACACAATATGATAAATGAAACATAAAATAAAGAATTTACACGAATAAAATACTAAAATGCAAAAAAATATACAAAAAAGCAAGTTTTTGCAATACTACTGCAAAAAACTTGACAAAGAAAGATTAAGACTATATAATTAAATTGGGTGATTTAAATGATAGAAAGAAATGATTATTTAAATAAATTAATAAGATTTAAAGATAAAGAGCTTATTAAAGTTGTAACAGGTATAAGAAGATGTGGAAAATCAACATTATTCGATATTTATATAAATTACTTGTTAAACAATGGAGTTGATAAAAATCAAATTATTAGACTTAATTTAGAAGATCCAGTTTATTACGAATTAACAGATTATTTAAAGTTATACAATTACATAAAGAAGAAATTAGACGAAAATAAAATGAACTACATATTTATAGATGAAGTACAAAGTATTCCTCAATTTCAAAAAGCAGTTGATGGATTATATATTCAAAAAAATGTTGATTTATATATTACTGGCTCTAATGCATATTTGCTATCTGGAGAGCTTGCTACACTATTATCAGGAAGATATGTTGAAATAAAAATGTTACCATTATCATTTAAGGAATATAAGTCAGTTTTCCCAAATGAATCTGCCGAGTGGATATATAAAAAATATATTTCTACAGGAGCCTTTCCATATACTTTAAAATTAGATAATATAGATGATGTAGATATGTACATAAAAGGAATTTATGATTCAATCATTTTGAAAGATGTTATGGCTAGAAAAAATTTTCCAGATAAACAAATGTTACAAAGTATTGTAAATTTTATGTTAAATAATATTGGAAATATGCTTTCAACAAATAAAATTGCAGATACTATGACGTCAAATGGAAGAAAAATAAGTGTTCATACAGTTGAAAATTATCTTACTGCACTAACGGAGTCTTTTATATTATATAAGGCAACAAGATATGATGTTAAAGGTAAGCAATATCTAAAAACGGGTGATAAATACTATGTATCAGATTTGGGATTACGATATTTTTTACTTGGCAGAAAAGAGCAAGGACGCGGTCATATTCTAGAAAATATAGTATATTTGGAGCTTTTAAGAAGAGGATATGATGTTTATATTGGAAAAGTAGATGAGTATGAAGTAGATTTTGTTGCTATTAATAGTAAAGGAATAGAATATTATCAAGTAGCTGAATCTGTAAGAGATGAAAATACTTTGAATAGAGAGCTAAGGTCATTGGATATTATAAGTGATCATTATCCTAAATTTTTATTAACAATGGATATAGATCCAGAAACATCTTACAATGGCATAAGAAAAATTAATGTACTTGATTGGTTGTTGAATTGATTAATGTGATTTCAATTATTAAACAATTTTAAATGTCGAAAAATGTCGAATATTGTAATATGATTTTCATTGCAATATTCGACATTTTTTGATTTAATCTAGTTGAAAAATGTATATTTAACCTATTGATTTTTTATATATTTTGATATTTAATACAAAAAGAAAAGTTTACAAATGACAATAATAAATTTCCGGTTTATTATTGCCATTTGTAAATTAATCAAAAAATCAAAAAAAATATTGTTTATTTCACATTCATATAGTAAAATAAACAAAAACGAAAAGGAAGTACATATGAAAAGAAAAATTATATATATAACATTAACCGTAATCTGGATGATAATAATATTCATAATGTCATCAATGAATACATATGAATCAAATGGAAAAAGCAAACAAACAATAAAAAAGACAGTACAAAAAACATCAGAAATATCAGAAGATATTGGTGTAGTAAATTCAAAACCAACCGAAAAACAAATAAACGAAACAGTAGACAAATTAAATTTCCCACTAAGAAAGTGTGCACATGCAACAGAATACGCAATTTTAGCGTTACTAATAATATTTGTACTAAATTCATTTTGGGGTAAAAATTACACCTTTAAAAAAATTGCAATAGCAATAGGAATTTGCTTTATATACTCATTAACTGACGAATATCATCAATCATTCGTGTCAGGAAGAACAAGTCAGTTTACAGATTGTTTAATTGATACATTAGGAAGTATAATTATGTGTATTATATATTCTGCAATAAAGAAAATAAGTATATTAAAAAATAAAAAAATACCAGATAAAATTTAAAAATACATTGGTAATAAACCAATGTATTTTTTGTACTAATTACTACAATATATTGCCTTTTAAATATTTTTAGCAACTGTTGCAACTTGTAATGCAATAAATATAATTAGTTCAACCATAAAAACTACAGTAGCAATTTTACATATCCACTTGTTTACTTTACCATCTGAACTGCAAAGTTTAAAAGCAATTCTTGGTTTCTTCAGTGGATAAAAGAACTGTATTTTTTTTGTATTGAAAAAATCTAAAAATATATGTGTCAGCATACTTATTGCAAAAGGGATTGTTGCAATTGGAAAAATAAGCCATACAACACCAGATAATGCTATAACGCAAATTGCAGAATGCATAAATGATCTATGAGGCGTATTTATTCCAAAACAACATATAAACAAGAAAAATCCAATTCCACATAAAATTCTCATTATATCAGTTTCAGATTGCAGTAATGATACAATACCAAGTTTAAAAACGACCTCAAGAATTGTACATACAACAATTGCTACTACAGAAATAATAAGAATTTTATTTAAATCGCGCCTAGATTCTGAAGTCGTAATATCAATATCAGAAATTACACTTCCAATAGTTGCAGCTGTAAGGCATACAGCAAGCTCTTTAAAACCCTGAGGCATAGCCAAAGCCATTGTAATTGCAAGTCCTCCAGCAATATGAGTATCTTTTGTCATTTTGATTTCTCCTTTTGTAAAAATTTGTCAAATTATATCATATAAAAATAAAAAATAAAAGAGGATAAAAATATAAGCTTTGCAGGAATAGATTTATATGACAGCACATTTAAAGCAATAGAGGAGTCTTCTGGATTATTTAGTGCAAATACTAAAGTAGAGATAATTAATATAAATAATGAAAAATTTAAAGATTTAATGTATATATATGGCTTAGCTCTAAAAGAGGTTGAAAAGAAAATAGATATAATTCGTTATGATTATGAGTATTTTAATAAATATGATTCGATTGATCATGTTATGACGAGAATAAAATCGCCAGAAAGTATATTAAATAAGCTGAAAAAAGATGAAATGGAACCAACTTATAAAAACTTAGTAAGTGATATAAATGATGTGGCTGGAATACGTATTATATGCCCACTCAAAAGCGATATATTTACTATTAGAAAGTATATTCGAGAATTTAATGATATAAATGTAATAAAAGAAAAAGATTTTGTAACACACCCAAAAGAAAGTGGATATACAAGCTATCACATGGTTGTTGAGGTTCCAGTAGCAATAGACAATGATATTAGTATGGTAAAAGTAGAAATACAAATTAGAAGTTTAGCAATGGATTTCTGGGCAAGTTTAGAACACAAAATAAAATACAAACCAAATGGAGAAATAAACGAAGATGTATCTAAAGAACTGGTAAAATGTGCTAGAGACATAAACAAATTAGACAACAAAATGATAAAATTATTCAAAAAATAAATACAAGTATGTCAATCATTTTTGAAAATGTCTTAAAATTTTTTATTTATTAGCACTAAAATTTTTACATTTAGTGCTAATATTTTTATGCGACATCTTCATCGTCTAAATGATGTTCTTGTTTCTTTACAAATTCATCAAATGACTTACTCTTCCACTTATGGTTCATCTTTGGTATGTAAATTTTTCGTTCTTTTGGTGTCTCGACTTCATCAAAATCTTCCGATTTTGCTTGAACTTCTGGAATTTCTTCTAATGCAAATACCGATTCATCAACGGTTGCGTATAACTCTCCATTGAAGGATTTTATTACGACACATGTTGTACCTTTGTTGAAATAAATTGGTGCTCCATTTTTATTTACAAATCTATAATATTTATTTTTATATTTTATTGAATGTCCACTATCCACAACTCTTTTGCACAATGTTGCCAATGTTAAATTAATTTTTTCGTTACTTGGTTGATTTTCCATTACAGATTTGCTATTATTAATGCATAAAGCAAATTTATCGTTGTATTGCTTTATGTATGTACCTAAGAATTTATTGGCCTCTTCAATTGTATTGATTTGTGCTAATCTAAGCTCTTGTGGGATTCGTTGTTGTAACGTTTGGAAAAGGCGTTCGACTCTAGGCTTAAATTCGGGTACAGAACTGGTTTCTATGTGTATGCCTAACTGATGGCATGCATATGCATACTGTGTGAAAGTGTCTTCTTCTATGTTGGAAGATGCTTTCTTTTTGTATGTGAAAACTGTTCTTCTATCTGTTTTTATAAGATATGGTATCCCGTATTTTGTTAATATTTGATGTGTAATATTGTAATACCCATTTAGCGTCTCTTCTTTGTCAAAATATAATCCTACTACTTGTCCTGTGGCATCGTCTATTGCTGCGTGAAGCACCGTTTTGGCCTTTCCAAACCATAAATGAATACATGCATCCATTTGTATTTCTTCTCCGAAATATTGGCATCTTGGTTGTCTTGGGTGGGCATCTTCCGTCGCAACTATCTTGGCTTGTATTTTTACTTTTTCTCTTTGTGTCTTTGCTTTTTCTTGTTCTTTTAATAATTGTTTTTTTATTCTTTTTTTCGTAGATTTATGCGTTCTTGGAGAGAATATATATTTATCAATTAAAATCGTTCTTACTTCATCAACTGATAATGTAATATTTTCCTTCTGGGCTAAATACTCGGTAAATGCTGTATATGTGCAATCAAAATACTTACTTAAATATATTTGTTCAATCTCCGTCTTTTGTGCTTCTGTCAATGCATGAACTGGCTTGCGGTTTCTGTTTCCATGTATAAAAAATTCCTTACCTTTGGCTTTGTAACCTGCTATCATTCTATCAATTTGTCTAACTGATCTGCCAAGTGCTACTGCTGCTCTTTCTTTATTTCCATTTGTTTCTACTAATTTTTTTATGACTTTGTACTTTAATTTTTCATTCATTCTTAATTCTACCTTTCTCATCTGTTTACCTCCTAATAAAATACATTATATTTTATATTAAAAAAGATAAACAATATTTTTATAAATTAAGACATTTTCTCAAATGATTTATTAAGACATTATCACAAATGAATTATAACACTGTTTGTATAAAAATCATTTGACAAACTTTAAATAATATGTTATCATTCTATTACAAATAAAAATGTTTGATTCCAACGGTCAAACTTGTAATCGTATGTGTACCTGTGAATACACATACTTTTTTTATATAAGAAATAGAGCAGGCTGTGAATCCTACTCTACCGACCATATGTATGTCTACTCCTGGTCCTTGTCTGATTGCTTCTCTTCATTTAATTGTTGTTCTCTTGAAAGTTCTAGTCTTACGACTTTTTCTCTTTCTACTAACAATTTTATCAACTAAACTCAGTATTGCATCTCCAACGGTCATCTTGTAACCCTCCTTTCCGTCCTTAAGTAAAGACTACCTTTTGACAAGAAAGGTTGGTATTATCTTACAATATTTTTACTAAGAATTCAAGCAAACACTCATAATTTACGTCGAAAATTTATTAATAAAATTGTGTATTTCATTTTAAATGAAGTTTATCTAAAATAACGGCAAAAAATTCTACTCTATTAAAAATAATTTTTCCAACGCCCTATCTGATAATTTTCCATATTTCAATTTTTTATCTGATATCTTTTTTCCTTCTAGCTCTGGTAAAATTCCATAATTTGCATTCATTGGTTGAAATTTTTCATTTGAAGTCGATATATATTGAGCTAATGCTCCTATCATTGTATATTCAGAAAACTCAATTTTTTCTTCTTGTTTTAATTGTTTTACAGCATTTATTCCGGCAACTAATCCAGATGAAATGGATTCTACATATCCTTCTACTCCTGTAATTTGTCCCGCAAAATATATGTTTTTGTTTTTCTTTAATTGATATGTTCTATCTAATAATTTTGTAGAATTTATGAAAGTATTTCTATGCATTACTCCATATTTTGCAAATTCCGCATTTTCTAAACCTGGTATCATACTAAATACTCGTTTTTGTTCTCCAAATTTTAAATTTGTTTGAAATCCTACCATATTATAAATTGTTGCATCTTTATTGTCTTGCCTTAACTGAACTAGTGCATATGGCCTGTAACCTGTACGTGGATCTGTAAATCCCATTGGCTTTAATGGGCCATATCTTAATGTATCTATTCCTCTCTTTGCCATTACTTCAACTGGCATACAGCCTTCAAAAATTTCTCTTTTTTCAAATTGATG
>OLRO01002094.1_pt1 | contig 10233 bp, 6 predicted proteins | sample 1673131 | NCBI WGS metagenome assembly OLRO01 (sample SAMEA3136757, study PRJEB25190) | human gut metagenome | biome: human gut; feature: human-associated habitat; material: faeces | place: Austria | collected 2013 | reverse complement strand
AGCCGGTTTGGGCTATCGGTACCGGTAAGACAGCTTCTGCAGAGCAGGCACAGGAAATCCATGCTTTCATCCGTTCACTGATTGTTGAAAAGTATGGTAAGGAAATCGCTGACAACTGCTCTATCCTTTATGGTGGCAGCTGCAAGCCCTCCAATGCAAAGGAACTGTTTGCCAACCCGGATGTTGACGGCGGTCTGATTGGTGGTGCTGCCTTGAAGGTTTCTGACTTCAAGGGTATCATCGATGCCTTTAATTAAATAGTTGAAAGCTGAAAGTTGAAAATGGATTGCATGTCGTATCTGCATAACTGTTTTCCATTTTCAGCTTTCCATTTTCCGTTATATAAAGATATTGACTCATGAAAAAGCTTGGTTTACTTTTAGTTGCATGTTTCGCTTTTGCAACGATTTCTGTAGCGCAGAATAATATTGTGAAAAGCCTGGAACGTAATGTGCCGGGACAAGGCAAGGTGACTATCCATCAAGATGCACGCATTGCGGCATTGATAGGTTCGGAGTATGTTCCTGCCGGTTCGGATGAGCAGAAAGTGATTAAAAGTTCGGGTTACCGCATACAAGTTTATGCAGGGAATAATACCCGTCAGGCCAAGAACGAAGCTTATGCGGTAGCTACCCGCATCAAGGAACATTTTCCCGAACTTACAGTTTATACCTCTTTCAATCCCCCCCGTTGGCTGTGCCGTGCAGGAGATTTCCGCAGTATCGAAGAAGCGGATGCCATGATGCGTCAGTTGCGGGCTACTGGTGTATTCAAGGAAGTTTCTATCGTGAAAGAGCAGATAAACATCCCCTTATAAAGAATTATCATGTTAGGAAAAGAAGAAATTGTATCTCCTTCATTAGATGAATTGAAGGAACATTATCACCGCATCCTTACTCTGTTGGGTGAAGATGCCGGACGTGAAGGTTTGCAGAAGACACCTGAACGGGTGGCGAAGGCCATGTTGTCGTTGACGAAAGGGTATCATATGGACCCTCACGAGGTACTCCGTTCAGCCAAGTTTCAAGAAGAATACAGTCAGATGGTGATTGTGAAAGACATTGATTTCTTCTCGCTTTGCGAACATCACATGCTTCCCTTCTACGGAAAGGCACATGTGGCATATATTCCTAACGGCTACATTACCGGACTGAGCAAGATAGCCCGCGTAGTGGATATTTTCTCTCACCGCCTGCAAGTGCAGGAACGTATGACTCTCCAAATAAAAGAGTGTATTCAGGAGACGCTGAATCCGCTGGGGGTTATGGTTGTTGTGGAAGCCAAACACATGTGCATGCAGATGCGCGGAGTAGAGAAACAGAACTCCATTACCACTACATCCGATTTTACCGGAGCATTCAACCAAGCGAAGACCCGCGAGGAATTTATGAATTTAATCAGGCATAATTCTTGACGGAGAACTCCCCGAATTGAATTTAAAAATTCAGGATGACTCTGTCTCCCAGCCGCTTTGCCATGATGCTTTTTACTTTGTTCAATTCGTTGTAGCGCTCCATGATGCTGTTACACTGGGTTTCATCATTGGCTATGGCAGGGTTCTGTAACGCAAATAGGGTATGCTTCAATTCTTCGCAGACGATGGCATATTTGAAGTTTATCATTAACCGTGGAATTAGCTCATAGAGGCGTTCTTCGTCCGTCACCATTTGTTCTATCTGTGATTTCCTTAACTGATAGCGGTTGCTGATAAGCTCCACACTCAGCTTGCTGATGACGGGGTCGGGATGCGCCACAAAATACCGTTCGGCGGTAAAACCCTCATTGTGGATACGTTCGGCAGCCTCTGTCAGGATTTGCCGGTGAAGCGGATTGTGGAAGGCAAGTTCGTCTTCTTTTAAATCATTGACTATATATTCAGTTACAGTGATAGGGGTTTCCTGCCCCTCTTCATTGGTGACATTGCACATCACCCGCTCACCATAGAGCACTACCATCTTCAGAATAAGTCGTTCGTATTTATAGAACTCCTGGCCCTCCTTGCCCTCCTGTGGGATGAAGGATACATATTCTTCCTCGGGTGGAAAAGGTGGAGGTGTTTCGGAAGGGAGACCGGCAGGCAGTGATTCGGACGGATAGCCAGCTTGTTGTGCGTCGGGGCTGGTAGCTGTAGCTGCAGTATGACTGCCATTGACACCTGCTTCTGCATTGGCTCTTGCGGCATTGGCCGACCGACGCTCACGTTCTGCTCGCTCAGCTTGTTGCTCGGCTTGCTTTTCTCGACGCTTGGCAACCTCAGAAACCAGCAGTTTATCTTCTACGTGCAATAATTGGGCGCACTCCTTGATATAGACATCACGCACAATGGCTTCGGGAATGATGGAAATGCTCTGCACAAGGTTTCCGATAAGCTCGGCACGCTTGATGGGGTCTTTTCCAGCATCTTCCAGCAACAGATTGGTTTTGAAGCGGATAAAGTCCGTTTCATTCTCTTGTATGAAGGCCTGGAACTCCGTCGCATTGTGTTTGCGTGCAAAGGAGTCCGGGTCGTCACCGTCGGGCAGGAGGCAGACTTTGATATTCATGCCCTCTTCCAGTAACATGTCGATGCCTCGGATAGAAGCCTTTATACCGGCAGCATCACCGTCGTAGAGCACTGTCATATTGTTGGTGAAACGATGAATCATCCGGATTTGTCCGGGTGTCAATGCCGTGCCCGAAGAGGCAACCACATTCTCTATGCCCGATTGGTGCATGGAAATGACATCCGTATAACCTTCGACCAGAAAGCAACGGTCTTGTTTCACAATGGCTTGTTTGGCAAAATATATGCCATACAGTTCATTGCTTTTATGATAAATTTCCGATTCAGGCGAGTTGACGTACTTCACCTTGACGCCTTTGGTGGCGCCGGCAAGCACACGTCCCCCGAAAGCCACCACCTTGCCGGAGAGAGTGTGTACCGGAAAGATGACCCGCCCCCAGAAGCGGTCGCGCAGTCGGTGGTCGTCCGTCTCGTAGCAGAGGCCGGTCTTGACAAGATAATCCTTTTTATAGCCTTTTTTCAAAGCTTCCTGGGCAAGGGCATCGTGGCTCTCGGTACAATAGCCCAACTGGAACTTCTCGATGATGTCATCCCGGAAGCCGCGGCTGCGGAAATAGGCCATGCCGATACTCTGTCCGTCTACGTGGTTCTTTAGGATATTCTGGAAGTAGTCACGGGCAAAGTTGTTCACAATGAAGAGGCTTTCCCGTTCGCTCTGTGCTATCTTCTCCTCGCTGGATAGTTCGCGTTCTTTGATTTCAATGCCGTATTTTTTTGCGAGATATTTCAGCGCCTCAGGATAAGACATCTGTTCGTGCTCCATGATGAAATGCACTGCATTTCCTCCTTTTCCGCAGGCAAAGCACTTGCAGAGCCCTTTGGCGGGGGATACATAGAAGGAAGGGGTTTTGTCATCGTGGAAAGGGCACAGACCTACATAGTTCACACCGCGTTTGCGCAGGGTGACAAAGTCTGATACGACATCGTATATCTGTGCGGCATCAAGTATGCGGTCTATGGTGGGTTGGTCTATCATTGTCTCTTTTCTAACTTGTGCAAAAGTACATGATATTTCTTGGATAATCAAAAAATATCATATAGGAAAGAGCAGACCGGAACCCTACATCATCATAAAATTCCCGTGGATTGTATAGTCGAGTTTTTCTTTCAATCTTTGTATGTCAACCGGCTTGGACATATATCCGTTAAAGCCATTCTGCATAATCTTTTCTTTGTCCGAAGCAAAGGAGTATGCCGTTACTGCAATGATAGGTACCGTTTTGGATACTTTACGTATTTCGCGAGTAGCTTCATATCCATCCATTTTAGGCATATTGATGTCCATGATGACCACATGCGGATGAAACTTCTGATGGAGTTCCACGGCTTCCTCCCCATCCCAAGTATGAACCAACTCATAATCTTTCTGTAGGATAGACTTGAACAGCATATAGTTGCTTTCGTTGTCCTCTGCTATCAGGATTATAGGCTTTTCCTTGCTTCTCTCGTTCAGAAGAGGCATTAAAGTTAGATTATTTTCCTTTTGAGCCTCTTTCGGTTTATAAGGTATTGTAAACCAGAAAGTACTTCCTTTACCTTCTCCTTCGGATTCTACTCCGATGCGTCCTTTCATTTTTGTGACAATGTTTTTGCATATTGAGAGCCCTAATCCCGTTCCTTGTATAAAGGTGTTTACTTTGGTAAACCGTTCAAATATTTTCTTCTGATTCTCTAGTGAGATGCCTATGCCCGTATCTTTTACGTAGAAATAGAGTTCTTCTCCACGGATTTTGTATCCAAACATAATCTCACCTTTCTCTGTAAATTTTGCAGCGTTGACCAGCAGGTTGATGAGGACTTGAGAGAGACGGTTATGTTCTGTCTGTACGTAACAAACTGGTACTTCAGGAACGAATTGTAGGGCAACACCTGTTTGCAGTCTGCCTCGTACAGTGTTTTCCACATCTTTTGCCAACTGATTTAAGTCGACATTCTGATAATTGAATTCCAGTGTATTTGCTTCTATTTTTGAAAGATCCAGGATGTCACTTACCAGTTGCAATAGCAACTGGTTGTTGGTTTCTATGATACTGATGAACTCTTTGCGTTCGGTTTCGTTTTCGGTTGCAGTCAGCAGGCTGGAGAATCCTACGATGGCATTCAAGGGGGTACGTATCTCGTGGCTCATATTGGCTAGAAATGCAGATTTCAGCCGGTCGGATTCTTGGGCTTTTTCTCGTGCTCGGATAAGCGCTTCTTCTTGCCTCTTGCGTTCTGTTATCAGTAAAAGGGAGCCGACAAGCGATATTGGACAGCCGTTTTTGTCGCGCTGGTCAATTACTGCGTTGGTTTCCATCCAATCTGTTATTTTTCGCCCTTCTACTTCGGTGATAATACGATATTCTTCTTTGATATGCTGCAACTTGCCTGAAATGAGATTTTCATGTACATGGTGCATACGTTCGAAGTCTTCCGGGTGTATCTTTCGGAAATATTCTGACGCCTTGATAATATCTACTTGGACTGTAGAGTTCTTCTCCTTTGTAAAGTTCATGTGGTCTAATATCTTTTGTGCTTCGCAATAAATCAGACCCTCCTTTAAATCCCAGCGCCATGGTATGATGCGTGCTATGCCCAATGTCATTTCCAGTTTTTTATTAATCTCTCGCAATGTGTTTTCGGCATCTTTGCGCGCTGTAATATCTACGGCAAAGACATCCAAAGTGTGTTTTTGGGATGCCGGGCAAAGAATGAATTCGTAAAAGCTGTTTGTTTGTTTGAAGTAATGAGTAAATGTTACCGTTTGCTTTTCTTGGAATACCATTTCCATGAAATGTGTCAGGTGCTCTATTTGGGAGAAGGCATTTTTCTGTGAACCATCGGTAGTTGGCGTAAACTGGTCGTTGAAAATAATATTGCCGCATCGATAGCTCATATCTGCTATCTGTCCCGTTTTGTCGAAGAAAACCTCTATTTGAGTATAAGATATCGGCATATTACGTAAAAGGGTATCATGGGCACTTAGCAAGGTGATTTTCTTTTGCTGGAACCGGTAAATGACTAAAGCTATGATAAGTAGTGAGAGTATCAACACTACTCCGCAAATAATCCACCATTGATACTTCTGCCAGAATGTAAGCGGTTTATTGATGAATACCGAGTCCTTAGGACAGAGTGTGGTGTCCAGACCGTCCATCTGCAGTTGCTGGTAGTTGATGAAGGGATAGGATTTCTTGCTATATGTAAATGGGATATTCCGTGCATCCTCTCCTGCAAATATCTGTTTGAGGGCTGAAGAAAGCGCGTTTTGCATTTCCATGCGGTCATAGAAATATCCTCCCGCAAACCCCTCTTTACCCACATAGGCATTCCTTAATGCAAATACGGGTTGAGGCGATGATGCAACTAACTGAAAGTCTCCACTGATGAGTGTAGGAAAACCGAGTAGATTCTTACGCTCGTAAAACCATGTGGAAAATAGCATACCCGTCTCCGGTTCATCATTTAGCAGATATGCCTGTAATTCGTTTTGGTTTCTTTCATTACCTATTAAGCGTTCATAGTGGAGGTTTGGATACTTTGACGTTATATAGGCATGAATAAGCCGGTCCAAGTCTTGGTTATGATAGAGTTCATCTGCTGCGAATACAATCGTTTTCATTTTTGGCAGCATCTGTACCATCATGTCGATGGTCTCTTTGTACATATACGGCGTTTCGATAAAAGTAAAGTTGTATTGCGGCCGCAGGTCAACCAGAGGAGATGTAATGGCATTGGAAATGTGTATAGGACGTCCGGTGAAATAATATTCCCGTGGAGCATACGTGTCTTCGTTGCCGACCAATACTATTGGAATATTTCCCCACTCACTCAAAATACGTTCCCTTAAAGTAAAAGCCATGTTGCCGAGAAGTACAAGATAATCGGGTTTCTTATCCTGGAAACGTTCGAAAATGCCATTCTCCATCCGGATATACAATGAGTCATTACGAATGAACGTCCCGTTCATGTGTACTACATCGGCTGTGATGTCCTCTATAGGAGATGTTTGCAGCAGGATGGGAGTTATAAGTTCTTGGCTCCAGGGGGCGCTTTCATTGTACGAGTTTATAATAAGTAATCTGTTTGCCGACTATGGTTGCTGTGGCAAACGCCGAACTTAAATATAGAAAAATGAAACATAAGCTAATTATGCATCTTTTAGATAAAAATACTTTCATGACCTGATTTTTCAAGCAACACATTGTCTAATGGCAATTTAATTGCTACGTATTATTTATACAAAAATAATACAAATGTATTTTAATCATAAAATATAGTCGCTAAAATTAAAAATAATTAACGGCGTCTTTTTGTTTTATGCACTGGAAGTTTAATGTAATTATTATTTCATATATCTGTCTTGTATTATCTGGCAAGTGTGTACAAGGGTGAGAGCAGATAGAAAAGGGAGTTGACAGATTGTAATAAAAAGATGAAAAGGATATTTTCATCTTGAAAAAAGTTATATTTTTGCACCCGCTTTTGAAAATGGTATCGGAGACATTTTTGTTTTTATATAAATTCAATTGGTATTATGAACATTTTTTGTAAGAAAATCTTTGTTCCCCTTTTGTGCGGAATATTATTTTGGGGCGCTTGCTCAGATGATGCACCGTCCGGAGAAGATAGCGGGCAGCAAACTTATTCATTGGTGGTGAAAAGTGTCACTGCTTCGGGAGAGGATTCCTTCGGGGAACTGCGTGAGGTATCGGTTTTTCAGTTCAGTGGCGGCAGCTTATATAGGACGCAATTGCTGAATCCGAAACAAGATGGTACATCCAGCATCTCTGCACTCAGCGGCTCGCGGTTATATTTTCTTTCAGAAGTGAAGCTGCCCGTTCAGGAAGAGAAACTGACCGAAGAGGAATTGTGTAATATGGCCATTGGCGAAGGGCTTCATGATAATTCCGCTCCGGATTTCATGTCGGCGGTGGTTCAATTGGAAGATGATGTCGAGACGCGCAATAATCCGGAGGTCAGTGTGGGCATGAAACGTGGGGTGGCCCGTATCGACCTGAACACTACGGCCGACGATAAGACGCGGATTGAGGAGATTATAGTGGAAGATGCCCCGGCCGAAACTTTTCCGTTTCAGGAAGGCGTTGCCGTGTCGGACAAGACGGTGAAATATGTGAAGACGTTTGAACCGGCATTCGGAGGAGAACAGCCGAGCGTATTCCGTATTTTTGAAAGCATGTGTCCGGTCCATGTCGTTTTGCGTGGTACGTATGATGGGATTCCCATCAGGCTGAAAATGGAGTTGCCGCGTATAGAACGCAACAAGGTGTATGAATTGTCGGTACTTAACGTAGGGGCTACGGTAGAAGGCGTTTTCGAAATCAAGCCGTGGGAAGAGGGCGAAACGGTGACCGGCAAGCCCGACGCGGACCATCGTATTCTGCTGGATGCTTCCCGGTCTGTTATCCCCGAGGGGGTATCGGTAGATTATGAGAACAACATTGTAGAAGTGCCTATGACGGGAGTAGATGGCATGAAACTGGCGTTTCTGGCCGACACCCGGATAGACATTGCATCTGCCGAAGGAGTTGTGGATGGCGTGATGCTGACCGACATGGCAGTGACTGAAGAGGCCGAAGGAATTGTCTCTTCCTTCAGTGTATCTGTTCCGGCGCAAGGCAGCGGACGGTTGGGGTATTCGTTCATGGTGCACCTGAAGAATGCACTTATGACCGGTTCTTATGATTACGTGGAAGTACGCGTGGCTCCGAGTGACAAGCAGATTGAAACGGTAGAGATGGCAGGAAGCGTGTGGATGGCTTTTAATGCACGCAGCAACGACCTCGAAGACCAGATTTATCCGTTGGACGGTGCTACGGTGGAAGACATGTACCGCACCAGCTGGATTAATACGGTCGGTGGTCTGTTCCAGTGCGGTCGCAAGTATATGTATGTGCCTTGGCAGGGATATAACCCTTCCAACAACCTGGGCAACCAGACTGCCGACATGCCTTGGCAGAATGATTCGCACATGCCTTGCCCTGAAGGATATAGAGTGCCTACCCGCGACGAACTGAACTCCTTGCTTCCGAAAGGCCAGGAGATTCCCGGTACTTATACGGCGGGAAACGGAGAACGGATTACCGCCACGCTCCATGTAGGAGAAGGTACGTTGGTGACCCCTACCGGTGTCACCGGAACACAACATTACGTGAAGTTTACTTCGGAAGATACCGGCCGTTACCTCATCATACCTTTGGCAGGAGGAAAGGGTGACAAATCGACCTCCAACAATCCCTCTTTTGGAAAACGTGCCGTGTTGTGGACTAGCCAGCGCGACGGTTGTCCCGGAGGATATGCCTGGGCCTATTGGATGCAGTTCGAAGGAAAAGATTCGACCGTCATTGCCGAACAGCGATTGCAGATGGAGGCGTTCGCGTCCTTGCGTTGTGTAAAGAAATAGAGGAGGGCAGGACATGAAGATTATAAGAATTATAATGCTTTTGGGATTGCTGCCGTTGCTGGCCAGCTGCTCTTCGGACGGGCTTGGCTTCGACAGCGCTGAACAGGCCGGCGCAGGGCAGGTGACCTTCCGGTTCGGCTTGCAGGCAGATGTCACTGCCGGGGGACGCACCCGCAGCGAACAGCCGGAACCGATAGCCCGTATGTGGTATGCCATAGCCGACGAACGGGGCGAAGTAATCAAGCCGTTGTATCAGAAACTGGAAGCCGATTTCTCCAAACTGACCATCGAAGGATTGGGGTATGGCGACTATACCGTGGTGTTTCTTGCTACCACCCATCCGGAATCGGATATTACGGTTGACGAGCCGGCCCTGCTGTCGGATGCCTGGCTGGTGAATCACGTGGAAAAGGCACCGCTTGATGAGGCCTGGTTCTATAAGAAGATAGCGTTGCACATCGGCCGGGAGCAGGCTCCGGTGATGCAGACCGTCTGCCTGGAACCTTGTGTGGGCAGGGTAGATGTCGATTTGGATGTGTCGTCCGACTATATGTGGCGGTTTATCCGCAACATAGAGGTCTCTTTCGATGATGCCCAAGGGGTGTATGCCGGTATTCAGGCCGGTGGCGAGTACGCAGGTGCCGGAGGAGTGGACGCTTACAACATCACGCAGCGCCGTTCATTCTACTCGTTGCCCGGACGGGAGGCACTTTCCGGACGGGTGACGATTGAGTCGGAGCGTAGCGACGGAACTTCCTTTATGCAGGTCTATCGCTTCAGTGGTTGCAAGATAGAAGCCGGACGCGTGTCGCATATCCGCATCAATTACCGCCATCCCGAAAGTGGCGAAGGCTTGCTCTATGTACGCGAGGAGGATTTCTCCCGATTCCGGACGGATACCATGTTTCTGGCCGACGAACCGCGCGAGGTGTTCTACGATAGCAATCGCCGTTCCTTTCGGGTGAATGCCCCGTTGCAGGTGTCGGTGTCCGATGATCATCAGCTGCTTGTAAAGTTCTTCTCGCCGATTGGCATCAGTGGCGTCAAGATACTGTGCCGTTTCAACAAGGTGAGCACGGAATTCTTCGAACTGGCTCGTTTCGACCGCATTTATCCGTTTATGGAGGCATCGTTCCCCTTGCCGGTGGTCAGTTCGGAACGTACGTTTGTAGCGGAGAACGGTCGCCGGATAACAGTTCCGGCACAGCCGGAACTCTCCAATGACGATGTGACGTTGCTTGTCCGTACGGAAGACCCCTTCATGAAA
>OLRO01002090.1_pt1 | contig 10250 bp, 17 predicted proteins | sample 1673131 | NCBI WGS metagenome assembly OLRO01 (sample SAMEA3136757, study PRJEB25190) | human gut metagenome | biome: human gut; feature: human-associated habitat; material: faeces | place: Austria | collected 2013 | reverse complement strand
AACTCCTGATTATAAGGGGTCATCTATGCTTTTAAGAGTTGATGATTCTCTATCCTGAAGTACTTGTTACTCCAACACGACTGCAAAGGTAAGTAAAAATTTTGATATATGCAAATATATAAATGAAAAAATTTACTGCACAGAAAATAATTTTTTTTTTTCTAATTTTTTTTTTCTATTATATTTCTAGGAGTGGTGTATAATAACCTCATCACTCCCCCATAGTTTTTGAGATTGGGATATACCCCCGTGGAGTTGAAATGATACATTACTCCTCCTTATTATTTGATTACTAACATTAAAAACTTACTAAAATGAAGAGAGATTTATTGCTTATCATTCCTTGTGTTCTCATTGTCTTGGCTATAGGATTTACCTTTGGCATCTGGTACTCTGACATTAATAAAGTACAACCTTACAGAGACTATTATAATGCTACTGAATCATTCCTTGATACATTAGAACACTATGATAACTGGGTTGATAGATTTGACCCTTATGAGTATTATGAGGCTAAGGAAAACCTTAAATAACTCATTACTTCTCCTTATTATTTGAATTTATTATTAACTTTGAACCTTTTGGTGCTTAGGTCAACCATACATATATTATGAATATCTTTAGTTCTTTGAGAGTTTATGCAGGTAAATGGGAAGTTAAATCTACTAGAGAGTTTACTGAAGAGGAAATTAAGGCTGTAGTTCAGGCTGTTGTTGTACCTTCTCAGTATGGTAATTCTGTTCAGTTCACTATGGTTGGTGGTGGATTGACCTATATTCCACTAGACCAGAATAGTACTCTTGGCTCTGGTGAATTGGTTGATTTAACTAAGGCTAAACTTGTGACTTTAGGTAAGTCAGGTGAGAGTGATATTTATAGGGTAAGTATTTAATACTTGCCTTATAAATTATAAAGGTGAGGGTCTTCCCTCACTTTTATTTTTATCCTATCTGGTTTCAGCAAGGTATTGCAAAAGCAATATATTATGGTGATAGAGATAATCAAGACTATTATTATCCTCTTCAAGACAATGATTATATTGTATAAAGAATGGCAAGGTAGAAGCAATATTATTATCTCATAACTATTATCTCAAAGCTCTATTACAGCAATATATTATCAGCATGGCTCATTACTCCTCCTTTGTTCTTGACACACTGAGGTTAGTTATCAGTTATATCATATCATATATGTGATATTAGTATAGCTCATTACTCCTCCTGTGCCTTTGCAACTCCACAATAGTTGCATTTTAGCATTTATCATTTAACATTTATCATTTAACAGGTGTGCCAGATACCAAAATAGATCCAAAGGGCATTGGTAAGTTTGTATGAACATTTTCTCAACTCTCAGAACTTATGCAGGAAAATGGAGTGTTAAATCTTCACGAGCATTTACTCAGGAAGAAATTCAGGCAGTAGAGTCTGCAACAGTAGTACCATCACAATATGGCAACTCAGTTTGCTTTATGATGGTAGGAGGAGGACAGACTTATATTCCTCTTGCTAATGATGCTACTGTAGGAGTTGGAGAATCTATTGATTTGACCAAGGCTAAACTTCTCACATTGGAGAAGGGGGGTGAGTCAGATATTAATAGAGTTTCTATCTGATAGCTGAAAGAGAATTATAGGGTGGGAGGCACAATCTCCTACCTTATACCTTCTTTTTTACCTTGTGTTATAAGCAACAACATATATAATTTTATAGCTATGTTTACTGAATACTATGTTAGCAATACATATAATTTGTACTTTAGTAATACTGGCAGCAGCAATAATTTATGAATGTAAAAACTAGAAATATACCTAAAAAACAATCAAATATGACTACAGATAAACAGAAAGCTGCTGTTCACTTTTGTGAAAAGTGGCTTAATGTCACATACAATGGTGATATTAACAATTTCCAACAAGTAAGTAATTTTCTCTCAGAATATTTAGAGGAAGCCAAACTAACTTATGAGGAAATTGCATGTGAGTATGAATCTTATTTATGGGACTTAATGGACTAAGTTATGGCAAGATATAGAGTAAATCCTAATGCAATATGTAGTTCAAAGAATTACAAGCAATCAAAGAAATTACACATGGATATGTTAAAGAGAAATCATGAAGTATTCATGGAAATGGTAATAAAGGGAGAAATAGTTATCAAGAGACAGGCATATATTAAGGTATTTGGTAACTTGATAGCTATCACTCCAAGTGAAGTAGTAAGATTTGAAAAGGAGATGACTATAATATGGAAGTAATACTATTCATAGTGGCTACTGTAACAAATCTTAAATAAATATACAGTGACAATTAGAGAGTTATACATCTTTGCTCAGTCTCATGCTCTTCTTGACAAGAGTGTGGGACTGGTCATTGATGAATATATAAAGCACATCTCTGTGCATAATAATACCTTAGCTCATAGCAACATTATGAATAATCAAGGCAGTGAATCTATGAGTAAGTCTGACATAGACTATGAGAATAAGGTAGAGTTTAGTACAGAAGATGTGCTTGAATTATTTTCAACTTAACAAGCAATTAAACAAAAATGAACAAATTTAAGTTTATAATCAAAGGCATATTGTTATGGACAACAGGCTTTGTGACTATACTCTTTGTAGCAGGAGTAGATAGCATCTATGACAATGGATATTTCTTTCAGACTCTTATAGCTGTTGTAGTGATGATATTCTGTTGCTATAAGCTAATCTCAGAGGAAGAGTTTGAAGTATTGTCTTTATACAGATGGTTTAACAAAATAACAGGAAAGGTAATTTGATTATTTTTAGGTAAAGGATTTTTAGTTCGGGTGACATATTGTCACTACAGGTCAGAGGTTCGTGAGAATATCTGACCTTTTATGATGTCTCCATGGCTCAATTGGATAGAGCAACAGACTTCTAATCTGTAGGTTGTGAGTTCGAGTCTCACTGGAGATACAATGTCTATTTAATCACTATTTCCTGACCATGCAATAGCAAAATGACTGAAAATGTGATGCTTATAGGAAAGCTATAACCACTTGTGATGCAACAACCAAATGTGGGGATATAAAGAAGGGTTACGTGACTTTGAATACAAGAGTTTCAACATGAAAAGCTGTATGACTTTGTTAGGACATTCTTTCAATATGAAATGAATCCATTATATTTATACTAGATTAGTATATAAAACACTATATCATGTTACAGAACAAAATGAATAATTAAATTATCAAATGAGTACACTTAGAAAATGGACTGAGGATGAAGACAGTGCAAGCACCTGTCGAGGTGATTATAACAAGTGCACTATTCCTCAATGTGAGAGAATTAATGGGCACTATTGAAGTCTTGAAACATACTTTTCACATTAAAATGGCAGAGGAGTTGAGAGAAAAAGCAGATAAGGGAGAAGCCACAACAAAAGATGCAATGGCTGCTCTTATGCTTGCTGCAATTATGAAGGGAGAATCTGAAGAAGATTAATAAACATGAGTGAAATCAAGTTAAGTCTGAGTATTGAGCTTCGAGGAAGCACAATGTTCAGCAAGGAAGAGTGCCTTAAAACAACTCGAAAAGTCATTGAGAGAAAAACCAAATCCGGTAAAGTATTCAAAAAGACCATCTATGTCCAAACTGAAGATTTGGACAAGATGACCAAAGGCTCTGTGAGGATAACTGATAAGAATGGGAAAAATCCCGAGATTATCACTTTCCACACTAGAAAATGTAAACCAGCTACTCAGACTATCAACATGAGTAAGGAGGCTTATGAGTACATGATTAGCAAGGATTCTTGTCCTCCATGTTTCAAGCCAAGAGAATGGTCTACAATGAATAAAAAAGAAAGGCTTGAGGACCACTTGAAGAGGACAGTAGAACATCTTGGAGGTGTATCATATACCTATCAAGTGTTTGAGGACTAACTGGATATGTTCTCATAGTAAGGGCAGGGGTACTAATAATACCCTTGTCCTTCTTTTTTTTTTTTTTTTTTTTTTTTTTACAACCTCTGAATAAGCAGGATAAAACTAAGAGACTATGGGATATGTTCCTAAATTTATACATCTTGACCATTTCATTAATGTAAAATATCCATTTGGTGTCCATTGGAAGCATAGCTACATACAACAGAGTGCAGAAGCAATCTTCAATACATATAAAGAGGACATTGAGGAAGGTACAAGCATAACCTTTGTAGTAAGAGGTACATCAGGAGCTATGATTGCAGGTGCTATGCTTAATGAGTTACACAACATTAACCCAACTACTAAGACCTACATCCTGATTGTCAGGAAGGAAGAAGATACAAGTGCTCATTGTTATTCATTAAGAGGAATTGGTGAGGTTGGTACTACAAGGTTCATAGTTGTGGATGACTTTATATCATCAGGTGATACTATTAGGGCAATTATACATGATTTAGATGGGTACTTTGAGGTAATTCCTCATCCTACTAACAAGTATGATATGCTCTGTGTAAGTAACTTCATTGATGCAAAGGCATTAAAGAAAAACTCATGTGATAACTATATGAAATGGAAAGAAATTTGTTCAAGATTTGAGTATGTAATATGTTGTCCTAAACCAGAATAATATGATGGTATATAATGTATTACTCCTCATTGCTTTATGTGTTTGGGTTATTATAATGTACAATAGGTATCTTCCCAGAATTGATATAGTCATATTAAGGAATAAATACATTGTGCTATTATGGTATAACAAATGGTATTGGAGTGGGGAGTGTAAGAGAACTTACATAAAACTGTTTGAAATATGATAGAATCATTATTCTAAAGATTATCTAACTATGTATTTCCGACTTTGGAGAGTGCATATAACAACCTAAAATATGTATTAGACTATGCAAATATTAAATCTGATTAGACCTGAAAAGAGTGATGTAAAGTATGAGGTTATACAGTTCCCTGATGGTGAACCTCATATTGCCTTAAAGAATATTGACAGGAAAGATAATTTATCTGTGATATGTAGGATATGCAATCCTACTGACTTGTTTATTCTTATGCAGGTAGGTGATATTCTTAATAGGCAAGGTGTCTTGTTTAGTTTGAATATTACCTATCTTATGAGCATGAGAATGGATAGGGTAATAAGTTATGATGAGTCATTTTCTCTCAGCATAGTTGCACAGGTAATAAATAATATGTCTCCTCAAGCAGTTCATGTACTTGAACCCCACTCATACAGGGTACAAAACCTTATTAATGCGTATTGGGGAGATATTGCCACTCCTATATCAGACTTTAGAGGATACTTGAAAGTATATCCTGATAGAGGCGCATTGCAAAGGTATGGTGGAGACTCCACTAAGAATGTGATATGTAGTAAAGTTAGGGACCCAAAGACAGGACAACTCTCTGGTTTCAAGATTGAAAACCCAGAAGTTATAGAGGAAAATCAAGACCTTCCACTTGTGGTCATTGATGACTTGTGTGATGGAGGTGGTACCTTTAAAGGTATTGCACAATTACTTGGTTCCCATTATCCTGATAGGGAGAGAACTATCTATGTAACTCACATGGTCAATCCCAAAGGCATTACCACTCTCAGTGAAAATTACAAGGAGGTTTACTTCACCAATTCATATAAGGATTGGAACAAGGAAACACTTCCTGATAATGTGAAAGTAATTGAAATAGTATGAAAGCTGAAGTAGTAGCAAAGTTTGCTGTATGGTTTGTAATCTTCATTATCCTAATAACCTTAGGACTTGAAATGATTTCAGCACCTAATACCATTGAGAATGTGATAGGATTCTTTATGGTAGTGGCAACATTATATCTATCAGTCAGAACAAAGTGTTTAACAGTAATTAAATTAGAAAGAAAACATGAAAAGTAAATTGATTTTGGGACTTCTGTCCTTGTTTATGGTGTTCTCAATGACATCATGTATGGAGAAGGTAGATGCAGGTTGTGAAGGCATCAAGGTGAATCTGTATGGCAGTGATAAGGGAGTGGATGATGCTTCTTTGGTAACTGGTATTGTATGGTACAATCCTTGGACTACCACAGTATATGAGTATCCTACTTATGTACAGACCATTGACTATGAGTCATTTACAATCAATGCAAAGGATGGTTCAGAGTTCACTGTAGACCCTACTGTATCATTGAAGATTATTGATGGTAAATCACCTGCTGTCTTTAAGAAGTACAGAAAAGAGTTGAATGAGGTAATCAGAGGTACTCTGTATAACTATGTAAAGGATGCCTTTAGAATCCAGCTCAATAAGTTTACTACTGATGACATTGTAAGTAAAAGGGATAGTATTGAGAATGCTATTGAAGGGTATTTGACTCAGGCACTTGCTAAAGAGAACTTTCAGTTGGAGCAGCTAACCTCTGGTCTCAAATATCCTCAGACTATTGTAGAGTCTGTAAATGCCAAAAATAAGGCTATTCAGCAGGCTATGCAGGTAGAGAATGAGGTTAAAGTGGCAGAAGCTCAGGCTAAGAAACTTATTGTAGCTGCTGAGGCAGAGAAGAAAGCCAATGAGTTGAGGCAACAGGCTCTTACTCCTGCAATTCTTGAGAAGATGTGGATTGAGAAATGGGATGGGACTGTACCAACAGTAATCACTGGTGGGAATACTTCTACATTTTTGGATTTAAGTAAAATAAGAAAATAGTATGAAAAACAGAGTGGTAGAAATAGATGACAATGTAGTAGCTTTAGAGATTATCTATAAAGGAACTCGACTATTATGTTATATAGACAAAGAGGTTAGCAAAGAGCAGAATGCTCAAAATGTTTCTATTACTCTGAATAGTACTACTAAATGTAGGAACATCACCATAGAGGATGGTAAATATAGGGTAAGAATTGGGGGTCATTCCTTTGGTAGATATAATACCTTAGAGGAGGCTCAAGAGGTAGTAAGAAGGGAGAGAAAAAATATATTTCCTTTATCCTCTGAGTTAGACAACAAGATTACTATATAGTTACCTGTATATGGTCAGGTTCCTACAATCTTTAAAGATATTAGCAAATGATGTGGATTATATCAATTTTTATCATACTTTTCACTATTTGCATCTTGACAGATACAAATGTTGAAAAGTATGAAATAGTAAAGAGAAATTGAGCAATGACTAGAGAAGAAGTGAATAGCTTGGCTTTGTCTAAGATAGACAAAGCTAAGTATCTTATCTTAGAGCTTATTACTGGGATGGGGAAGACCAAAGTAGCAATAGACCTCATTAATCATATATGTGATAGGGTATTCAGAAATGATGAAAGCCCTACAAGTATCCTGATACTTGTATCTAAGACTGTGCATAAGCAGACTTGGAAGGATGAGATTGAGAAATGGGGAGGTATCAAGTCTGACTATATTACCATTGAATGCTATGAGTCACTAAAGAACTATGAAAACTCATACTTTGATGTAGTAGTGGCAGATGAGATGCAGCATTTGTCAGAAGCAAGAATTGATGCATTGGAGACTATCCATATCAATGAGTCTTTCATTGGATTGTCTGCCACTATTAAGAGAGACATGAGGGATTATTTCATTTACAACCACAAGGCTGAGGTCATTAAGTGTGGTCTCAAGGAAGCTGTAGAAGATGAAGTACTACCTGAGCCTACAGTATATCTACTGCCTTTGACTTTGGACACTACTAATTATACCTATAAGGTTAAGAAGTTTGGTCGTGATATAATCACCACTCAGAAAGGTTGCTATGATAGTATCTCTTCACTTATAGAGTGGTACAAGAATAAGTACTTTAACTCAAGGAATGAGAGAATAAAGAATTTATGGCTTTCTACAGCTGGCAAAAGATTGAAATGGTGTGCTGAACAGAAGGAAGCCCTTGTACTATCTCTTCTTGACAAGTTCAGGAATTACAAGACTTTGACTTTCTGTAGTAGTATTGAGCAGTCAGAGAGGTTAGGTAAATACAATATCACCTCAAAGAATAAGGCTTCAGTGAAGAACCTTGAAATGTTTAATCTTAACAAGATTAAGCATATTACTGCCTGTAACATACTCAATGAAGGTGTGAACTTGACTAATTGTAGGATAGGTATATTCTGCAACTTGAATAGTTCGGAGATTGTAGTAAAGCAAAGAGTTGGTAGAATACTTAGACACAACTCTCCTATTATCATTATACCTTATTTCAAGGATACAAGGGAAGAGGAACTTGTGCAGAAGATGATAGAGGAGTATTCAGAAGAGTCTATAGTTACTATTAATAATATAGAGGTAATGACTAAAAACTGTGCAGCAGTAGAGGAAATTGAAGTTAATCATGTGAAAAAGCTATCAGAATGAATTATGTAATCAATGAAGATATTTGTAAGAAGAAAGGCATGGATTTACCTTCTCTTCTTGCAGTATTGCTTGTTAAGACTGGAGTAAACATTACTGAGCTGTTTAATGACTTGGTTAATAAAGAGGTACTGGTAAAAGATATGTTCTCTGAAGGTTTCCTAGTTACTCAAAGGTGGGATAGTATATGCTCTGATATATTACTTAGTGCTGATACTTCTGTACCATCAGATGAGCGACTATTACCTCTAGTAGATACTCTTATGTCTATCTTCCCATCAGGCAAGAAAGAAGGTACATCTTTGTATTGGAAAGGCAATAGAAAAGACAATAAAGAGAGGCTTCAAAAGTTCTTCAAGTTGTATGGTAATAAGTACTCTGATGAGCAGATTATACATGCAGCCAAGAAATATGTGGAATCCTTCAATGGACAGTACACTTATATGAGAGCACTTAAATACTTTATATGGAAGGATGAAAAGAAAATGGGAAGTGATGGTAGAAAGTACATTGAAGAGGTATCAGACCTTGCTTCTTACATAGAGAATGCTGGCCAGGAAGATGATTTGAAGAGAGATTGGACTTCTACAATTAACTGATTATGAGTAGATTTAAGCAAGTAATGGGAAATCTGAGGTTAAGGAGGGAGAGAGTTCTTAATGGACTTTATAATTGTATTCCTTTCCCTTTTCCAAGATTTAGAGCATGGGTTCCAGGCATTGAAACTGCTAAGTTCATAGTGGTGACTGCCAATCAAAAGGTAGGTAAATCAAAGTTCTGTGATTACCTATTTGTATATGAACCATTGTTCTTTATATTGGAGCATCCTGAGATGAGAGTTAAGGTTCTTTACTTTACTTTGGAGATGAGTCCAGAGGAAAAGTATAATGAGTTCTTGTGTCATCTATTGTTTAGATTGGATGGAATAGAGGTATCTCCCACTGAACTGAAAAGTACAGATAGAGACCATCCTATTGATGAGAAGATTCTTGAATTACTTGAATCTGATAAGTATCAGAGATATATCAAGGCATTCGAGGATATGGTCGAGTATATTGATGGCCAAAGGAATCCTACAGGAATCAATAAGTACTGTAGAGACTATGCCTTAGCTCATGGACATCTTAACTTCAAGAAAGGTAAGAGGAAAGACCCTATCACAGATAAAATCATAGATGCAGATGTGGTAGACAATGATAATCCTTATACCCCAGATGACCCAGAGGAGAGGAGGATAATCATCATAGATAATGCCTCGAATCTATCTCTTGAAAGTGGATTGAAGAAGATGGAAACTATTGATAAGATGAGCAAGTATGGTATTACTCTCAGGAATCAATTGAAATTCATCTTTGTATTGATTCAGCATCAAGCACAGGCTCAAGAGGGTATTGAGAACCAAAAGCTGAATAAGCTTAAACCATCTTCTGATGGTCTTGCAGATTGTAAGACTACTACCAGAGATGCCAATATGGTTATAGGTCTCTATAGTCCATTCAAGTATGGACTAAGAGAGTATGAAGGATATGATATAACCAAGTTCAGGAACCATATAAGGTTCATGGAGGTGATTGAAGATAGAGACTATGGAGCAAATGGTCAAATCTGCCCTTTATTCTTTGATGGTGCAGTGAGTACATTTTATGAACTCCCAAAACCTGATGATAGGGAAGCACTACAGAGAGTATATAACTATATGGAATCAAGGAAGAGCAAAACTGCTAAGACTTTCTTTAGTTATGGAATAAATAAAATGAATAGAAAGTTGCACAGGTGGAAAATATTCCATAAGTTTGCAACCCTTTTCAAGTAAAAGTAACATTATAAGACAAAAACAATGGCAAAGATTTTAGTTTTGGCTAAGTCAGGCTTTGGAAAAACCACTTCCTATTGTGGTAGGGAGAAGTTAGGTATTAAGGGGCTTAACCCAAAGGAAACTTATGTTATCCAGTGTATTGGT
>OLRO01002084.1_pt1 | contig 10264 bp, 9 predicted proteins | sample 1673131 | NCBI WGS metagenome assembly OLRO01 (sample SAMEA3136757, study PRJEB25190) | human gut metagenome | biome: human gut; feature: human-associated habitat; material: faeces | place: Austria | collected 2013 | reverse complement strand
CACCGGGATATTCCGGAAACTGTTCCGCCACAAAATATACTCCGTCCTCCCGTTGAATCTGCATCTTCACTTCTTCAGGTTTATGTGATTTATAGTATAAAGGAAAACGATTGTCTTCAAATATGGCCTTACCGTTGGAAAGTATAAATGCCTGCTCCATATAGTTCATTATAACCGGATATTTTTCCTTGAACATTAATTCATAATTTTCTAATTTCCTGTATATTTCCACATTCTCATCAGTACATAGCAGACTGTTGAAAAGGGAATACCAGAAAGGGAAATATGCCGTATAGTATTTCTTGCTGAGACGTTCCATCATCAACTCAGGGTTTTCTTCAAGTTTCTTTTTTATAAGATGATGAAGATTACCTCCTATATCATCTACTACTTCACTACCGCCAATGCAAAGAGTTATCAGCCTGTCGTAAAACAAGCTGTCGGGTATCTTGTCTAATTTATACAAACCTTCGTACATGTGTTTCCTGAAACTTGATTTAAGATTATCAAACGAAGGTATGTTTCCGTATGTAAGCCAGAGTTCATGCCAGGTTACAGGAAAAGCATCGAAGAATTCACGTTGCGTCTCTGCCGTATATCCCGACTTTACCATTAAAGCGAATGTACGGTTCACCTTTGCTGTATCTACAGGAAAACTGAATACCGCCATAAAACAGAATGAAAGCAGTGATAATAATGCAAGTCTTTTCATAATATATAATTTTTATAAGTTAACAAATATTCAATACTATGCCATTATTGCCATATTTGCTTAAGAAATCATTAAAATTTTGCACTGTTGTAGTACTGCCAGATATTTTATAGTCTCCTTGTATCTATTTCATAAAATCCAGGGCAATAATACCATCAGACTACAGATATTTGTTTGATGCAAAATTAAGGTAAACTATCCATTAAACCATTGGCAATCCATAGAAATAAGCTTGTAATATAGATTTGTATATATCTGATTATCAAATACTATACAGTATAAATGCTTGTAATATAAGACAAAGCAACTATAAGTCTAGTTTTTCAACTAAAAACAAGACAATATCTCCACCTTCAGGAATACCAATTTTTTTTCTAATATTAGTTTTGTACTTATGTACTGAAAAGACACTATTCATCCAAATGGCAGCAATCTCTTCTGTCTTGAATCCAGAAACAAGCATGCAACACAACTGGACTTCTTTGTCATTCAGCATAGGATATTTCTGAATAAGTTTTGAATAGAACCCATCAAAAGATAGATCTATATGATTATAAAACTGTTCCCACTGTGTACCTAGCAAATAATTCTCATCTATTATATGATACTTTTCCAAATCCTTAAGAAATCTTGCACTCTGCACTTGCTGTGTTGAGCGCAAAATTGCTATCTTCTTTGCTATCTCAAAATCACGCAAAATAAACTCTTTGACTTCATTTTTTACATTTCTAAGGTTATCCAAAGAATTAATCTGCTGTTGCAAAGCGAGAATCTTATAAACTTGCTTTTTCCGGATTTGTATATATATCACCAAAGATACGCATAATACTACAAGAAGTCCTACCAGAATGTATTTATAAATGGCTATCTGTCTATGAATAGTTTTTTTCTCACAAATATTTGTATAGGCCTGTATCGCCTTATCCAATGATTCTCCATTCAGGCAATCAAATGCCATTTCATATTTCTCCTTTAGCTTGTTAAGGCATTTTATTTGTTCGCCTGCATCATGATTTAACCGAGCAAACTCTGCACACAACGTATAGAATTCTATTTCTGCAAAGGCATTTCCTTCATTTATACTATTCTCTATCGCCAGAAACTTATACCTTTCTGCATTTAACAAGTCCTTTTTACGATAATAACAATATGTCAAAATTGCGAAACATGTGAATTTATGTTCAATGGATGTTTCCTCAACTACAGCTTCTTTCAGCTTTTCTATGCAAGCATCCCAATGTTGCATTTTGTATAAGGCAATTCCCTGCAGACGTTTTATTTCACTTAAAAATATATTCTTTTTACCAAGATGTTTTTCTATTTCATTCAATTTTTCGTATGAGACTTTATATTGATCTAAATATAGAAAGCTTTTGGCAACTTGTATTTGAGTTGATATACTCATATCTTGAAAATTTACATCCTTTATGCATTGATTGGCAAGAGTCTGGTATTTAATAAAATTCAAGGTGTTAAATTGCCTGAAGGTGTTACTATGTATCAAAACAATCCTAAAGCATTATTTGCAGGGGAAGGGAAAAAAGACGTTAAATCTGTACTTCTTGAAGCAGGTGTATCTTCTGCAGATGTATATACATTAAATATTAAAACAGAAAACGAAATGCGATATGCTGTTTCTTTTGTTATATCATTTTCTTTTTTATAGGTTTCCGCAAGAAGATATAAAGTTTCAAGGTATGGCTGAATCATTTTTTCTTTCTTAAAAATCTGAATGCACCTTTCCAACACACTCTTTGGTGGATAATAATTATTATCCGTATAACTGAGTGTGATTGCAGCTAATATAAAATGAACCGCATCTCTTTTATTCTTTACGCAATTCATGTTTATCGTATCTAACTTTAACAAATAGGATTGTGGATCATTTTCTATCTGAAAAATTATATCATCAAAATTTCTACTCTCCGAATATTCAGAATTACAAGAACCAAGTAATAACAATGAAATACATGCTATTACACCCATATAGTGATTCAGTTTCATATTCATATTATTTTGCATGGTTATATCATGCAACTAAATGGATTAGATGTTAAAGTCTCATTTTACAACAGACATTTGTCAAAAGACATAGCTGTATTCAACCTGTATATATTAAACTTGCAACTCGCATCATTGTTTGTTACACAGGAAGATGCCCACAAATATATTGATAAATAGCATTGAACAATGATAAAAAAGGGAAAATATACAGATTATATTCTTTTTTAGCTAAGTTATCATAACAAAACAGTACGATGGATATAGAGTCACCCCATTTGCCTGTAAGGCAGGTACTTTCTCTAATTTATGATTTTCATCAAACTGAAATTCCGCCACATTCAATCTGGTTTTTACACTGCGAATCACTTTCTTTTCATCCTCATTCCCGTCAACTCATTGCACACTAAAACCTTCAAAAACGGAATATTGCGAATACTATCACCTTTGAACATTACTATGCTATAACTGATAAATAAGGAAAGCATCCACAAATTCAATCACCAAATTGGGTTATCATTCTTAATTGATGTATTTTTGTATCAGAACATAAAGGAAACCAGTATGTATGAAGAATATATCACAGCCAAAATGACACCGGCAGGAAAAGTGCTGGAACATATTTTGAGAAAAGCAAAAATCACTCAAAAGGAACTATCCACCGAGACTGGTGTATATCCACAAAGAATCAATGAATTAATTAAAGGAAAGCGAGATTTCACTATCGAGCAGTCTCTAAACATAGAAAAAGCATTAGGAATAGGCATTGAAGGCTATTTTTACATCATACAAGCCAATTATCAAGTCTATGCCTATATTACAGAAAAAGAACGGTCCCAGCATCCAGACTTATCAAAATTCAGCACAGCTTTATTCTGGGATACAAGAATAGAAAAAATCAACTGGATAAAAAACAAAGAATGGGTCATTCAACGCATATTTGAATATGGCAACCAGCAGGAAATTGAGGAAGCCATCAGATTCTATGGAAAGGATACATTAAAAGCTATATTACCCACCATAAACAGCGAATGGAAAAAGGAAACAAGGGAAAAGAACTTTAAAGAATTTGTGCAATGAAACTGTATCCCCACTTTTAGTTAACTGTCTGAAAAAAATATCAGAATCAGATATTTTCAAAGACTTTAATTTAGTGGGAGGAACATGTCTTAGTCTCCAGCTTGGACACAGACGCTCCATAGACATAGATTTATTTACAGACATGGATTATGGAAGCATGAATACAGCAGCAATGAAAGTTTTTTGAAAGAAAATTTTCCTTATACAGAAAATATAGACACCTTAGACCAACCAGCCTTGGGATACTCCGTCCGAATTGGAGAATCCCCAACTGCTTGCATAAAAGTAGACTTCTTCTATACGGAAAACTTTATTTTTCCCATCAAATGCATAGATGGAATCAGACTTGCAGACACAAGAGAAATCGCCGCAATGAAAATAAAAGCGATTACTCAAGACGAACCCAGGCAAAAGGACTTTTGGGACATCTATGAACTTTCCAACACATTCAGTCTGAAAGACATGATTGAGTGGGCTACCACACGTGATGAATGGAGCTTTACAGAAAAAGAGGTTGAAGCCGGATTCAAAAAAATATCCAACATCAAAGAATGTCCAGAAGGGATAGATTGCTTTAGAGGATACGCATGGGAACTTATCAGTATGGATCTGAAAATGGATGCAGAAGAATACTTCAAACAAAAGACTACATAATTTTTGAAGTTTTTCATTCCCCTACGAATAATTGCTTTTTCACATAAATAGGTAGTGTAAAACAAACAGTGTCACGAGTTATTCCAACATAACAAAATGTCAATTCCCCTCCTTCCTCATTCAAATTTTCTAATTCAGTCGCTCCAGGCCCCATGCTTCCCTTTTTCCCAAGGAAAAGTATCTACGCAAATTCAAAAAGAAACAATATTCAAATAAACAACAACCAAATTACAAAAATAAGAAAGGAACCACGCACATCATCCACAAAACACAAGCAAACACGTACAAAAAGAAACTCCCATTTTCACACTCCAATCACCTCATTTCGCAAAAAAAGTCTTCAAAAGTCTTCACCCACTACCCCCTTCCAGAAGCACCCCCAAAACCACTTTCCCAAAACGCAAGTACATTTGCCCTCAAACGCCCTTACGTTTTCCTTCAAACGTCAAAGAGTTTTTCCAGAAATGCTTCGGGGCTTTCGCCCAAACACTTCGGCATTTTGGCTTCAAATTCGGCTTTTCAGGCCGATTTTCACGCATTTTCTTCTCCAGATTCATCCGAATACCCGTTTTTATACAGGAAACACCCCCTCTACAAGCCTTCTGAAAGGGGTAACCCAAGATTATACACAAAAAAATGCGAAATTCCTCCATTCAGAAAGAAAGCAGAATTTCGCATTTTAAATCTTATTTTCAGCAAGAAGCGAAAAACAAGAAAAAAGTGATTTTCCTGTTCAATACATATCCCAATACTTTTCACACTCGTGAAGGTAATCTGTTTCCGGATGAGTACCGAACACCAGCGCATAGAAGGAAGTCCCCCGCAAACGGGCACGATGGATGTCGGCCAGCAGCGCGTCATCGGGAGGAGGCATCTCGAAATCGGAAATCAGTACCACGTCGGCCCGATGCCAGCCGTGGGTACGCAGCATCATCAGCGCTTCGGCAAAGGCCGGACGCACATCGGTACCGCCGTCGAAACGACGTTGCAGGAAGTTCACCAGCACAGGGAAATCGGTCTTCAAATCGCGCACCAGAAGGGTTTGGATGTCTTCCGAGAAGTTGATGACGTAACATTTCCGTGAGGTGGCTTCCGTGAGACGGGCAATGGCCAGCACGGCCGACTTGGCTAAGCGTTCGCGGCCTTCGCGCATGGAACCGGAGGTGTCCACACAAATGATGTAGGGGCCCTGGGCACTGACTTTCTTTTTCTCCGGCGAACGGTCGGAACGGTCCTCGCGGGAATAGGAGTCGAACTGTTGCAGGCGTTTTTCCACATAGCGCTGCATGAAGAAGGGATAGAGCACCTCGTCCGTGAGGTAGCAATACTCCACGGGCAGCAGGCTGTTGAGGTCGTCGCCCAAGGTCACTCCTTCCACGTCGCTTTGGGCGGCATGATGAATCAGACTGTCGGCCCGAAGTCCCGACAGGGAGTCGAAACTTTCTTTCCGTCCGCCCACGTTCTTTCCCAGGCAGCGCACCAGCTCGCGTATCTGGCGGTTCTGCTCCATGGCTTTCTCATAGGGCACCACTTTCTGATAGAGTTCCGGATGGTTTCGCAACAGCCATTTCACGCGCGAGCCCCGGAGGTTGCCCTCCGTTTTCAGGCCGAACGACTTGTCCAGCAGGGCGAACCCGTCGCACAGGTGGAAGAGGTGCTGGTACTGGTAGTCGTATTCCTTCACCGAGAGCAGATGGTGCCACTTGTCCAGAAAGAGTTCCTGTAGGGCTGCACGTTCTTCGCTTCCTTCGGGAAGCCGGGACAGGCGACCGATGTAATAGGACACATCCAGCTCGGCCAGGGTATAGCGCTTGCGGAAGGCCGTTTCCATCCGTTGCAGGAAGGTCAGGAAATCGGCCGACGAAAGGGTTGCGTTTGCATAGAAGACTTCCCATTCGGGGGTATAGCGGGAATAGAATTCCTGAAGCGAGGGCACCGTCTTGCGGTAATAGTCCCACACACATTCTTCCAGCTCGCTCTCCAGCACCGTCCGCCCCTGAAGGTATTCTTCCATCCGCGCCCGGCTCCGCTCACGAAGTTGCTCCAAATAGGCTGTTTTCAGGTCTTTCAGACGGATATTCCTCGTTCTCTTTCCGGTATGCATGTTTCATTTCCTCCAATTCGTTCCGATAGCGGAACAGGGCTTTCGTCGGCTCGCCCAGTATCCGGCTCATGGCTTCTTTTTCTTTTCGTCCGACAAACAGATGGTTCGCGCAATAGTCGGCTTCTTCTTTCACCCAGTCGCCGCAATGGGCTTCCACGTGACTGAGCTGCTGTTCCAGCCGACTGAAGCGGGCGGGAAGGTCTTCGTGCGACTGTACTTCCATGGCGGGCAGGGCGGTACAGTCGGGCGTGCACAGCAAGGGGTATTCATAGTCGTTGATGAACACCGAACGGCGGCCTCGACGAAGGGTGTAGACTTTCGAAGGGGATACCTTGCCGCGCATCGAGGGGTCGTATTTCTTCAGCACGTAACAGTCGGTCTTGTACTTATCCTTATGCAGGTAGAACTGCTTGCCGGTATCGTCCAGCTGCTGGTAGTCGGAAGCAAAGAGGAGCAACCGTCCGGCCAGCCGCACGCGCTCCACCTGGTAATAATACGCATCGACCAGTTGCAGTCCGGCATCGGCCCGCTCGCGCAGGGCTCCTGCGGAGTCGAGTTCTTTCTTCAGGGCTTGCAAATCGGCTTCAATGCCGGAAAGGTTCAGCACATAGCCGCGCACGCTCTCTCCTACCGCGGTCAGCACGGCATCGCGCACCCAGTCTATCTGTCCGGTCTCGTTCCACAGGCAGTGTACCATCAGCAGGCAGTCGGACAGGCGCACCTCGGTGTTCCCTTGCAGGAAGGCGGAGGCCCGCAGCAGGCGTACGATTTTCTTCCAACGGCGGTCGGACACATACAGGGCGGGTGAAGCGGGTACATCGGCATTTTCCAGCTGACGGTTGTAGTCTTCCAGCTTATCCTTGAGGGAATGAATCACTTCCAGCACGGAATAGTGCAGACCAACGGCCTTCATCTGTTCCTGCCACTGGCGGTATTCTTCGTCGCTCACGGCCAGCTGCTCTTCCATCTCCGGTTCGCTTTCATCGGCGGTCAGAATCATCTGGTCGAATTCGGACAGGTCTTCAATGCCACCCACCAACTTGCGCACCAGGAAACGGTCGTACAGGGCCTCCAGTCCTTGCCCTGAAGCGGGAAGTTCGTTCGAGGCGGCAATCAGCCCCTTCATGGGTACCTGCACGGAGAACTGTCCGTTGCGGTAGATTTTCTCATTGATGACGGTCAGCAGGGCATTCTGTATGGCGGGACCGGCTTTCCAGATTTCATCCAGAAAGACCACGGTGGCGGTAGGCAGATAGCCTTCGGTCATGCGTTCGTAAGTGTCCTCATTTTTCAGCTTGGCGATGGACACGGGGCCGAAAATCTCGTCGGGGGTACTGAAACGCGACATGAGGTATTCGAACGCAGTACCTCCGCGAAACATGAGTTTCAGCCGACGGGCTACCATACTCTTGGCCACTCCCGGAGGGCCCAGCAGGAAAATACTCTCTCCAGCCACAGCCGAAAGCAGTGCCAGGGCCATGACTTCTTCCTTGCCGTACACCCGCTCGTTGAGGGTGTCCAGCAGTTGCTCGATACGGTTCTTCAGCGTTTCCATTTGACGTAGAGTGAGGGTACAAACTTATGGTGCTGCGACAGCACGTTGAGGGTCTGGAGCACCACCGACAGCACAATCAATCCCAGGCCCAGATAAAAACTGAAGTTCAGGTCCTTGGCTTCTTGGAAAATAATCATGGCCCCGATGATGCTGTATATCGGCTCAAGGTTGTAGCTCAGGTTGACCGTAAAGGCGGAAATGACTTTCAGCACCTGAATCTGGAGGATATAGAGTCCGACGGTACATACCGACGCCAGACAGAGCAGGTAAATGAAATCCTGCGTCCCGGGCAGAATGGAGTCCACGGGGAAATAATGGAGGTAGAAAGGCAGGATGCACGACAAGCCCAGGAAACCGCCCAGCATCTCGTACATCAGCATGGTGCTGGAGGTATAGTTCACGGCCACTTTCTTGTTGACAATGGTAAACAGCGAAGCCAGGGCCGACGAGATGACACCCATGCAGATACCGGTCCGGTAGCGGGTGTCGAAATGGAAAATCAGCACGATGCCTCCCACAGCCACCAGGCTGAACAGAATCTCCCGCAAGGAAATGCGGTGACGGTTGATGAGGGGCTCAAAGATGGCGGTAAAGATGCTCATCAGCGACAGGCAGACCACACCGATGGACACGTTGGAGGCCTTGATGCTTCCATAGAAGAAAATCCAGTGGCTGGCCAGCAGCAGCCCCACGGAGGCAATCTTTGCCACATCGCCAAAGGAGACTTTCCGCAGCTTCTTCAAGCACGAAAGCAGCAGAAAGAACATCACGGAGGCAAACATCATCCGGTACCATACGAGCAGTCCTTCGTTCAGGGAAATCAGTCTCCCGAACACGCCCGTCCCTCCGGCAATGAGAATGGAAAGATGCAGTTTTATAAATGCTTCCTTCATAATGACAGAATCTAATGTGATAACTATACAAGAAAGCGAAGAACTCCTCGCGCATGACCGGCGGAATTCTTCGCTTCTTATGTGGATTTACTGAATAATCGTCAGCTGATTACAGCGGCATGTTGCCGTGTTTCTTCGGCGGATTGCTCTGGCTCTTGTTCTGAGTCATTTCCAATGCCTGAATCAGTTTGTAACGGGTATCTTTCGGCAGAATGATTTCATCGATGTAACCCTGTTCGGCCGCACGGTAAGGATTGGAGAATTTTTCCTTGTATTCTTCCACTGCCTTGGCTTTCTCTTCCGGAGTAGCCTTGCGGTAGAGGATGTTTACGGCTCCGTCGGCACCCATTACGGCGATTTCGGCTGTCGGGTAAGAGAAGTTCACATCGGCACCAATCGGCTTGCTGTTCATCACGATGTAAGCACCTCCGTAAGCCTTACGGGTAATCACGGTAATCTTAGGTACGGTAGCTTCTGCGTAGGCATACACAATCTTCGCTCCGTGACGGATGATACCGTTGTGTTCCTGTGTACATCCAGGCAGGAAGCCCGGCACGTCTTCGAACGTCACGATAGGAATATTGAAGCAGTCGCAGAAACGGATGAAGCGGGAAGCCTTGTCAGAGGCATCGATGTCGAGCACACCGGCCAGGTAAGCAGGCTGGTTGGCCACGATACCTACGGAACGTCCGCCCAGACGGGCAAATCCGACTACGATGTTCTTGGCAAAGTGAGGCATCACTTCAAAGAAATAATGGTTGTCGACCACCGGTTCGATGATGTTCTTGATATCGTACGGCATGTTCGGGTCGTCCGGAATGACTGTCATCAGCGATTCTTCCGCACGGCGGATATCGTCGGTGCAAGGAATCATCGGCGCATCTTCCATGTTGTTGGAAGGAAGGAAGCTCAACAGTTCGCGGATGCTCATCAGGGTTTCTTCTTCCGTATCGCAAAGGAAGTGTGTCACACCGCTCTTGCTGCTGTGGGTATAAGCACCACCCAGTTCTTCCTTGTCCACTTCTTCGTGGGTCACGGCTTTCACTACGTCCGGACCGGTGATGAACATGTGGCTCTTTTCCTTCACCATGAAAATGAAGTCGGTCAGGGCCGGAGAATAGCAGGCACCTCCCGCACACGGACCCAAGATGGCCGAAATCTGCGGAATCACACCCGAAGCAATGGTGTTCTGATAGAAGATGGAAGCGTAACCGGAGATACTGCCCACACCTTCCTGAATACGGGCACCACCTGAGTCGTTCAAG
>OLRO01002082.1_pt1 | contig 10266 bp, 11 predicted proteins | sample 1673131 | NCBI WGS metagenome assembly OLRO01 (sample SAMEA3136757, study PRJEB25190) | human gut metagenome | biome: human gut; feature: human-associated habitat; material: faeces | place: Austria | collected 2013 | reverse complement strand
ATGCGTGTACTTCGTAGTCTGCATTCTTTCATTTCTGTATTTTACTTTTTAGTTCCCAGCCAAGTCCATTTGTGCCAGATTGTTTCCAGCGGACCTTGTTTGTGTCTGGCCAGCCACCATTTGCAGAATTGTACCTGTAACAGAAGAAGGACAATACCGATGATCAGACTGAGGGTATATCCACAATAAGGAGCCAGATAGAAGCCGAACGGGAAATAGATGATAGCTCCCAGTATAGATTGGCTGATATAGTTTGTTAGACTCATCTTACCGTAGAATCGGAGGTTGGACACGGCTTTCTTGAATCTTTCTTTTTGATAAAGCAGAATAAAGGAAGAAACCAGTACGATGGTGAATGCAAACTTCTGCCACATATCCAAAGCCGTACCTACTGTCTGTTTGATCAGACTGCTGTCACTTTGCATGATTTGTTCTTTCAGAGAATAAAGTGGGGCAAAACAGATGGCTGCTATGATAAGTGCCTTTATCCAGAATTTCAGATGAGATTCGGTAGTGACGAATAGCTGTTTTCGTCCGATATACAGACCAAAAAGGAAAAGTCCTGCTGTCTGTAAAAAACGTCCGGCGCCAATAGCCCAGAACAAACTGGCTTTTTGTCCCAGTGTGACGTTGCCTGTCAGGAATTCCCAGAAATTCCCGCCTTTAGTATAGGCTGCTACTTCATCGTACATTGCTCCGACATTCAGGTCAGGTAGGGTATAGCCCGGATTGAAAAGGCTCATCACATAGTGATACCATTCAATAGGCTGTAGCAGGAATATGATAGAAGTAATCAGAATTGCTTTATCGCTCCATTTGCGTACAATAAATAATATAAGGCTCACTACTGCAAACAAGAGCAGTACATCCCCTGCCGGAAAGAAAGCGGCGTTGAGAGTGGCAAAACCTACAAGTAATATCATTCTCCATAGGAAACGATAACCGAAATCTTTTCCTTTTAGCAGCTGATTATGTGATTGGATATAAAAGGTAAATCCGAAAAGCAGAGCGAATATCGCATAAGATTTTCCGGCAAACAAAGAGAATATTACATTGAGTACGCCATTGTCCAGAATAGTCAGCCATTCGGGGGAACTTTCCGGATAAACAGGAAAAATAAAATGTTCCAGGTTATGTACCAGGAGGATAGCCATGACGGCAAAGCCTCTGAGGGCGTCTACTACCTCAATTCGTGATGTTTTTGTTGATAATTCCATGGGGTTGATTTATGATTGTTTTTTTAGTGAATATTCGTTTTACCCATTTGTTAGCGGGCTTCTCAAAATAGTAATAAGAGAATAAACTAAGTGCAATGGTAATGCAAAAGATAATAGGGATACTTATCATCCATTTTGGCTATTTATTGGAACAGTCCAGCCACCAGTCGATCATTTTCCGTGCCAGACTCAGTTTACGGGGTAGTTCCGGTAAATGATCCCGGGTATAGAAATCACCGGAACTGAGTTCCTCATCCTGTAATGTGATTTCACCTCCGGCATAATCTGCAATAAAACCGACCATTAATCCGCTGGGATAAGGCCAGGGCTGATTGCCGAAATAAGTGATGTTCTTCACATCCAGTCCCGTTTCTTCTTTTGCGGAAATCGGAATGACACAGCAGTCCAGCCGCTTTTTCATTTCCTCCGGCGTAACAACCGGTGTCAGATCCGATTTATTAAGCAGCGTAATCACTTTTTTGTCCTGTATCAGTGAAATGATATCCTTATCATTTTCATCGAGTGTACGCGTGCTGTCCACGACAAAAATAACCAGATCTGCTTCCGTGGCAAGCTTCTTGGCTTTTTCCACACCGATACTTTCCACAAAATCCACCGTGTCACGGATACCCGCCGTATCAATAAGATTTAACTGGATTCCGCCGATTGTAATCTGTTCTTCAAGCGTATCCCTCGTTGTCCCCTCAATGTCCGTTACAATAGCACGCTCCTCCTTTGCAAGGGCATTAAGAAGACTTGACTTTCCTGCATTGGTTTTACCGAGAATCCCCGTGCGGATACCTTCCTTTGCAATCCTGCCGTTATCACATGTTTTCAACAAGTTATCCACATTATCCACACACTTATCCACATCGATTGACAGTTTATTCACATAGTTATCCAGTGAAATGTGTTCCGGATCGTCTAATGCCGCCTCAATATAGGCAACATTGTTTAAAACCAGCTCCCGGAGTCCTTTGATTTTTTCGGAAAGTTTTCCACTGAGCTGTCTGACAGAGGATTTTAAGGCATATTCGTTCTTGGACTGAATGACATCAATCACCGCTTCTGCCTGCGATAAGTCGATTCTTCCGTTTAAAAAGGCTCTTTTTGTAAATTCCCCCGGCTCTGCAAGGCGCGCTCCCGCAGAAAGCACAGCTTCCAGTACCTTTTTCGTCACCAGAATACCGCCGTGACAGTCAATTTCCACAACATCTTCCCTTGTATACGTATTCGGTGCTTTCATGACAACCATCAGCACTTCATCGATGAGTTCTTCACCGTTATAAATATTGCCATAGTGGACCGTGTGGCTTTCCATGTCCTCTACGTTTTTATTCTTTTTTGAGCGGAATACCTGTTGTGCCACTGACAGTGCATTTTCCCCGCTGATTCTTACAACGCTGATTCCACCGCTGCTGACTGTGCTTGTGGAAATCGCCGCAATCGTATCCTCCATAACTACACTCCATTTCTAATCAAAAATAGCTGTAGTATATCATACCACAGCCATTTTAAAATTCATACTATTTGTTTGCACTTTTTTCTTTATCAAGATAAATCACAACATGTCTGAACGGTTCTTCACCTTCGCTCTTTGTCGATACAAATTTATCATTCTGTAATGCAGAGTGAATGATTCTTCTCTCATATGGATTCATCGGTTCTAAAGCTACAGGACGTCTGCTGCGCTTTACTTTATATGCAATATTTTTTGCAAGGGATTCAAGCGTTTCTTTTCTTCTGTTTCTGTAATCCTCTGTATCCATCTTGATTCTTACATACTTTTCTCTTCCCTTATTAACTACAAGGCTTGTAAGATACTGGATAGAATCGAGTGTCTGACCTCTCTTGCCGATTAAAACGCCCATATTGCCGCCCTTTAATTCGACATTGATACATTCTTCCTTATCATTAAATGTAATCTCTACGGCAACTTCCATATCCATTGCGTTAAAAAGGTCTGAGAGGAAGTTTCTGATTCTTGATTCTACTTCTTCTCTTGTCATTTCCGGCTTCTTTTCCGTTGCCGGTGCCACGGCAGGTTCTTCCTTTTTTGCTTCCTCATGGAATACTTCTGCAACCACATCTTCTTCTAAGATGTCTTTATCCTTTTTTCTGCGTACACGGATGACTGCCGGTTTGTTAAACAATCCTAAGATTCCGGAGCTGCCCTTTTCCACAACTTCCACATCCACTTTATCGCTTGTTGTTTCAAGCTTTACAAGCGCTTCCGTTAAGGCATCATCTACTGTTTTTCCTGAAATTTCAATATCCAGAACAGGCTGTGTCTCAAATGCAGCATTATAAAACCACAGAGAAGCTTCCTGGGGATTCTGCCGTTCCCGGTAGTATTGTCCGAGCTCATAACAGATTTCGGAGCAGGAAGAACCGCACATATCTTTCAGACAGATCGAAAAGAAATCATCCACAGAATTTTGGATACGGGCAGCGTGTGCCAGAATACACGCGGATTCTGCATCAGCGTGTGCTTCATAGTGTAACGAAAAATAATCCGCCGCGCGTAGAAAATCTTCCTCATCCCCACATTTATAAAGTTCTCTTGCATACATGCGCGTGATTTTCTCCGAGAGGACATGATTTTCACGAAATGCTTTTTCAAACATGGCAAAATCCCGCTTGGCATGCATGGTATGTGGGTGGTGCAGAATATCAATATCACTGTCATAGATGACGGGATCGGTGCGGATCGTTTCGTGAACCGGATCGACCCATGAAAACGTGCGCAGGCGTTTAAAAAGTTTTGGACGTGGCTCTTTTTTACAGTTCTGCACGGTGTTGAAATCCGGTGGGGTGATATAGTTCATCTGAACAATTTCAATTTCCGGAAGAAGAGCACCTTTTAACCGGAGAAAACGTCTTTGATTTTCCAGATCAAGGTATTCGTCCGCATCCGGACAGTAGATGTAATCCATGGTTGCAAGCGAAAACGCATAATTTCTTGCGGCGGAGAAATCATCACACCAGGTAAAATCATAGATCCGGCTGGTGTATTGTGCGGCGATTTCTTTGGTGCGATCTGTGGAGCCGGTATCAACGATGATGATTTCGTCCATCATGGAAGCAACGGAATCCAGGCATCTTGCCAGAACCGGTTCTTCATTTTTGACAATCATACATAAACTTATTGTGATCATAATAACAGATGGTCCTTCCGACGTTTTTCTTTTATATTACACTATCCTGCAACAGTTTTACATAGAAATAAAGAAATATACTTGTATCTTTTTTGAACCATGGCTATAATAAAATTTATGTGGTGTGAAATTATAAAACAAATTTTGGCAGATATGCGGCAGCCACTTCAATATGTGCCATGGGCACTGGTTATTGTGGTACTTGGGCTGGTTGTAACAATTGTACTTTTTGAAAAAAAGGATGGAAAAAAAGCATCCGTCCGGTTTTTTCGTATACTTTTTGCGATTTATATACTTGTGGTGATACAGATTACTTTTTTTTCCAGAGAACCCGGTTCCAGAAACGGGTGCATGAATCTGGATCTGTTTTCCACGTGGGGATACAGCGTGGTTACCCATGCATTTTTTATTGAAAATATTCTTATGACAGTGCCTTTCGGAATTCTGGCACCGCTTTGTTTTCGCCAGCTGCGGCCGATGTGGAAATGTGTTGTACTCGGAGGTGTCTGTTCGGTTCTGACGGAACTGAGCCAGTACGTGACGAAACGCGGGTATTGTGAAGTAGATGATATGCTGACCAACACCATAGGTGTTTTATGTGGTTGCATTTTATTATGGCTGATTGAACTGATAATAAAACAAAGGAGAAAGAAATGAAGTATGATTATCTGGTGGTAGGAGCGGGATTATATGGCTCCGTATTTGCTCACGAGGCAGCAACAAGGGGGAAAAGGGTTCTGGTTGTCGATAAACGTCCGAATATTGCCGGAAATGTTTATACGGAGGACATTGAGGGAATCCATGTGCACAAGTATGGTGCACATATTTTCCATACCAACAATAAAAAGGTGTGGGATTACATTACAAAATTTGCGGAATTTAACCGCTTTACGAATTCACCGGTAGCAAATTACAAAGGGGAACTATACTCGCTTCCGTTTAATATGTACACCTTTAATAAGATGTGGGGTGTGGTGACACCGGAGGAAGCAGCGGCGAAAATTGAGGAGCAGAAAAAAGCCGCAGGCATTACAGAACCGAAAAATCTCGAGGAACAGGCGATCAGTCTTGTGGGAACCGATATTTACGAGAAACTGATCAAAGGATATACACAGAAACAGTGGGGGCGTAAGTGTACGGATCTGCCTGCTTTTATTATCAAGCGCCTTCCGGTGCGCCTGACGTTTGATAACAATTATTTTAATGCGCTGTATCAGGGAATTCCGATGGGCGGTTACACAAAGATGGTTGAGCATCTGCTGGAGGGAATCGAAGTCCGGCTTGGGATTGATTATCTGGAGCAGAAAGAGGAACTGAAGGCTCTGGCTGAGAAAACGGTATATACGGGAGCGATAGATGCGTATTTTGATTATTCGCTCGGCGCGTTGGAATATCGTTCCGTGCGGTTTGAAACAGAACTTCTGGATACTCCGAATTTCCAGGGAAATGCAGCAGTCAATTATACGGATGCTCAGACGCCGTGGACACGTATCATTGAACACAAATGGTTTGAATTCGGCAAGGATGATGAGGGACATGATTTACCGAAGACTGTAATTTCGAGGGAGTACAGTTCGGAGTGGAAACCGGGGGATGAACCGTACTATCCGGTAAACGATGGAAAGAACGGAGCTCTTTATCAGAAATATAAAGAACTTGCGGAAAAGGAAAAAAATGTAATTTTCGGGGGAAGACTCGGAGAGTATAAGTACTATGATATGGACGCTGTGATCGCTTCTGCACTGGAAATGTGCGAAAAAGAATTGGGATAGGCTTCTAGAAAGATACAAAAAAGAGCATTCGCTGTATGGTTACAGCTGGAATGCTCTTTTTGTTATACATATTTGTCCAGCATCATTCCGGAATAGATGGATGTGATGTATGGGGTTGCAAAGTTGTGACCGGGATTTTTATAGGCCACGACTATCTTGTTGACATAGTTCATCGGATTGATGGAGATATTTTCCGCTTCTTTTCCGATGGAATCCCGAAATTGGGATAAAGTTTCAAAGGTATTCTGATCACGTTCCGGAACAACTGCTTCACGGAGCGCTTCTTTATCAATAGAGATGGAGCCGTTCTCGTTTGTGACCAGACCGATGTCCTGTAAAGAACTCCGGCTTGAACCGGATATGGAAAGAATCTCTGTCTGAAGTTTGTTTCCGGCACTGGCATTGGTGTCTGCATACACGGCTGCGGTGGAAAGTATGGAATTATAGGCATCCACCAGAGACTGGATATTGTCCGCAATTGCATCCGCATCTGTTTTAAATCCAATGTTTACTTTCTCACCATCGGTTGGCTGATGTAAGGTCAGTTCAAATACCTGATTGATGGAAAATGTGTTGGTCAGGGAAGAGTGGCTTGTGCCATTCAGTGTAAAGGCGGAACTCTGTGCAGGGGAAGTGATGCGGTCAATTCCCAGCTGATCCATGATTTCCGTGGAACCTGTGCTGGCATCCGGTGCAATGGAAAAAAGTTCGGTTTCGTTATCTGCCAGACCGGTCTGTATGGAAGTCAGTTTCAGCGCACTCGAACCGTTTCCATCGGACAGTATTTCGGCGGTAATTCCGAGACTAGAGGAGTTGACAAGCCTGGCCAGCTTGTCCAGCACATCCAGATTGGTTTCGTCGGAATTGATATTATATTGAAATTCATATGCAGCACCAGACGTATTCAGATCAAAAGAATATGCGCCGGGACGCATCGACAGTGTATTGTCTTTTAAAAAACGTCCCTGATTGATCTGGGGTGTGGCAAGCCGCTGCACTTCAATGTCAAAGTTATTGGTTTTACTTTCTTCACTTCCGTCGCCGATATAGGTCACACTGACTTTTTCGTCATCGGAAGACATGGCAACTCTCTTCTTAAAAGAATCCTCAAATGAACCGTACTGGTCGGAAAGAGATGCCACAACGTTCTGAATGGAGCGCGCGTTTTCCTTGATGTCTATGGCATATTTTTTCGCATCGGTGAGATTCGGAATTTTATAAAGAGGCGAATCTTTATTTATTTTGACAATTTTATTATAAACTTTGCGCAGTTCACTTTTCTTGTGTGAATCATAACGTGAAACCGTTTTCTGGGCATACGTCGAGATATAATAAGCGTAAGCATTATCAATCCTTGCCATTGAGATTCCCCTCCTTTCTTCCCTGAATTGAGGATTGAGAGCAGGACAGTAACAGACCTGTTCTCCTGTGAGGCGCATATCCTTTGCACCCAAAAGATTCTACTTGAATAGTATATCGGCATCATACCGCATTTTCCATACCCTTGTATATGGTAAAATTTTACTAAAAATTCACAATTTGGCGTAAAAGCTGTAAAAAATCATAAAAACCATTGTAAAAGATGTTGACGGACATGGAAAATCATGATATAGTATGAAAGCTTGGAAGTAGGTCTTTTTTTTATGCCTTTTTTTAGGCGGGACAAAACACGAAAATTAATAACGGAGGTGGAAGTTGTGCGTACAAAGATTACATTAGCCTGCACAGAATGTCAGCGTCGTAATTACAACATGACAAAGGACAAGAAGACTCATCCGGACAGAATGGAAACCAAGAAGTACTGTAGATTCTGCAAGACTCATACAGTTCATAAGGAAACCAAATAGTCCGTACAGAGCAAAGGAGTTATGAAATGGGACAGACAGAAAACGTTGAAAAGGCTCCAAAGACAAGCTGGTTTGACGGTGTAAAGGCAGAGTTCAAAAAGATCATCTGGCCGGAACAGAAATCAGTTGTCAGACAGACCATTGCAGTGATTGTTACATCCGTTGTAGTCGGTCTTATTATTGCACTGCTGGATTGGGCAATTCAGCACGGTGTGAATTTCCTTGTTGGTTTGAAATTTTAACGGAGGCATAGTGATTTATGGCAGAGGCGAACTGGTATGTAGTTCATACCTATTCAGGTTATGAGAACAAAGTCAAAGCGAATATTGACAAGACAATTGAGAACAGACATCTGGAGGACCAGATTCTTGAAGTTCGGGTTCCTCTCGAAGAAGTGACAGAGGTAAAGAACGGAGTAAAGAAGCAGGTTTCGAAGAAAATGTTCCCTGGCTATGTGCTGATTCATATGATTATGAATGATGATACATGGTATGTTGTCCGCAATACCAGAGGCGTGACTGGCTTCGTTGGACCGGGAAGCAAACCGGTACCACTCACGGACGCCGAGATGAGACCGCTTGGAATTAAGGCAGAGAATGTTGTGGTTGATTTCGCAGAAGGCGATATGATCGTAGTCATCGGCGGTGTATGGAAAGATACCTGCGGTGTGATTACAGCAATGAACCATAACAAACAGACAGTTACTATCAATGTGGATCTGTTCGGTCGCGAGACACCGGTAGAAGTAAGTTTCGCAGATGTAAAGAAAATGAATTAAGGAGGCAATTCCAATGGCAAAGAAAGTTGAAGGATACATTAAGCTGCAGATTCCTGCTGGAAAGGCAACACCTGCTCCTCCAGTCGGACCGGCACTTGGACAGCACGGTGTAAACATCGTTGAGTTTACAAAGCAGTTTAATGCAAAGACAGCCGATCAGGGCGACTTAATTATCCCTGTAGTTATTACAGTATATGCAGACAGAAGCTTTAGCTTTATTACTAAAACTCCTCCTGCACCGGTACTGATCAAGAAAGCCTGCAAGATCAAGTCTGGTTCTGGTGAACCAAACAAGACAAAGGTTGCAAAGATTACAAAGGCGCAGGTTCAGGAAATCGCTGAGCTGAAGATGCCTGACTTAAACGCTGCAAATATCGAAGCTGCCATGAGCATGATCGCTGGTACAGCAAGATCTATGGGTGTTGAAGTAGTAGACTAATCTAAGTTTAAGAAGAAATGTGGGAGGGTAATTGATTTCCCACCCGATATTACCACCAGGAGGTTTATATTTCATGAAAAGAGGAAAGAAATATCAGGACGCTGTAAAGTCTTTTGACAAGGCGAATCAGTACGATGTTGCTGAGGCAATCAGCTTAGTAAAAAAGAACGCTACAGCGAAGTTTGATGAGACAATCGAGCTTCATATCAAGACCGGTTGTGATGGACGTCATGCAGAGCAGCAGATCCGTGGTGCAGTTGTATTACCACACGGAACTGGTAAAGCTGTAAAAGTATTAGTATTCGCAAAGGGAACCAAATTAGACGAGGCTCAGGCAGCAGGTGCTGATTTCGTTGGTGGAGAGGAATTGATTCCGAAGATCCAGAACGAAGGATGGCTTGACTTTGATGTTGTAGTTGCTACACCGGATATGATGGGTGTTGTTGGTCGTCTGGGTCGTGTACTTGGACCGAAAGGTTTAATGCCAAACCCGAAAGCTGGTACAGTAACAATGGACGTTACTAAAGCAGTTCACGATATCAAAGCAGGTAAGATTGAGTACCGTCTTGATAAAACCAACATCATTCATGTTCCGGTTGGTAAAGCATCCTTTACAGAGGAACAGTTAAGCGACAACTTCCAGACGCTGATTGAGGCGATCGTTAAAGCTAGACCAAGCACACTGAAAGGTCAGTATTTAAAGAGCGTTGTTATTGCTCCGACAATGGGACCTGGTGTGAAGATCAACCCGATGAAATTAGCATAATAGATTTTAGCAATTTAAGACTCCCGGGGATTCTCCGGGGGTCTTTTTGCGTTCTCACGAGAAGAATGGGGTTACAATGTTTTTAGGGAGTGTGGTATAGTAGGGGGTGAATTAGAGATTGGCTAGATATATTTATTGTATGCTAAGCAATGATGTAGAAGCAGACAGGAGGAGTTAGTTTGGCAGTAAAGGACAAAAAGGCAGTGATCCGCAGCCTGATCGAAAGCGGAAAAGCCAATGGCAAGCTGACAACAAGAGAGATCAACGATGCGCTGGAGCAGTTGGATTT
>OLRO01002081.1_pt1 | contig 10271 bp, 8 predicted proteins | sample 1673131 | NCBI WGS metagenome assembly OLRO01 (sample SAMEA3136757, study PRJEB25190) | human gut metagenome | biome: human gut; feature: human-associated habitat; material: faeces | place: Austria | collected 2013 | reverse complement strand
TGCGCAAGCCAAACGACTATGTCTCTGCGATGATCGGACTTGCAGGCGGTATCTATTCACTCGGAAATTATACGGATGAAGAAAAAAATGCACTTTCCACGATGAAAATGCAGATGGAAGATTTTTATTCTGCGGAGATTGATGCGGATGTGCTGATCTACAACGGAACCATTGAGGGGGAATTGACGTCCATCGATGAGCTGGTAAAGAAAAACAGCCTGTTTGCGGATTTTCAGGCTGTAAAAAGCGGACAGGTGTACACAACGGGAAGCAATTTTTACCAGCAGTCTACCGGAACCTGTGATTTTATCGAGGATCTGAATCAGATCCTGACGGGAGAAGGGGATGGAACATACCGGTTTCTGAAGAAATTGCAGTGAGCCGGAGCGTACGGATGTACAAATAATAACAATTGTCGTAATGCATGAGGAGCAGAACATGAGATCACAAATAAAAGAAAAAAAGAATAATTCCGGGACAGAAACAAACAGAACGCTCCGCTATCTGGTTTCTTTTGTGGTGATTATTCTATTGCTGGTCGTTTTGTTTTTCTGGAATATCGGTGTCGGAAGTGTGGAAATGTCTTTTTTTGATTTTCTGGACGTGCTGACAAAACATCAGCCGGATTCCACACAGTATCAGATTGTCTGGAAAATCCGTCTGCCCCGTATCATTGCTGCAGTTCTGCTCGGAGGGGCACTTTCCGTATCCGGTTTCCTGCTGCAAAGTTTTTTCCAGAATCCGATTGCAGGACCGTATGTGCTTGGGATTTCCTCCGGAGCCAAACTTGTCGTGGCACTGACCATGATCTTTCTTCTGGAAAAAGGGATTATGGTCAGTTCCCTTGGAATGGTGGTAGCTGCATTTGCCGGTTCACTGCTTGCCATGGGATTTGTCCTTCTGATTTCGTTTCGGGTATCGAATATGTCGCTTCTTGTAGTGTGCGGTATCCTGATTGGTTATATCTGTTCGGCGATTACGGATTTTTGTGTGACGTTTGCGGATGATTCCAATATTGTCAATCTTCACAACTGGTCGATGGGAAGTTTTTCCGGTATGAGCTGGGAGCACATCCGCATCATGGTCATAATTGTTGGAATCACGGTTGTGATTACCTTCGGGCTTGCAAAACCAATCAGTGCTTATCAGATGGGAGAATCTTATGCCAGAAATATGGGTGTAAATGTAAAAGTGCTGCGCATTGCACTGATTTTACTGTCAAGTCTGCTGTCGGCATGTGTGACCGCGTTTGCCGGACCGATTTCGTTTGTCGGAATTGCGGTGCCACATCTGATTAAACTGGCAACCCACACGGCAAAACCGATTATTCTAATTCCGGGATGTTTTCTCGGCGGCGCAGTGATTACGCTGTTCTGTGACGGGATTGCGCGGACCGTGTTTGCACCAACGGAGATCAGTATCAGTTCTGTGACGGCGGTATTTTTAGTGCCGGTGGTAATTGCGGCAATGTTGCGAAAGCAGCGGATGTGATGAATCGTGGAAGACAAATAATGTGCAGACAGAAAGCCAAAACGGATAAGGACGCAAAGGTAGGAAGAAAGTTACTATGAGCAGACACAAAAATGCAGATGGAAAATAATTGGAAAGTGATGAAAGAAGAAAACGGAAAACAACATAATGGGCAGAATATGCTAAAAGAGCCAGGGCAGTTTCCTGCGCAAGATATACCAAACGATGACGAGCAGCTTACGATGCGTGATCTGACCGTAGGATACGACCGGATTCCCCTGATTAAAAACATCAATCTGGGTGTCCGGCCAGGGGAAATCCTCACACTGATCGGACCAAACGGCTCCGGAAAATCGACAATTTTAAAGACCATCACCAAACAGCTTAAAACCATTGGCGGCAGTGTTTTTCTGGGAAAAGAATCCATGAGGGAACTGACGGACAGTGAAATTTCCAGACATCTTTCGATGGTCATGACGGAGCGCATCCACACGGAACTGTTAAGCGGCAGGGATGTGGTGGCAACCGGGCGCTACCCGTACACGGGGAGGCTTGGTATCCTCTCACAACAGGACTGGAAAAAGGTGGACGAGGCGATTGCCCTGGTGCATGCCGGGGAAGTGCAGCAGCAGGATTTCCGGAGAATCAGTGATGGGCAGAGGCAGAGACTTATGCTGGCGCGGGCGATCTGCCAGGACACACAGGTTCTGATTCTTGATGAACCGACTTCCTATCTGGATATGGGATTTAAACTGGACATTCTTACAACCATCCGCATGCTGGCACGGAAGAAAAACCTGGCAGTTATCATGTCATTGCACGAACTGGATCTGGCACAGAAAATTTCGGACACCATTGCGTGTGTGAAAGGGGACCGTATTGACCGGGTCGGGACACCGGAGGAAATTTTTTCCGGGAACTACGTGCAGCAGTTGTACGGTGTAAAGCCACAGCAGTTTGAACCGCAGACCGGACAGGTTTTTATGGAAAGACCGGAAGGAATTCCGGAGGTATTTGTGATTGGCGGTGGTGGAACAGGGCTTGCGGTTTACAACCGCCTGCAGCGGCAGAATATTCCGTTTGCAGCAGGCATTCTGCAGGAAAATGATGTGGAGTACGCAGCGGCATCTGCACTTGCCGCTTGTGTTTTTTCGGAAAAAGCATTCTTTCCGGTTTCGGAAGAAACCTTTTTGCGGGCAAAACAGATGCTCGATGACTGTGATGCCTGCATTTGCGCATTGACAGAATTTGGTCCTTATAATGAAAAAAATAGGCAGCTTTATGAATATGCAAAAAAACTTGGCAAAGTATGTGCAGAGATATAATTATATAAAATGCCATTTTTGCCTGTGTGAAATCTTGGAGTGCGAACTGTATTTAGCTATATAATTTTGGGGCATATAAAAGTATATCACCTTCATTTCATGCTATTGCAGAACCTAGATGGGACATATGTAAAAAAGCAGGGGAGAAAGTCCCGCGAATCTAAAGAAGAGGGACATATAGAAAAAAGCAGAGGAAAAAGTCCCGCGAGTCCAAGGAAGAGGGACATATAAAGAAAAAGCAGAGGAAAAAGTCCCGTAAGTCTAAAGAAGAGGGACATATAGCGAAAAAGCAGGAGAAAAAGTCCCGTGTGTCCAAGAAAGAGGGACATAGCTCCGGAAAAATCTTCTATATATCCCAGACACCAGATGTTATGGGACATAATTGCTCACAAAATCTACATATGTCCCAAGAAGCAAAAGCCGTGGGACATAATCCCACAAAAAACCTGTATATGTCCTGCCCCCTCTTGATTCCTGCAAAAATGTGAGGTATAAAACAGAGGAAGGAGTTCATCCTTCCAAATAATTCAAAACAGAGCACGAAAAGGAGTGAATTAATATGGCAAGAAAAAATTTTGGAGCAAAACCATACACCTATCCACAGCCGGTATTTATTCTCGCAACATACAATGAGGACGGCACGGCGAATGCAATGAACGCAGCATGGGGCGGAATCAGTGAAGGAAACGAGATTTCTTTCTGCATCAGTGCCGGACATAAGACAACAAAGAATTTCCAGAGAACCGGGGCATTTACCGTAAGCATGGCAGATGCAAAGCATGTGGCAGCCTGTGATTATGTGGGAATCGAATCTGCAAACAATGTGGCAGGAAAACTGGACAAAGCAGGTTTTACCGTGACAAAGAGTGCAAATGTAGACGCTCCGATCATCAATGAACTGGCAGTCTGTGCAGAGTGCAAAGTAAAAAGTTATGATCCGGAAAGCTGCAGACTGGTAGCGGAGATTGTCAATGTCAGTGTGGATGAAGCTGCAATGACCGACGGAAAAGTAGATGTGGCAAAAGTACAGCCGATCACATTTGATCCGTTCAACAATGAGTATTATGTGCTGGGCGAAAAAGTGGGAAATGCTTTTTCAGATGGGAAAAATCTAAAATAATTCTAAACAAAATCTAAAAAAAACAGGACGTATCCTTGACGTTTTTTAAAAATCGAGGTATAGTACGCTACGCTTTGTGATATCGTTGCACCACAAAGCCAGCGTACTTTTTTATTAAAAAAACGAGGGGGAATCAGACGATGACTTTTTACCAGGAACTACAACTGAGTTCAGTTGGCTCAAAACAGCTGATCAAAAACACAACAGACAAAAAAGAAAAACGCAGACATATTCTGATCTATAATTTTAAAGTCTATCTTGTTATGGCATTCTGCGTCGCTGTGGTTACATTGTTCAGTAAAATATTCGGTGCAGATAACAGCGTACCGGGAGTGGTTGTGCTGCTGGCAGTACTTGTGCTCCGGCAGGCAGATTTCGGGGTGCGTACCAGTCATGGGCTGCTCTGTATTGCGGGAATTTTTGGGATTTTAATCGCAGGACCGAGAATTACCAATATGATGCATCCGGTTCCGGCATTTTTTGTGAATATGGCATGTATTCTGATTCTCATGATTTTCGGATGCCACAATGTGATCATGTCAAACCAGTCCACGTTTGTCCTTGGATATCTGCTTTTGCAGGGGTATGATGTGAGTGGACATGCCTATGTGCTACGTGTGATCAGTCTGCTGATTGGTATGGGAATCTGTATGGCTGTATTTTATAAGAATCAGAAAAACCGTCCATACCGCCGGACGTTCCTGGATCTGTTCCGGGAATTTGATGTACGTTCCGCGCGGAACTGGTGGTATATTAAGCTGACACTGATTGTTTCTTCGGCACTGCTGATCGTGTCACTGCTCGGATGGCCGCGTGCTATGTGGGCGGGAATCGCCTGCATGTCTGTATGTCTTCCATTTCATGAGGACAGTGTGGAGCGTGCAAAACGCAGGGGACCGTTTAATATTGTGGGGTGCATGATTTTTCTTGTTTTGTATCATGTGTTACCGGAATCCATGTATCCGTATATCGGGATGATCGGTGGAATTGGTGTGGGTTATTCTGCAGGATATGCATGGCAGACCGTATTTAATACGTTTGGCGCACTGTCGATTGCATCGGGGTTATTCGGTGCAGGTACGGCAGTGACGCTGCGAATTATATTCAATGTGATGGGATCTGTATATACCGTCGTATGTGACAGATTTTTGGATTTCCTCAGAAAAAGAACGGAAATCCACCGGGTGAGTGAGATGGCATAAAATCAGTAGATCACCCGGTTCCGCCCACTCTCTTTGCCGAGATAAAGCTTGCGGTCGGCTTCCTGAATGACAGATTCCATGGTATGATTTCTGCCAAATTCTTCGACTCCGAATGTCATGGTTACATGAATCAGTTTGCGTTCGTATAATACAGGAGTGTGCCGGATATCATCCAGAAGGTCAGACATCAAAAGCTGAACCTCCTCCATATCCATGCCGGGAAATACAAACAGGAATTCTTCTCCGCCCCAGCGGCAGACTTCTCCTTTTTCGCCTATTACCGTGCAAAACAATCTGGAAAGTGTGCGGAGAACTTCATCCCCGGCATCATGCCCGTAAGTATCATTTACATGTTTGAAAAAGTCGATATCCCCCATGGCAACAGTCAGGGTCTGTAATTTATGCTGCGTGTATCTGGAAATACATGTTTCCAGACGCTTATACATCTGCCAACGGTTGAAAAGCCCGGTCAGGGGATCCGTGGATGCGATATGTTCCAGTTCCAGATTGTAACGTATAAGCTTGTGTTCCATCTGCTGGGAATTCTGGGTGAAAATAATCATAACCGTGATCAATTCTGCAAAAATAAACAAAGTGTCTATGGTCTGTATGCAGATACTGGCATCTGTGGAAAGCTGGATGACCGGCAGATGATACCGTGTATAGGAATACAAAAGCAGGCGGTAAGCACATGTGCAGATTCCAACAAAGATTTTAGTGCGTATGCGGTGGAAACTGACTGCAAAATTTAATACGAGAAGTACAAACAGGAAGTGCTGTACACCGCAGTCCCACCCAAATCTCTGTATAAATACAGTAATCCACAATAACGTCAGTAATTGTGAAAAAATGGAAGCAAAATGTGTATGGTTTAGATAGGTAATCCGGAAAGCAAATACATATAAAATGCCACAGATGAGCGTCAGCAGGGAGGAAGGAACATCCCGAAGAAAGCAGCAGACACAAAAAAGGACAAGAAAATAAACGCTGAGAATCAGTGCGTACAGACGCAGGGTCACAGCAGTGGTTTTTGTCTCATTTGGATTTTGTACATCCTGAAATATAAATGCCCCTATTTTTTTATGAATCATATGTAATCCCCCAATAAACATATGCCGTTCCAAAACATCTATAAGAATTATATCACAGTATAAGAAAAAGAAAAGCGCATTTTTCACATACTATCCATACTTGAATTCATGGAAATTACATTGTATAATCAGTAGGGTTGAGGAATAAAATAACAAAGAACATATAGGAGGAATCTATTATGGTTACTTGGGACAACTTGGATACCCTTGCTTCTTTTCAGAACCTTTCAAAAACAGGTCGCGTAGATCTGAAAAAAGTAATGTCTGGCGAGAACGGGGCAGAGCGTGTGAAAAATTACAGTATTCCAATGGCAGAGGGATTGGTGTACAACTATGCTGCAAAGCAGGTAGATGATGATGTGCTGGCAGCTCTGGTAAAATTAGCAGAGGAAGCACAGCTTTCCGAAAAATTTGAGGAGCTTTACAACGGTGCAGTCATCAACACCGGAGAGAATCGTCTGGTTCTTCATCAGCTGACACGCGGACAGCTTGGAAAGGCTGTTGTGGCAGATGGTGTGGATAAGCGTAAATTCTATGTGGAACAGCAGCAGAGAATCGCTGATTTTGCCAATAAGGTGCACGCAGGGGAGATCACAAACGCTGCAGGTGAGAAATTCACAACAGTTGTCCAGATCGGTATCGGTGGAAGTGACCTGGGTCCTCGCGCTATGTATTTAGCACTTGAGAACTGGGCAAAGAAAAACAACACATTTAAGATGGAAGCAAAATTCATCAGTAATGTAGATCCGGATGATGCAGCCGCTGTATTGAATTCTGTAGATGTTGCCCATTCTATTTTCGTACTTGTTTCCAAATCAGGTACTACACTTGAGACACTGACCAATGAGTCTTTTGTTAAGGATGCATTAAAGAAAGCAGGCCTCGATGCTTCTAAGCATATGATCGCAGTTACCAGTGAGACTTCTCCGCTGGCAAAGAGTGATGATTATCTGGCAGCATTCTTTATGGATGATTATATCGGAGGACGTTATTCTTCTACATCTGCTGTTGGTGGAGCCGTATTATCACTGGCATTCGGCCCGGATGTATTTGCACAGTTTCTGGATGGCGCTGCAGCAGAGGATAAACTCTCCGCAGAAAAAGACGTATTGAAGAACCCTGAGATGCTGGATGCACTGATCGGTGTGTACGAGCGCAACGTACTGGGATATCCGAGCACTGCTGTGCTTCCGTATTCACAGGCACTCAATCGTTTCCCGGCACATTTACAGCAGGTAGATATGGAGTCCAATGGTAAATCCGTAAACCGTTTTGGAGAGCCTGTAAATTACCCGACAGGTCCTGTCATTTTCGGTGAGCCTGGAACAAACGGACAGCATTCCTTCTATCAGTTACTGCATCAGGGAACCGATATTGTACCACTGCAGTTTGTTGGATTTAAGAATAACCAGCTTGACACAGATGTTGTCATTCAGGACAGCACAAGCCAGCAGAAGCTTTGCGCAAACGTAGCAGCACAGATCGTTGCTTTTGCATGCGGCAAGGAAGATGAAAACCGCAACAAGAATTTCGAGGGTGGACGCCCATCTTCTATTATTATCGGAGATCAGGTTAATCCGAAGACACTCGGTGCATTGCTTGCACACTTTGAGAACAAGATCATGTTCCAGGGATTCTTATGGAATGTCAACAGCTTCGATCAGGAAGGTGTTCAGCTTGGTAAAGTTCTTGCAAAGCGCGTTCTTGCACATGAGACAGACGGAGCACTGAAAGTATTCAGTGATCTGTTAAATATCTAATCGGATTTTTGTCTGAAGCAGGTCAAAGATATAAGACATATATAATAAGAAAAAGGAGTATGGAAAACAACGGTGTTTTTCATACTCCTTTTTATTGGTATTGTTCTAACGTTTTATCCGCGCATCAGGTAATCCATAATCTTTCTGGAATCCTCTGCTTCATGTGCGATGATTTCCATCTCCGGGATGGTGGAAGCAGATTCAAAAATGGTAGATAAGGATACCAGCTGGCATAATTTGGATTTCAGGTTCAGGCGGTCGCCGTCAGCTGTAACCAGTTCCACCTGTCCGGAACAGCTGTCAATTACTTTTAAAAATTCCTGTGGATTTTCAATATTCATTACTTTCATAGTCTTTCTCCCTTCATTGTATCTGTAGTATTGTTTTAAGTAATTTTATCATAACATCTATGATGTAAAAGTGCAATGTCAGGCAGGTACAGGGAAAATACAGGTTGTATTTAATTCTTATGATAAGAATGTTTAAAAAATACAAGTGCGGCTCAAATACAAGTTGTATTGCCAAAAAAGGAGAAATTGAAACTAAAATGCGCAAAACGCACAAAACAATAGTAAAACAAAGAGAAAATAAAATAAAAACTCGGCAAAATGCACATTTTTATGTAAAAAACAGATGATTTAACAGTTAAAATACAATACAACAATACAACTTTACGAAAAAACATTGTTGTATTTTATTGAAAAAGAGAAGGAGGCAGTCTATAATCAGAATTACAAAAACAAATACGTATCAAAGTAGAGGGAGGACAACGTATGAAGAAAATTTTAAAGAAGGTAGCTGCAACGATCCTGGCAGCATCAATGGTAATTGGTATGACAGCCTGTGGAACCGGCGGGGGAGGATCTTCCACACAGGGAGGTACATCATCAAACAAATCCGGAAAGATTAAGATTGGTGTTTCCATCTGGTCATCCACCGATGTACTTGGTTCTCAGTGCAAGAAGATTCTGGATGAGGCAGCAAAGGCATTGGATGTCGATGTACAGTATGTGGATCAGGGACATGTATCTGAGAAAGTTACCGCTTCTGTTGAGCAGTTGGCAGCAGCAGGATGTCAGGGAATTATCATCTGTAACTCATCTGATACAGAGATGACTTCCGCAATTAAGACCTGTAATGACAATAAAGTATATCTGGCACAGTTCTTCCGTGTTATCAGCCAGGAGAACAGCAAGGATATCTATGATTTAGCAACTGCATCACCGTACTACATCGGTGCTGTTCATGAGAACGAGCCGGAGAACGGCGAGAAATTAGTTCAGATTCTTCTGGATAAGGGCGACAGAAACATCGGTCTGATCGGCTGGGAGCAGGGCGACGCTACCTGGCTTGGCAGATGGGAAGGCTACAAAGCTGGTGTTGAGAAATGGAACGCAGAGCATCCGGATGATCAGGCGAAGCTTTCTGAGCCGCAGTACGCAGGTACTTCTTCTGAGGGTGGTTCCAAGGCAGCAGAGGCTCTGATGGCAGCAGACCCGAACCTGGATGCACTGATTCCGGCAGGTGGCGGCGGAGAAGGGCAAGGAGAACGTGCTGTACATCCATGTGCCGCTGATCGTGTCCATCCCCGGCAGCGGGGAGCTGAAGAGCAAGCCCACCCAGCACTCGGTGAAGGAGCTGCTGAGCATCGGCATCCAGCCGGACATTCTGGTGTTGCGTACCGAACACGAACTGAGCACGAACCTGCGCAAGAAAGTCGCTTTGTTCTGTAACGTAGACGAAAGCGCCGTTATCCAGTCTATGGATATGCCAACCATCTACGAAGTACCTTTGCGTATGCAGGAACAGAAGCTTGATGTCACCATTCTGGAAAAGATGGGACTTCCGGTAGGCGAAACCCCGACCCTCGGCCCGTGGAGAGACTTCCTGAACCGCCGTCACAATGCCACTGAAAAGGTAAAAATCGGTCTGGTAGGAAAATACGATTTGCAGGACGCTTACAAGTCTATCCGTGAAGCTTTATCGCAAGCGGGTACTTACAATGACCGCAAAGTGGAAGTTCATTTCGTAAACAGCGAGAAACTGACAGATGAGAATGTAGCTGAAGCTTTGAAAGGTATGGCGGGCGTAATGATTGGTCCGGGATTCGGTCAACGGGGTATCGACGGCAAGTTTGTCGCTATCAAATATACACGTACACATGACATTCCGACTTTCGGTATTTGTCTGGGTATGCAATGTATTGCTATTGAGTTTGCACGCAACGTACTAGGATACGCAGATGCCAACTCACGTGAAATGGATGAAAAGACTCCGCACAACGTGATTGATATCATGGAAGA
>OLRO01002061.1_pt1 | contig 10322 bp, 8 predicted proteins | sample 1673131 | NCBI WGS metagenome assembly OLRO01 (sample SAMEA3136757, study PRJEB25190) | human gut metagenome | biome: human gut; feature: human-associated habitat; material: faeces | place: Austria | collected 2013 | reverse complement strand
TTTAAAAAGGGCGAGAATGTGGGCGGCCTGCAGAAAGAACCCTACAAGGGCCGCCGCACCGGCAGCATCATCCACTGGAAGCCGGACGATGAGGTCTTTACCGACATTGACGTCCCCGGCAGCTACTATAAAGATGTCCTCCGCCGTCAGGCTGTCGTCAACGCGGGCCTGACCCTCAACTTCACCGACGAAAAGGAGAAAGACCCCGCCACCGGCAAGCCGTGGAAGGAGAGCTGGTGTTATGAGCACGGCATCGCCGACTATGTAGCTGAGACGGCGGGCGAGGACAGCCTGACCCCGGTGTTCAGCTGCGAGAGCGAAGCTACTGGCCGTGACCGCGAAGACCAGCCTGACTATAAGGTAAAGATGAGCGCGGCGTTCTGCTTCTCCAACAAGGTGCAGCTGCTGGAATACTACCACAACTCGTCCTGGCTGGAGCATGGCGGCAGCCCGGAGCACGCCGTCCGCACGGCCTTCGTCTACCAGATCAACAAGTATCTGAAGGATAAGAACCTCTACAAAAAGGGCGAGAGTGCCATCAGTTTTCAGGATGTGCAGGACTGTCTGGTGTACGTTTCGTCCAGTTTCTCCACCCGCACCAGCTATGAGAACCAGACAAAAAAAGCTATCACCAACAAGTTCGTCTCTCAGGCCATGACCGACTTCCTCAAGCACTATCTGGAAGTCTACTTCCTCGAAAAGCCCGATGAGGCCCAGAAGATCTGTCAGCAGGTGCTGGTGAACAAGCAGAGCCGTGAACACGCCGAAAAAACGCGCCAGAGCATCAAAAAGACACTCTCGACCCAAATCGACCTCGCGAACCGCGTGCAGAAGTTCGTGGACTGCCGCACCAAGGACGCCTCCCGCCGTGAGCTGTATATCGTCGAGGGCGATTCGGCTATGGGCGCGGTCAAGACCAGCCGCGACAGTGAATATCAGGCCATCATGCCCATCCGCGGCAAGATCCTGAACTGCCTCAAGGCCGACTATGCCCGCATCTTCAAGTCGGACGTCATCGTGGACCTCATCAAGGTCATGGGCTGCGGCGTGGAGCTGGGCGGCAAGCACAACAAGGAGCTTGCTACCTTCAACCTCGACAATCTCCGCTTCAATAAAATCGTTATCTGTACCGATGCCGACGTGGACGGCTACCAGATCCGCACACTGGTGCTGACCATGCTCTACCGCCTGACCCCCACTCTCATCAACGAGGGTTATGTCTATATCGCGGAGTCGCCGCTGTACGAGATCACCACGAAAGATCGCACCTATTTCGCCTACACCGAGCCCGAGAAGGCAACATTCCTCGAGGAGATCGGCGATAAGAAATACACCATCCAGCGCTCGAAAGGTCTGGGCGAAAACGACCCCGAGATGATGTGGCTGACCACCATGAACCCCGAGAGCCGCCGCCTCATCAAGGTGATGCCCACCGACGTGGAGCGCACCGCGCAGGTGTTCGACATCCTGCTGGGCGACAACCTCGCAGGCCGCAAGGAGCATATCGCCCAGCACGGCGCAGAGTATCTGGATGATCTGGATGTGTCTTAAAGAGGAACGATAATGGCAAAAAAATCGAGCAAAAAAACCGCAAAGCCTGTCCGCCCCCAGCTGGGCGAGGGCGTTGAGATACTGAACGCCGGCAGTGTGCTGGAAGACCCCATCACCCGCACGCTGGAAACGAACTATATGCCCTACGCGATGAGCGTCATCGTCAGCCGCGCGCTGCCGGAGATCGACGGCTTCAAGCCCGCCCACCGCAAGCTGCTGTACACCATGTACGAGATGGGCCTTATCAAGGGCGCGCGCACCAAGTCGGCGAACATCGTGGGCAGCACCATGCACCTGAACCCCCACGGCGACGCCGCCATCTATGACACCATGGTGCGCATGGGCCGGGGCAACGAGAGCCTGCTGGTGCCGTTCGTGGACAGCAAGGGCAACTTCGGCAAAGCCTACAGCCGCGATATGTCCTGCGCTGCGGCCCGCTACACCGAAGCAAAACTGGAAAGTGTCTGCGAAGAGCTGTTCCGGGACATCGACAAAGAGACGGTGGACTTCGTCCCCAACTACGACGGCACCACCACCGAACCGACCCTTCTGCCCGTGACCTTCCCGACCATTCTGGCCAACAACACGCTGGGCATCGCCGTCGGTATGGCCTGCAACATCTGCTCCTTCAATCTGGCAGAGCTGTGCAACACCACCGTCGCCCTCATGAAGGATGCAAAGCACGACATCTCCACCACCATGCCCGCCCCGGACTTCGTGGGCGGCGGCCAGATCCTCTACGACGAAGCCCAGATGCGGGACATCTTCGAGAATGGCCGCGGCAGCGTGAAGGTGCGCGCCCGCTACGCCGCCGTGCCGGGCGAGAACATGATTGAGATCACCCAGATACCGCCCACCACCACGGTGGAGGCCATCATGGACAAAATCGCCGAGCTGGTCAAGGCAGGCAAGATCAAAGAGATCAGCGATATGCGCGACGAGACTGATTTGAACGGCCTCAAGCTCACCCTCGACCTCAAGCGCGGCGTGGACGCCGACAAGCTGATGGCCAAGCTCTTCAAGGCCACCCCGCTGGAAGACAGCTTCAGCTGCAACTTCAACATCCTTGTCTCGGGCCAGCCCCGGGTCATGGGCGTGCGGGAAATTTTGCAGGAGTGGACGGCCTTCCGGATGGAATGCGTCCGCCGACGCACCTATTATGACCTCCACGGCAAGGAAAAGCGCCTCCACCTGCTCAAGGGTCTGGCGGCGATTTTGATGGACATCGATAAGGCCATCCACATCATCCGCACCACGGAGGAGGAGACGGAAGTCGTCCCCAACCTGATGATAGGCTTTGGCATCGACGAAGTGCAGGCCGACTATGTGGCTGAAATCAAGCTGCGCCACCTCAACCGGGAATATATCCTCAAGCGCACCGGCGAAATCGAGCAGCTGGAAGCCGACATCGCCGATTTGAACGACATCCTCGCAAAGCCTGCCCGCATCCGCAAGATCATCATGAAGGAATTGGCCGACGTGGCAAAGAAGTACGGCCAGCCCCGCCGCAGCGAGATCCTCTACGACCTGCCCGAGGAAGAGAGCGGCGCCGAGGAAGAGGTTGTGCCGGATTATCCCGTCACCGTCTTTTTCACCCGCGAGGGCTATCTGAAGAAGATCCCGCCCCAGAGCCTGCGCACTGCCGGTGCGCACAAGCTCAAGGAGGGCGACGAGATCGTCCAACAGGTGGAGACGCGGAACAACGTAGAAGCGCTGTTCTTCACCGACAAACAGCAGGTGTATAAGGTGCGTCTGGCCGAGCTGGAAGACGGCAAGGTGGCCCAGATGGGCATCTATCTGCCGGGCCGTCTGGGCATGGACGAGGGCGAGAACATCCTCTCCATGGTCATTACCTCCGACTACAGCGGCCATATGCTCTTCTTCTTTGCCAGCGGCAAGTGCGCAAAAATCCCGCTCAGCTCCTACGCCACCAAGCAGAACCGCCGCAAGCTGCTGAAAGCCTACTGCGACAAAGAGCCGCTGGCGACGATGTTCTTCCTGCCCGAGGAGACGGAGCTTGCGATTCGCACCAGCGCGGGACGGATGCTTCTGGTCGGCACGGCGCAGATCGCTGCAAAGACCACCCGCGACAGTCAGGGTGTGGCGGTCGTGACCCTGAAAAAGAACCAGACCATCGCCTCCGTCGTCCCGGCGGACACGCTGGAACTGGCAAATCCCCACCGCTACCGCGTCCGCAGCCTGCCGGCGACCGGTGCGCTGATTCGCGCGGAGGATGAAGGGGAGCAGATGACGCTGCTATGATTTTTGCGCCTGCGGCGCAGGATAGAGCGCAGTTGCGCGAGGCTAAGTTCTCTTTTGCGTGCCAAAAGAGAACCAGAAAAGCGCCCGCTACTTTCGAGGCGCGGGAGGCACGAATCAAGGGCTGCTCGCCCTTGATAATCCCAAAGGGGTTGTCGAAACGGAAAAAAGCTAGTCGCTGCGCTTAACGCTTTTTTCTCGTTTCTCCGATTTGCTGCTTCGCAGCTGGTGTTACCTCTCTGCTGACGGTAACGTCCAGCAGAAACGTGAAATCTTCGGCGGAGCCGTAAATGGGAGAAGCACAAAAAAATGCGTTTAGCGAAGCGGCTAGCATTTTTGGGCTTCGACTTCTTCTTTGGAATTGTTAAGGGCGAGCAGCCCTTAACTCGTTGCGGGGAGAGTGGAGTCCAGAGGTAGGGAGGGGGGATTCGAAACACCCCTCCCTATCTCTGGCCCGCGCGGAGCGCAAGCCACTTGACCAAAAGAAAAAACCAGCCCCGCGCCACCAGCGCGAGAACCAGCTTAAAGAAAAAACCAGCTCTGCCTCTGGCCCGCGCGGAGCGCAAAGCCATTTGACCGAAAGAGAAACCTGCCCCGCGCACTGGCGCGCGATGCCGTCAATCAGTAACGACCATCATCTCCGCGTTCTCCTCAATGGAGTAATTTGCAAAATACCCCTCTTCCAGCGGGATCCACCGCTCCACAAAATTCGAATACCGCTCCCCCTCCCGTTTGCGGAGCCGCCGGGCCTGCTCATCGGGAGAGCAGGTGACGAATATTCTTATATCATAATAGGGTGCAAGGCTGGGATGATGGCTGTAGCTTCCCTCCACGATGACCAGCGGCGCAGAGCCGAGGGGACGCGGCGGCAGATAGGCACCTTCGCGGCAGGAGTAGGCCAGGTAGGAGAATGCCTGCCCTGCCCGGGCAGGAGCGACGACCTCATCCCGCAGGCGCTGGATGTCCATGTTGGCGCAGGGAATCTTCTCCCAGCCCGTGACACGCCGGGATGGCGGGAGATAGAAGTCATCGGTGTGGACGGTGATGCTTTGAGGAAAACGCTCTGTCAGCTGTGCGGCCAGCGTCGTTTTGCCGCTGCCGCAGCGGCCATCCAGTGCGACGAGGACGGCAGATTGTCGGGCCAGACGGTCGGCGATGGTCGAGGTCAGCTCTTCGGGTGAGATAAGATGCATGGGGATACCATTCCTTTTTATCGCAAGTCAAGAAATTAGTGCAACATCCAAACAGCATAGTTGCGATATGCAATTCAACGCTGTTGCTGTTGCATTAAAAAGTTGAATTGCTATATCAGCTTTGGCTCAGTATAGCACGGCGGAGAAAATGGAGCAAATATTTTTACAAAAAAGGTGTTGACACAGAGCCAGACCTATGGTAAGATAATGCCACGTTAGAAACGACTAACCTAGAAGCGGAAGAAGCTCGAGATGAGCAGGCTGCCGCATTCTTTTTGAAGCCTTGGTTAGCTTTTTCTAACTGTATCTCCTGCATAAGCACCACACGGCAGGAGACAATAGTGGAAAACGGGCAGGGAGGCCGAAGACATGGAACGCAACTTTGAGACAGTCATGATCGAACAGTGCGCCCCGGTGCTGGCCAGCTTAAAGCCTGCGGGACTTTTCCGCTACGAGACGAGCGACTGCGCCGACCTTGTCCGCCGCGTCCGCAGCTGGAACGAACAGCTGGGCGAAAAGGGCCTCTGCGTCCGCGTCCTCAAGGGCTGTGTGCGGACCCACCGGTATCTGGTGTACGTCTACCGCGAGAGCAAGCTCCGCACTGTGCTGGCCCAGCCGCAGGTGCGGGATTTCCTGTGCAGGGAAGGCTACACTCTGCCTGAGAAGTCGGACGACTACGCGCCGCTTTTGCGGCAGCTGTCCCGCCGGCTCTGCTGCGAGGCCGATTTTCCCCATGAAATCGGCGTATTTCTGGGCTATCCGCTTTACGATGTGGTGGGCTTTATCGAAAATGCGGGCCGCAACTTCACCTGCTGCGGCTGCTGGAAAGCCTATGGTGACCCCAATGCCGCCCAGCAGCATTTTGCTCAACTGAACAAGTGTACGGCAGTATATCTCCGTCTGTTCCGCAGCGGAACGCCCATCCAGCGTCTGGCTGTTGCAGCCTGACGCCCCTGAATTTTGACATTCTCTTCCAAATACTCTCTTTTTATCCTGGCGCCGGCCAGAGCGAAACCACGCACTGGCGGGAAGAATCCTCCTTTTGACACGCGGCCGCTCGTTGCAGAATACCCCCTGCACCGGGCGGCTGTGTCATTTGCGGGGAGTGTAAAAGAGAAAAATCGTAAATATGTGCAAACAAAGTTAGCATATAGAAACTGTAAAAATCTTCTTGAAATAAGGGAAGAAAATCTGTTTATTCATACAAACTAACTTTTTTGAGTCGGAAAATGGTTGACAATGCGGGTTAGTAGGTATAAACTATCCATGCTGATAGTTGCGACTGACTAACTGCCGTAGCTTTTCGGAGGGGGACGCGGGCATGAGCGAGCGCGTTGCGGCGTCTGGCTGGTGCGACCATCCCCGAGGACGAAAAAAAGCGAACCGAAAAGCTCCCCGCAGAATGGGGAGAACGAATGGGAGTGAAACGAATATGATGCCTTTGACTATGGCAAAAGCAGGCGATACCGTCACCATCCAGAAGATCACCGGCAAGGATGAAGTGCGTCTGCATCTGGCAGAGCTTGGTTTCGTAGTGGGCAGTCAGGTGACTGTCGTCAATGAGATCGCAGGCAACCTCATCGTTCAGGTCAAGGAGAGCCGTCTGGCCCTCGACAAGACGATGGCAAACCGCATTATGGTTGGCTGAGCAGCGGCAAAACGCTGTTTGGGAGACGCTCCGAAACTGGATAGTCTCTGAATAGAAAGACAAGTAGAGGAGGATTTTTTATGAAGACTCTGAAAGACGTTAAGGTCGGCGAGACTGCCACCGTGGCGCGCCTGCACGGCGAAGGCCCGGTCAAACGCCGCATCATGGACATGGGCATCACCAAGGGTGTGGAGATCTACGTCCGCAAGGTCGCCCCTCTGGGCGACCCGATGGAGCTGACCGTGCGCAACTACGAACTGAGCGTGCGCAAGGCCGACGCCGAAATGATCGAAGTCGTTTGATCGTAACGAGAGGAAAGGAGTTGCAATGAGCATTAAAATTGCACTGGCCGGCAACCCGAACTGTGGTAAGACTACCCTGTTCAACAATCTGACCGGCTCTAATCAGTACGTCGGCAACTGGCCCGGCGTTACCGTCGAGAAGAAGGAAGGCAAGCTGAAGGGCGAGAAGGATGTCATCATCCAGGACCTGCCCGGTATCTACTCCCTGTCTCCGTACACTCTGGAAGAGGTCGTCTCCCGTACTTACCTGGTCAAGGAGAAGCCCGATGCTATCCTGAATATCATTGATGGCACCAACATCGAGCGCAACCTGTACCTGACCACTCAGCTCATCGAGCTGGGCATCCCTGTGGTCATGGCTGTCAACATGATCGACCTCGTCCGCAAGAACGGCGATAAGATCGACCTGAAGAAGCTGAGCGCCGAGCTGGGCTGTCAGGCTGTTGAGATCAGCGCACTGAAGGGCGAAGGTACCGAGGCTGCTGCAAAGGCTGCTATGGCTGCTGCAAAGGCTGGCAAGGGCGGCGAACTGCCCCACGTCTTCACCGGCAGCGTTGAGCACGCCATCGCTCACATCGAGGAGTCTATTCAGGGCAAAGTCGATGACCGCTTCCTGCGCTGGTACGCTGTCAAGCTGTTCGAGCGCGACGACAAGGTCATGGATGAGCTGAAGCTCTCCTCCGACCTGATCGCTCACATCGACCAGCACATCAAGGACTGCGAGGCTGAGATGGACGATGACGCCGAGAGCATCATCACCAACCAGCGTTATGCATACATCAATGGCGTCGTCGATAAGGCTGTCAAGAAGAAGGCCCGCGTCGAGCACCTGACCGTTTCCGATAAGGTCGACCAGATCGTCACCAACCGTGTGCTGGCTCTGCCCATCTTCGCAGTCATCATGTACCTGATGTACTCCCTGTCTATGGGTACTTCCATCGCCGACGGCGGCTGGGCCATCGGCACGTTTGCGACCGACTGGACCAACGACGTCCTGTTCGGTGAGATCGTCCCCAACGCGCTGGGCGGTTTCCTCGAGAGCATCGGCGTGGCGGGCTGGTTGTACGGCCTGATCATGGACGGCATCGTCGCCGGTGTCGGCGCGGTCCTGGGTTTCGTTCCCCAGATGCTGGTCCTGTTCTTCCTGCTGTCCATCCTGGAGGACATCGGCTATATGTCCCGTGTCGCCTTCATCATGGACCGTATCTTCCGTAAGTTCGGCCTGTCCGGTAAGAGCTTCATTCCCGTGCTGGTCGGCACGGGCTGCGGCGTCCCGGGCGTCATGGCTTCTCGTACCATCGAGAACGAGCGCGACCGCCGCATGACCATCATGACCACCTGCTTCATCCCCTGCGGCGCAAAGATGCCCATCATCGGCCTCATCGCAGGTGCTCTGTTCGGCGGTTCTTCTCTGGTGGCTGTCTCCGCTTATTTCATCGGCATGGCTGCCATCATCTGCTCCGGCATCATCCTGAAGAAGACCAAGGCCTTTGCGGGTGACCCCGCTCCCTTTGTTATGGAGCTGCCCGCATACCACATCCCCGCCTGGGGCAATGTCTTCCGTGCTACCTGGGAGCGCGGCTGGTCCTTCATCAAGCGTGCCGGTTCCGTCATTCTGGCTTCTACCGTCATCCTGTGGTTCCTGCAGGGCTTCGGCTTCGAGAACGGTGTCTTCGGCATGGTGGAGGATCAGGACAACTCCGTCCTGGCTGCTATCGCTACCAAAGTCGCTTGGATCTTCGCGCCTCTGGGCTTCGGCAACTGGAAGGCAACTGTCGCTTCCGTCACCGGTCTGATCGCAAAGGAGAACGTCGTTGGCACCTTCGGCGTCCTGTACCACTTCGGCGGCGAGGAGCTGTCTGAGAACGGTGATGAGATCTGGAGCCTCGTTGCTGCTGATTACACCGCTCTGAGCGCTTATGCATTCATGATCTTCAACCTGCTGTGCGCTCCCTGCTTCGCTGCTATGGGTGCGATCAAGCGTGAGATGAACAACGGCAAGTGGACGGCATTCGCCATCGGCTATATGTGCGCACTGGCCTACTGCTCTGCTCTGGTCGTGTACCAGCTGGGCGGCCTCATCACCGGCGAGCTGAGCTTCAACTTCTTCACCATCGTGGCTGCTGTCATCCTGGTGGCCTTCATCTACCTGCTGGTCCGTCCCAACAAGTATGTGAACGACAACGAGGTCAAGATCGACGTTTCCAAGATCAAGTAAAAACTTCTCAAAACGCGCTGAAAGGAGTGCATTGTTATGATGGAGTTCCTGGCTGCTAATTTCAATCTGCCGACGATCATCGTCGGAGCCATCGTGTTTGGCGGTGTAGGCTGGATCACCTGGCACTCTCATAAGCATGGCGGCTGCAGTGGATGCAGCGGCGGCTGTGACAGCGGTTGCAGTGGAAACTGCAGCAGCTGCGGCGGTGGCTGCCACTGAGCAATCGCGTAGGAGAAGGGGGCGCGGGTCAAGGCTTTGGCCCGCGCCCCTTTTGTAAACCAAGAGTTCGTGTGATATAACGAAAAGAGAGTGATACGAGATGGAACTGACGCCAGCACACCTGCGGTACCTGCTCGCGATTTATGAGGTCTCGCAGACCCATCTTGACATCAGCTCCCGCAGCATCGCCGAGAAGCTGGGCGTGACCAAACCCTCGGTGGTGCGGGTGATGAACCTGCTGATGGAGCGGGGGATGATCGTCAAGGAGCATTATGGCAAGATCTACCTGACCGACCGCGGCATCTTTGTGGCCAAGGAAGTCAAGAGGCAGTTGGAAACGGTGCTGGCAAACTTCCCGCCGGTGAAGATCGAGATGACCGACGACGAGCGCTGCGCCGCTGCACTGGCGCTGACCTCGGCGCTGCCGGAGCGGGCCTTTGTGGGCGAGTACGAGCGCCTGTTCGGCACGGTCTCCGACGAAGCAGCCGAACCGGAAAAGGCGGGCTGAAAACCTGTAAGCCTATGTGTATCAAAAGAGCCAGTCTCACACGAGACTGGCTCTTTTGGCATTTTATGATTCAGAAAGTGTTTCCTCAGCAGAGATACCCCTCAAAGCAGTGGAGGTCTTCCGTTTTGACGATGCCCTCCAGGTAGAGGCCATCCTCCCGGTATTCTTCCACCTGCACGCTGCCCCGCTCCCGCATGGGGGCGGCAAGGCCCAGCTTATCATAGGGGAGCAGCACCCGGATGGTATGCACCCGGTCGCTGAGGGTCTCATCCAGCTTTTTGAGCAGGGCCTCCAGGCCGTAGCCCGTTTTGGCGCTGGTCAGCAGGATGTCCGGGTCAAAGCTGAGAGCACCGGGTTTGTCGCATTTGTTGTAAACGGTCAGGCGGGGGATGTCGGCACAGTCCAGACCATCCAAAACCTCGTC
>OLRO01002060.1_pt1 | contig 10323 bp, 8 predicted proteins | sample 1673131 | NCBI WGS metagenome assembly OLRO01 (sample SAMEA3136757, study PRJEB25190) | human gut metagenome | biome: human gut; feature: human-associated habitat; material: faeces | place: Austria | collected 2013 | reverse complement strand
CACACGTGTGACAGCTGGTACCGTACGTGGGTAAACATCGTGCCGGCGGCAGATTTTGCCAACGATACGGTAATGAACATTTACGATGGACGCATGCACACGGAATCAGTCAATGACCAAACCAATCTGAGCGTAAAAGGGCAGATTCCACAAGCCAAACATACCTACGCTTTTCTGGATACGGCCTATCCGTGCCTGAACGAAAAGCAGCTGGCCATGGGGGAAACGACCATCAGCGGACGGAATACCCTGCGGAATGCCAAAGGAATGTTCATGATTGAAGAACTGGCCCGCGTGGCGCTGCAACGCTGCACCACAGCCCGTGAAGCCATTCAACTCATGGGAAAGCTGGTGAAGGAATACGGCTATGGTGATTCGGGCGAATGTCTGACCATTGCCGACCCGAAAGAAGTGTGGCACTTTGAAATCTTCGGTGAAGGTCCCGACCAGATTGGCGGTGTATGGGCTGCCGTCCGTATTCCTGATGACGAGGTCGGAGTTTCGGCCAACATTTCCCGCATCAGCACACTGAACCTGAAAGATACAGACCATTACATGGCTTCGGAAAACGTGTTCAGCGTGGCCAAGAAACTCAAGCTGTGGGACGGAAAGGAACCTTTCAAGTTCTGGAAAGCCTATGGAGGCCCGAACTATTTCGGCAAGATGCAGGCATTCAGCATCCGGGAATTCTTTATTCTAAGCACACTGGCCCCATCGCTCAAGCTCAGCATGGACGATGAGGAACTTCCCCTGAGCGTAAAGCCGGAAAAGAAAATCAGCAATGCCGACGTAATGGCCTACTTGCGACAGACGTACGAAGGTACGGAATGGAGCGTAACAAAGAATCTGAAAGTAGCTGTCAAGGACCGGAAGACCGGAAAGACTGACACCATCACCAGCCCGCGCGCCAACCCGTGGATGCGTACTGATGAAGTCCAGCTGTACAATGCACTCCAAAAGGGCAGCGTGACGGCCAACCGGAACGTAGCCGTGCCGCAATGTGCCTACTCCACCGTCATCCAGTTGCGCAGCTGGCTCCCGGATGCTGTAGGAGGTGTCTGCTGGTTTGCCATGGACAACCCCGGACAGAGTCCGCGCGTGCCCATCTTCTGCGGTACGACCGACCTGCCCGCTATGTTCAAAATTTGCGGCAACCACCGCTACCGTCTGGATGCAGCCCTGTGGCATTACCGTCAGGCCAACAAGCTGGCTACCGTGAGATGGGGAAATGCCCGGAAAATCATGGAAAAGAACCAGATGCACTTTGAACGGAAAGGACTGGAAGAATTGCCGATGGTGGAACAGCGTTATGCGGAACTAGTCAAGAGCCAGGGAGAAGATGCCGCCAAGGCTTATCTGACCGACTACACAATGGATTTTATCGGAGCTACCCTGCTCCGCTGGGACGAAATGACTGCCAAATACTGGAATGACTATCGCTTCGGATTCTGATTCCATAATTTAAATACACGTAAAAAACATAGAAAAAGATATGAAAACTGTGACATTTATCTCTGCATTACTTCTTGCTTCGGCCACTCTTCAGGCACAGCCTAAAGCCGAAGGCTACCAATTTACTACCGTCACCAACCAAAAAGTGACTCCGGTCAAAAATCAGGCAGCTACCGGTACCTGCTGGTGCTTTGCCACCACTTCGTTCATCGAAGCCGAACTCCTCCGCCAAGGAAAAGGCGAATTCGACCTCTCGGAAATGTACATCGTCCGTCAGAAATACATGAACCAGTTGAAGGACAATTACCTGCGCCACGGAAAAGGCAATATCGGCCAGGGAAGTATCTCTCCCAGCTGGTTTACCGCCTTCAAGCAAGTAGGTATCGTGCCGGAAGAAGTGTACAGCGGCATCAACTATAATTCTCCCACACACAACCACAAGGAACTGGCCTCTTATATGGAAGTCATTGCCGAAAAAGCCATCCAGCTGCGCCAGCGCAGCCCGGAATACGAAAAACTGATCAAGAGCCTGTTCGACATCTACATGGGCGAACTGCCTGAGAAGTTCACCTACAAAGGCAAAGAATATACTCCACAATCCTTTGCACAGAGCCTGGGCATCCATCCGGAAGACTATGTCATGCTGACCAGCTTCACCCACCAGCCTTACTATCAAGCGTTTGAGCTGGAGATTCCTGACAACTGGGAACATGCCAAGATGTACAACCTGCCGCTCGACGAGATGATGCAGGCCGCCGACCATGCCCTGGAAAACGGATATACCGTATGCTGGGACGGTGATGTCAGTGAAAAGGGATTCTCCTTCAAGCACGGAGTAGCCATCAATCCGGCCACAGAAAGTACCGTCGACCTGAAAGACACCGACTTTGCCCGCTGGCAAAGCATGGATGCCAAAGAGAGACTGGATGAAGCCTTCAAGTTTGAATATCCGTGTCCGGAAGTGAAAGTGACACCCGAAATCCGTCAGAAAGGATACGAGGGCTTTGTCACTACCGATGACCACCTGATGCACCTCACCGGCATTGCCAAAGACCAGAACGGCACAAAGTACTACATTACCAAGAACTCCTGGGGTACCGACCGGAACGATTTCGGAGGCTACCTGAACATGTCGGAAAGCTATGTACGTGCCAAAACCATCTATATTCTTCTGCACAAGGATGCCTTGACCAAGGAACTGAAGAAAAAACTGGGATTGAACGAATAAAACCTGGCTGAAAAACAACCTGGTTACCAAAATGGATGCTTATCTTTGCAGCAAGTCACAAGATAAGCATCCTTTTTTATGAAAACAGAAGACTATGCCACAATCCTGGAGACAGCCGGCATCCGGCCCACCTCCACCCGACTGCTCATCTATGAGGCCATTGCCTCCCAAACCGACACATTCAGCCTGGGCACGTTGGAAAAACAGCTCGACAGCATCGACAAATCAGTCATATTCCGCACCCTCGTCCTTTTCCACGAGCATCATCTCATCCACAGCGTGGACGACGGGAGCGGTTCGCACAAATACTGCATCTGCCACAACCATGGCCAGTGCAACGAAAGCGAAGAACACTGCCACTTCTACTGTGAAGTATGCCACAATACCTATTGCCTGAATCAAGATCTCATTCCACACATCAATCTTCCCGAAGGATTCATTGCCCGAAAAGTCAACTACATCGTGAAAGGAGTGTGTGCCCGGTGTGCCGTCAAACATCAGAACTGACCGTTTTTTTGACCTACATCAATAAAACATACCCTTTTCTCATTTTTATGTTCTAAAGCATATATTCTATATCAAAAAGCCCTATCTTTGCAGCGTAATCAAGAACGGAAGTTCAACGATTGACAAAGTAGAAAGATTGTTTTTTTAGATTATAAGATTGTTTTCAACTTCGTCGAGAGACGATGTTTTTTAGATTAGATTGAAAGGTATTAAAGTTTTTTATTCACTAAAAAGAAAGGGTAACAACATGAAAACGATGAAAAATTTCATTCAGAAGATTTTCAAAGGAGATCCAATGATTTGGGGTTACGTAATGCTCGGCTAATGAGCAAGTAACCCCTTTTGCGGGCAAGGATGCCAGCATACACACCGAAAGTTGTAAAGTTTACTGCATATTTTGTACCGGATTCCTTGGTACGAGTTTCAAAATATCCTTCCGAAGTCCTCGGGAGGATATTTTTTATCCTCTTGTTCTTCCCCGAATCTTCCTTAAATTCTTGCCAGTTCTAAATCTTTTCCCTAACTTTCCTGCAAATTTATAAAACCAACACAGAAATGTCATTCATCAGAGTCATTCTCTCCATTATTTTTCCGCCCCTTGCCGTCATCGACAAAGGATGCGGTTCGGTATTGATTGTCTTTATCCTCACGTTGTGCGGATGGATTCCAGGCGTCATCGGTGCCCTTATTATTCTGAACAAGCAAAATTAAATTTCTAATTCGATATCCTAAATACGAAAATCATGAAAGAATTACATGTACCCGAAATTACCGGACAGTCTCGCGTAGCCGCCCCAAATATTCCGGCCCTGCTCGATGAACATCAGATAAAGTTCCAACCTGTTTCCTGCGTGAACTGGAAAGATTATCCTTACTGTCCGGAGGTCGCATTTCGCATTGCTCATACAGGCGATTTCATTCTGTTGAACTATCGCGTGAAAGAAGAAAGCGTACGAGCCATAGCTGCCGAAGATAACGGCAGAGTATGGGAAGATTCCTGCTGCGAATTTTTCTTCCAGTTTCCGGAAGATCAGGAAGAAAACGTGTATTATAATTTTGAATGCAACTGCGGAGGTACCCTCCTTATCGGTGGCGGACAACCAGGCGACAGACCTCATGCTCCTCAAGACATTCTCCAGCAGGTAGACCGCTGGAGTTCACTTGAAAAAGCTCCGTTTGAAGAGCGCATGGGAGAATGTAGCTGGCAACTGGCTCTTTGTATCCCTAAAGAAGCTTTCTTCCGCCATCAGCTAAAGGGCTTCAAAGGACTGACCGCTTATGCCAATTTCTACAAATGCGGAGACTTACAACATACCCCACACTTCCTGTCATGGAATCCCATAGATTTGCCGAAACCTTGTTTCCACTGTCCGGAGTTCTTTGGTAAGATTATCTTTGAATAAAACCCAATCCAATCACATTTCAGCGGCCTGTCTTCGAGTACACAATCTTGAAGGCAGGCCGTTGTTCATATCACCTCCTGGCAATCCATACATAGACACTTTTCTTCCCCTTAAACAGCCACAAGACAATCAGAGCAATAATCCACGCCATAGCTAAGAGCACAAAAAGAAACTCCATGAAAGCTCCCCATCCGTAATCCGACAACACGATGCCGGACAAGGAACCTACCAGACTGGAACCAGCATAATAGAACAACCAGTAAATGCTGGTGGCGCTGCTTTTCATCTGCCCGGCGTGCACCGATACAATCCGGCTTGCCAGCGTATGTGTCCCGAAAAAAGCAAAAGTCATCAGCCCTAATCCCAGCACGATGGCCCAAAGCTGCATCCATAGCAACAACGCCATCCCGACTCCCATCAGTCCCAACGTACCTTGCAAGAGCATCTCCGGACTATACTTGTCCGAAAGACCTCCGGCCACGACCGAACCGATGATTCCTGCCACATACATGGTGAAAATCAGTGCCACCCAGTGATGGGGCAATGAAAAAGGAGGTGCCTCCAGCAAGAAAGACAGATAATTGTAGATACTCACAAAAATGCCCATGGAAAGCGCAGCGATGAGATACATCGAAAGAAATGTGCTCCGAGTCAAAAGAGAACGCATCTGATGCAGTTTTTCCCGGAAAGATACGGACACTACAGAGAAATTTCTCCCGGCAGGAATCTTCCAGCAGAACAATCCACCCAGCAGCAGGCTGACAATGCCAATCAACCATACGGCCGACTGCCATCCACCCCATCCGGACACCAGCGTAGCAACCACTCGTCCCGACATTCCGCCTAGGGTATTCCCGCTCAAATACAAACTGATGGCCAACCCAATCATAGCTTTATCTACTTCCTCTGAAAGATAGGCCAACGCCACCGACGACACCCCGGCCAATACCATTCCTTTCAACAGATTCAGGGCCAGCAGAAGGGAATAATTGCCAGTGAAGGCAGACACGATGGTTAACAGGGAAGAGAGCAGCAACGAAACTCCCATCAGACGTTCGCGCGGCACGGAATCAGCTTTAAAGGCCATAACAATCAGCCCCAACGCCATGCCGGCAGTAGAAGCCGACACCGACAGACTGCTTTCTGCCGGACTGACGCCAAAGTTCCGGCATATTTCCGAAAGCATAGGTTGAAACAAATACAACTGGGCAAAAACCGACAATCCGGACAAAAACATACAGTTACGTATCAGGCGAAACCGTGCAACCGCCTCACGTGAACGATTCATTTCTTTCATTTCCCTTTTCCTTTCATGATTATGGAAACAAAGGTAAGCGGTCGGTTCCAATCTCCATCTATCGAAAAAACTCTTTTTCCCGATAACATTCATCGATAAAAGCTATAAAAGCAAGAGCGAATGTCCTTGACTGTCTTCCCCGGTAAACATGAATGTGAAAATGAATATAAGCATGAGAGAGAGAATGAGAAAAACAAGTCAAGAGGCATTCGCCCGCCACACAATAGAAACTAAAAAAAGAGAACTAAATATGTTGTCCGCCACCCAGCGCCTGATACAAGTTGATGAGACTCTGTATCTCCTTGAAGCAGTTGGCTGTTTGCGACAGCTGTGCGCCAAGTAACGTCTGATGAGCCGTCAGCACCTCCAGATAAGTCGTATTCCCATGCTCCATCAAGAGTGAAATGCTGGTAAAAGCCTTCTCCAGTGCGGTTATCTGCTGCTCATAATTATCTTTTTTCCGCTTACTGGTCTGATAAGACACCAATGCATCGTTCACTTCCGTTCCAGCATCCAGCAATTTCTGTCTGAAAGCCAGAAGTGCCTCCTCCTGCTGTGCCTTGGCGATGCGCCGACGAGCAATAAGCGTCCCCCTGTTGAACAGAGGTTCGGTCAATGAAGCCAAAGCAGAAGTCACAAACTTACCGGGATTCGCAATCAGTCCCCTACGGAATTGGTCCAACCCGCACTTCCACTCAGCGTAATCGCCGGATAAAAGGCAGCATTGGCCTGATTGGTCACATAAAATGCCTGTTCCACATCGCGTTCCGCCACACGCACATCCGGACGGTTCGAGAGAAGCTGAAGCGGTATGCCTACCGACAAATCCTTCGTGAAACTTTGTGTGGAAAGTTTTCCCCGAGCTATCCGGTGAGGAGTTTCCGCCAGCAACAAGGAAAGGCTGTTTTCCACCTGATTCACCTGCTCTTCCAAGTCAATTACCGAATTCTCCACTTCGTAATAAGTAGCCCGCATCTGTGAAACAGCCGCCTCATCCGCCTGTCCGGCATCCATCAAGGCCTGTGTGGAAGCCACTGTTTCCTTCCATGTCTCAGCCGTCTGCCGGGAAATCTCCAGCTGCTCATCCAGCATCAGTAAGGTGTAATACGTATTGGCAATATTGGCTATCAGACTGGAATATACCGCCTGCTTATAATCTTCACTTTGCAGATAAGCTGCTTTAGCCTGACGCTTGGCGTTCCTCAACTTGCCGAAAATATCCAGCTCCCAACTGGCAGTCACCGGCAGTGTATAGGTATGCGACGCCTTACTGCCTTCCACCGTATTGACCCCTCCTTGCGGAGACAAGGCAAACGATGGCAGAAAAGCCAGCTTGGCCGACAATAAAGAAGCCTTGGCCTCCTCTACCCGCAGACTGGCAGTCTGCACATCGGTGTTCTGCGCCAGTCCTTTTTCAATCAACGCTTGCAAATAAGGGTCGGAGAAGAAATCCTTCCAATGAATGTTTCCGATGCTTACCGTATCGGAAACATTCACTTCCTCCCCATAGAGTTCCTCAGGGACTGAAGTCTGAGGCTCATAGCTAGTATAGATTCCGCAACCGCTCAAGAGAAGCATTGCGCTGCATGCAATTATTTTTGACGTATTCATAGACGACTCCATTTACTTTTCTGTATTAAAGGCACTTTTTTCAATCAAGGTCTGTTCCTTCTCGTAGACAATCTGTTGGTCGGGCTCTTTCTGCATGGGACCTCGCAGCTTCTCCTGCAAGTACTCAAACACCACGAAGAATACAGGCACCACGAAGAGCAAAGCCAGCGTACCCACCAGCATACCTCCTACGACACCCGTAGCCAGCGAACTGTTGCCATTGGCACCTGCACCGGAGGAGAACATCAGCGGAAGCATACCGAAGATCATACACAACACAGTCATGATGATGGGACGGAAACGAGCCTGGGCAGCCGAATAGGCAGAAGAAATGATGCCCATTCCTTTACGCCGGCGTTCAATGGCATACTCTGTAATCAGAATGGCCGTTTTGGCCAGCAGGCCAATCAGCATAATGGCTCCCGTCTGCAAATAGATGTTGTTTTCCAATCCTGCCACACGGGCAAACAAGAAACTTCCCATCAAGCCGAAAGGTACGGAAAGAATGACAGCCAACGGCACCAGAAAACTCTCGTAAAGGCATGACAGAATCAAGAATATCAATACCACACAAATGGTATATACAAAAACGGTCTGTGCTCCTCCGCTGCTCGCTTCCTCACGAGCCATACCTCCATATTCATAACCATAACCCGAAGGAAGCACCTGAGCCGCAACCTCTTTAATAGCTTTCTGAACTTCACCTGTAGAATATCCGTCGGCCACGTTTACATTGACGTTGATAGTGTTATACAAATTGAAACGCTTGGCTATCTCCGCCCCCTGTTCCGAACGAAGCGTCACAAACTGGCTGACCGGCGCCATCTCCATACCATTACGAACAAACATGTTGTCCAACGCATGCTGATCCAAACGGGCATCGGGCGAAGCCTGAATCATGACACGATAGACCTTTCCAAATTTATTATAATTAGAGACATACGACCCACCACAATAGGCGCCCACCACATCAAGCACATCATTCGGACTGATTCCGGCACGCTTGCATTTAGCCGCATCTACATCCACCGCAATCTGAGGGAAATTCATGGCATACGAACTATAAGCCATGGCCACTTCCGGACGTTGATTCAAAGCCACAATGAATTTCTGTACGGATTCATAGAACGGCTGCATGTCGCCTCCCGTTTTGTCCTCCATATAAAGTTCAATGGAGTTTCCAGTTCCATATCCCGGAATCATGGCCGGCTGGAAACAGAATACCTGCGCTTCCTTAATCATGCTAAATTGGGCATTCAAACGCTTCATCACCGCATCCACCGTATGTTTCTTTCCTTTTCGCTTATCCCAATGAAGCATACGGATAATAACCGTACCGTATGAAGTCCCTTGTCCGGAAATCAATCCATACCCGGTAGTACGAGAATAGTTTTCTATTTCTGGAGTGGCCTTCAATATCTTTTCCACCTTATCCATTACTTTATCAGTCTCCGCCAATGAATTACCCGGCGAAGTACTAATGTTCACCATCATGGTTCCCTGATCTTCCTGAGGGACTAATCCGGTTTTCGTGGTGGACATCAGATACACCAATAATATGAAAGCAATACCTAATGAAGTCCATACTATCCAACGATGACGGAAGAAAAACATCAGTCCTTTTTTATATTTCCCCATTAAAGCATGAAATGAGACATTATAGGCGGCACGTATCCTTCCGTTCAGACTGTGAGGGCTCTTGTTTCCGTCTGACGGTTTCATCATCATGGCACACATAGCCGGACAGAGTGTCAACGCATTTAAACAAGAAATACCCACAGCCACTGCCATCGTGATACCAAACTGCGTATAGAACACACCGGATGTGCCACCCATAAAGGTGACCGGAATAAATACGGCCATGAACACAAAGGTACACGACACAACGGCCATCGTCACATCGTTCATGGCATCCTTGGTAGCCAGATAAGGCGAACGATAACCCACATCAAATTTAGCTTGTACGGCTTCCACTACAATAATGGCATCGTCCACTACGGTACCAATGGCCAGCACCAGCGCAAACAAGGTCAGGATGTTGATACTGAATCCGGCCACCTGATAAACCATAAACATCACACCCGGCACTCCGTCTGCTTCCCCATGAAAGCCATAGGATTCACGCCCCAGCTCTACATCAGCAATATCCTTCACACGGAGTACGGAACCATCTTTTTGAGAACGTATCACCATATTCTCAAACTCCTCCACACTCTTCAGACGACCTTTATACTTCATCGTATACTGGAATACACGATCTGAATTTTCACCCAAAGATCCTGTAGGAGCTTCGATATTCTGTTCTCCCAATGCAGCCGTCACATCGGCAGGCACCAAACCATATTGCGCCATCTTGTCCGGTTTCATCCAGATACGCATGCTATACGTATCCCCCAAAAGCTGTACATCACCAACTCCCTGGATACGTTTAATTTGTGGTATTACATTAATATCCAAATAATTCGACAAGAAACTCTCATCATAACGTTTATCCGGACTGGTCAAACCATTAATTTGAAGATAACTGTTCTGCCGCTTCATGGTACTTACCCCAATAGCCGTTACTTCTGCAGGCAACAGGCCCTGTGCTTCCGACACACGATTCTGTACATTGACTGCCGCCATATCCGGATCGGTTCCCTGCTTGAAATAGACCAATATTTCTGCCGTACCGGCATTGGTGGCCGTAGAGGTAATGTATATCATGTTTTCCACCCCATTGATACTTTCTTCCAGCGGCATAATGACACTGTTCATCACCGCATCTGCATCGGCACCCGTATAAGTAGCATCCACACAAACTGTAGGCGGAGCAATATCCGGAT
>OLRO01002058.1_pt1 | contig 10334 bp, 10 predicted proteins | sample 1673131 | NCBI WGS metagenome assembly OLRO01 (sample SAMEA3136757, study PRJEB25190) | human gut metagenome | biome: human gut; feature: human-associated habitat; material: faeces | place: Austria | collected 2013 | reverse complement strand
GACCATAAAGGGTCTAAGAAAAAAGTAAAGAAACGTAAACGATAATAAAAATATTAATACCTAACTGTTTAACATTAATAAAATCAAAAATTTCCATATTCCTAATTAACTCATTATTAGAAACAAAATAATATGTAGGAAATATATGTGCTAATTTAACAACATAATCTGGCATATATTCAAAAGGAACAAAACAACCACACAAAAATGAAGAACCCAATGCCACAACATTTACAATTCCACCTATTGCATTTTTATTTTGAGTAATATTACCTATAAAAAATCCTATTGTCAAAGTACAAATTGCATATATAAAAGAATTTATCATAAAAGTAACACCATTAAAAGTTAACATCAAATCTCCAAATATAATAAAGCTCAAAATCATATATAACAGCCACATTGCAAATATAACAACAGAAAGTGCAAGTAATACAACTCTATTATATTTTTTCAAATCATAACTACTAATTATTGTCCTTTTACTAACATTCCTTTCTTTTAAACTTGCCAAAATCATACTAATACAATAAACACAACCAGCTAAAAAAGCATAATTTAAAAAATTAAAATATCTAGTAGCTGAACTCAATTTAGATGTATCCAAATTTGTTTTCAATTCTATTTGTTTCAGCATTTTGCATTAAATTAATCCTCCTTTTTTATTTAATTTTTTTCTAGCTTTGGCTATTAAATTATAATTAACTCCATAACCAGTATAATCGTTTATTTTTTCTAGTACCGTTTTGTTTTTCAGTATATTTCTCTCTATTAGTTTTAAGATAATATCATTATACTCAGTTTCATTTAAGGTAACTGATTCTGAAGTATATTCTTCCAATCTACTATTATAAAACTTATTAATTATTTCTTTTTCGTATTTTGTAATTCCTTTAAAATTGACTATATAAAACCTGTTTTTAAATCGTTTAATATATCTACCAAATCTTTCAAATAAATCTAAAACATCATTTATGAGATTTGTGTACCTTTCTTTCATGCACATTAAACTGTTCCCCCTTTAAATTTTGCAGCATAATGTTGCAAAATTTATTTTTTATATTTCCTCGAATTCTGCCACCACCGGTGGCAAAATTCAAATTATTTATTTTTTATTAACCACTCATATACTTCATCTTCTGTTAAAACCCCATGTTTCAACTTATTGACTTTAGCTCTAGCATCTTTTTTCCATTTTTCAAAATCATTTTTCATCTGCTCATTATCCTTATTTCTACCAACTGCCATAGACTTTAACTGATATAATCTCCTGTATTCTGCAAGTGCTCTATTTTGTTTTAACCTCTCATTGTAAGCTTGAAATGCACCTTTTTCTCTACAAGTCTTTCCATCAGATTTCGGATAATCACAATATATTTCATCCAACCTCGAAGTAGGAATAAAATACATTCCACAATTTTGACACTTCTTAATTGGACTACCTGGTGCCTTGACAAGTTCTTCAAGAACTGCATAACATATAGCAGATAAATCCTTACTTTCATGAGTATCAATCATAGAAACCAATATGTCATTATTCTTAAATCGTTCCAATAATTGTAACTCACTCAAAATACTAAACTCTAAATGCTTATTAGAATAATTATCTTTTATAACATTATCATTTTTATTATATTTATACAAGTCACCTAGGTGTTTTATTAAATAAACTGCAAATCTTTGGCTTGGTGTAAATTCCTCCAATTTTTCTCTATTATCTAAATTATAAATATAAGTAACACAATTTATCATTTCCTCTTGTACTTCCTGAATCTTATATTGCAATGCCAAAAATATTTTTTTCATTTCTTTTAAGTATTCAGTTTCATCTTTATATTTATCTAGCAATTCGAATTTATAATACTCGTCTAATTCTTTTAAAATTTCAAAACCATAAGCATAAAAAAATGTATCATAAGCACTTTCATAATGCTGAAAATCGGCATTTAAAAATCTTACTAAAAACATTCCAAATTTTTCGTGATATGGAAAATACATATTGCCTGGAAATTTCAAACCTTGTTCTTCAACAGGAGTTTTTCTCTTCTTGTCTTCTAAATACACACTAACCAATCTATTGTCATATTCAACTTTTGTATTAGCCTTATACAAATATAACGGAGTAGCATAATATTCCTCTTTTTTCTCCTTATTAAACCATATATAAAATCCATCAAAAAAATTCATCTCTGGTAAATTTGTTTTCATTTTAATTATTCCCCCAATTTATTTTGTTAACAATTTTTATTTTTTTACATTTTGTTATTGACATTTTATTATACTATAATGTGATTACGATTAAAATAGTTTTATAAATAATAATTGTAAAAATAGAATTAGTACATTGACAAACACACTAGTTTTAGTGTCATATGAAAATGTTGTAGAACATTTAAAGAAACTTCAGTCTGGCTTAACGTGATGTTGAGGAGTCGCTCGGCTGATAGCGGAGAGGTGAAATTCCTATGTAGGTAAAACTATCTATAATATTCCCTTAAGTAGATGGGACATGGTAAATATAATCTACTAAACATATGCAAAATGTTGATTTTGAAAGATAAGGAGGAACACAATGCAAAGCGACAATTACACGCAAGAAATGTTTGCTGATTATCCTGATGTTGTTGATGTGTCTGGACTACGATCAATGCTAGGAAATATTGGTAAACAAACAGCATACGAATTAGTACGAAAAGGTACTATCAAAGCAATTAAAGTAGGAAAACTATACAGAATACCTAAGATAAATGTTATCGCTTTTTTAACTCAATAAAAATACTGTTTAAAATTAAGAAAGGAGATTTTAATGTATAACATAACAGCATATTTAACAATTAAGAATAAGACTTTTTATACAGTATTAACTTACTATGTAGATGGCATTAGAAAAATGAAATGGGATTATGCAGTGCAAACAGATTTAATACCAAATAATCCTGCTATAAAAGTTGGGCGACCACAACAAGAACAATTTATTGCTGACTATTATAATGAAGATGAATTAAACAATTTATTCAAAGTAGTAAAAGACACACCTTTGGAATTGATTGTGTATTTAACCGCTTTCTATGGATTACGAAGAAGTGAAGTTTTAGGTATTAGATGGTCTGCAATAGATTTTAAAAATAAAACGATTACTATAAACCATAAAGTAGTAACAGTTACTGATGAAAATGAAAATAGTAAAACAAAAACTAAAACAATTACTAAAAGAAAGACAAAAAACAAATCTAATTATAGAACATTACCTTTATTTAAAGAAATTGAAGAACTTTTACTATATACTAGAAAAATGCAAGAATACTATATGTCTATATTTAAAGAAAGTTACAATAAACAATTTAAAGATTTCGTTTGTGTTGATGAAATGGGCAATTTAAGAAAACCTGACTATGTAAGTCATAAATTTAAAGAAATTTTAGAGAATAATGATTTGAGAAAAATAAGGTTTCACGATTTAAGACACAGTTGTGCAACATTACTTTTGAAAAAAGGAATATCTTTAAGAGAAATACAAGATTGGCTAAGGCATTCTAGTTCTAAAACAACTGAAAGATATGCACATTTGGATTCGAGTACAAAAATTAAATCTGCATCAGCTATTGAAAAAGCATTAAGCTTTAGCACCAAAACTAATAACGAAAATAAAGACATAAAAAAAGATATATTAGATCTGGACTCTAATATACCTAAATAATTAAGTATTTTCCAAAATTGTTAGAAATTTGTTAGAAAAATCTAGCACTTTTATTATAAAAGCATCAAGGTTAATTCTCTGAACTCCTTGATGCTCTTATGGTGCAGATGGCCGGAATCGAACCGGCACGGTTTATTCAACCGCAGGATTTTAAGTCCTGTGCGTCTACCAGTTCCGCCACATCTGCATATTAAATTGATTTACAAATATTTTGCTACACATACTGACGTTGTAACTCACTTTCGTTCGAACAACCTCAGCAAGTTCCGCCACATCTGCATATACTATTTTGAACTGGCTGTCTGTTTACGACAATTGCTATTATAATATGAACTATTAATTTTGTCAATACATTTTTAAAACTTTTCCATGTTTTATTTAAAAAATTTAAAATATCGTACTAAAATAGTAATATTATTACTATTTAATACGATATAACTTTTAATCTGATGTTCCTGTACCATCAAAAGGTATGAATTTATTTACTACACTTTCTGGCTCTATATCATCTGCTCTAAACATCATGTATGATGTATTTATTTTATTTTCTACTAATTGCTCTACTTCTTCTTGAGTAGCATGTTCTGCTAATACTAATTCACTTACTAATATTTGTTTTGCATTATTTAACATCTTTTTTTCACCAGTAGAAAGACCTTTTTCTTTTTGTTTAAAACTTAAGTTTCTTACTACATCAGCAATTTCATATATGTCTCCACTTTTCATTTTATCCATATTATCTCTGTATCTTTTGTTCCAATTTTTATCCATTACTGTTTCATCTTGTTCTAGTACACCTATAACTTTATCTGCTGAACTTTTATCTATAATATTTCTTACTCCTATTTCTTCTGCTTTTGCAGTTGGCACCATTACCTTAACTTCTCCAGGCATTTTTAATATGTAATAAGATTGTTTCTCCCCTAAAATATTTTTCTCCTCTATTGAATCAATTACCCCTGCTCCATGCATTGGGTATACAATTTTGTCTCCTACATTAAACATGTAAGTCAACTCCTTTCAGCATTTATTATATTTTTCGGCGAAAAAAAGATAATAAAGTTATGTAAATATTTTACTTTAAATAACTTTATTGGATTTTTTAACCATATTTATTATACAACAAAAAAAGGTAAAAGTCAAAGCCTTTACCTTGGTTTTTTTATGTATATTATAGCTATTTTCGTTGGGGCTCTAAGGTTAAATTTTTTTTTTTTTATTTTTTTTATTTTCTTGTTGAACCAAATCCACCCATTCTTTTTCCTTCTGCTTTATCATCGTCTGTTATCAAATATTTTTGGAATAATGCTTGCCCTATTGCTTCTCCTTTTTTTATTTCTATATCTTCTTCTTTTATATTATAGAATGCAAACATAATATGGCCATCATTATCTGGGTTTCCATAATAATCTTTATCTATTACCCCAACACTATTTGCCATGATTAATCCTTTTTTCTTTGGATTTGAGCTTCTATTATATAATAGCACTACTTCATCATCTGGCATGTAAACTTTTATTCCTGTTTTTACTAATGTTGGATTTATTCCTTTTTTAAAACTTGGAATAATTACATCTTCTGCAGCTTCAATATCGTATCCTGCTGAATATTTTGTTTTTCTTTCTGGTAAATTAATTTCTTTATCTTCAAATCCTTTTACAACTTCAAAACCTCTTATTTTTTCCATGTTTATTTCCTCCCTACGTTTCTTTTCTTCGTAATTTTTTCATAATTAAAATAATTTGTCAAGTGTAACATTTGTTTTTTCGATAAAATATAATATTATTATAGAACTTTTTAGGGAGGCTTGACTAATGAATAATATTATTTTACTTAAAAATTTGCCTATTATGAAAAAAGGAAAAATAGAATCTATGGAATGTACTGGTAGTGTTAGAAGAAGACTTTTAGACTTAGGTCTAGTTAATAATTCGTATATTACCCCTATTTTAAATAGTCCTTCTAAAGGGTTACGTGCTTTTGATATACGAGGTACTTTAATTGCTATTAGAGATGAAGACACTTCTCTTATATCAGTTATTTTTTAAGATTTTTATGCATTATATAAAAGTTCCTATTTCTTTAATATTTATAGAATTAGGAACTTTAGTTTTAACATCATCTATTATTAGTCTCTTATTTTATTATAGTTTTTATCACACTATTTTAAATCTTTCATACATTATATTATATAATTTAGGAGGTGAACAATGGGTCTTACAAAATCTTCAACTGGTACACGTTTACTTGAGAATAAATTTATATGTTTCAAAAACGAAAATGGTTTTACTGTTGCTTTAGCTGGTAATCCTAATGTTGGAAAATCTACTATTTTTAATAGTCTTACTGGAATGCATCAACATACTGGAAATTGGCCAGGGAAAACTGTTGCTAATGCTACTGGTGATTTTTCTTATAACGGAACAAATTTTTTATTAGTTGATATTCCTGGTACATATTCAATATTATCTACTTCTGAAGAAGAAGAAATTGCAAGAGATTATATTTGCTTTGGTAAACCTGACTGTACTATTATTGTAGTAGATGCTACTTGCCTTGAAAGAAATTTAAATTTAGTTTTTCAAGTAATGGAAATAACTAATAATGTTATATTGTGTGTTAATTTACTTGACGAGGCAAAAAAGAAAAAGATAAAAATAGACTTAGATAAATTATCTAGTGAACTTGGTATCCCTGTAGTCGGTACAACCGCAAGAAAGAAAAAAACTTTAACTAATTTAATTAAAACTTTAGAAAAAGTATGTAATGGAAACATTAAACCTAATCCTAAAAAAGTTAGATATTCTAAAGATATTGAAAAGTCTATTTCAGAAATATCAAATATATTAGAAGTTGAAACATCTCTTCCTAAACAACTGTATAGATGGGTTTCACTAAAATTATTAGATGGTGAACCAAAAATCTTAAATTCTATTCAAGAAAACTTTTCAATTGATATTAATAAATTCGATGCTTTTAAAAAATTAAATGAAAATTTTAAAGATGTTATTGTTTCTAGTATTATGGATAAAGCGGAAAAAATATGTAAAAAAGTATGTACTTTTGAAAATGAAAATTATTCTTCTAGAGACAGAAAAATAGATAAAATATTAACTTCAAAGTATTTAGGCTTTCCTATTATGATTCTATTTCTAGGATTAATTTTTTGGCTTACTATTGTTGGTGCAAATTATCCTTCTCAAATTTTATTTAGCTTGTTTGAATGGATACAAGAAAAATTGTTTTTATTTGTTAATTGGATAGGTATTCCTGATTGGATATCTAATATGTTAATATTAGGAATTTATCAGACTTTAACTTGGGTAATTTCTGTAATGTTACCACCTATGGCTATATTTTTTCCCTTATTTACAATTTTAGAAGATCTTGGTTACCTTCCTAGAATTGCTTTTAATATGGATGGATTTTTCAAAAAATGTTGCTGTACAGGAAAACAAATGATAACAATGTGTATGGGATTTGGTTGCAATGCTGCTGGTTGTGTTGGATGTAGAATTATTAATTCTCCTAGAGAAAGATTAATTGCTATAATTACTAATAATTTTGTCCCTTGTAATGGTAGATTTCCTTTTTTAATAGCTGTTGCTACCATATTTATTGCAGGCACAATGAATGGTATTGGTGCTACTTTTATATCAACTTTAGCTGTTATTTTTGTTATTTTATTAGGAATATTTTTAACTTTATTAATATCAAAAATATTATCTAAAACATTTTTGAAAGGTATGCCTTCATCATTTGTATTAGAACTTCCTCCTTATAGGAAACCTCAATTTGGTAAAGTTTTTATACGTTCAATTTTTGATAGGACTCTATTTGTATTAGGTAGAGCTGTTAGTGTAGCCGCTCCTGCTGGTTTGGTTATTTGGCTTTTTGCAAATATTGGTTTTCAAGATATGAGTTTATTAGATATTATTGCTAATTTTTTAACGCCTCTTGCTAATTTAATGGGATTGGATGGTTATATTTTAACTGCTTTTATTTTAGGAATTCCTGCTAATGAAATTGTTTTACCTATTATTTTAATGTGCTATATGGGTAATGGTTCTTTAGTTAATTTAGAAGATACTTATCAAATTGGTCAAATTCTTATTAATAATGGTTGGACTATGCTTACTGCTATTAATGTTATGATTTTCACTTGTCTTCATTTTCCTTGTGCTACTACTTTGCTTACTATAAAGAAGGAAACTGGTAGTTTAAAATGGACTTTACTAAGTTTTATTATTCCTACTGTTTGTGGTGTTTTAATTTGTATGTTAACTACTCTTATTTATAATTTAGTCGTTTGAATGTTTTAAGATATGATTAATATAAATTTAATCATGTCTTATTTCTCTATATTTATTCTAATAAATTAAAAATTTTTCAACTTTATTGTTTCATTAGTTTATATTAGTGGTATAATTTTAAAGAAACTTTATACAAAAGAATGGAGATGATTTTATAATGCAAAATGCAAAAAATCAAAGAGAGGAAGTTAATGTAAAAAAATTATATGGTAATGAATGTCTTCTGCCTAAAGACGATTTTATAAAACAATACCACATAAATATACAGGGACTTTCAAGCCAAGAAGCTGAACTAAGACTTAATAAATATGGCCCAAATGAAATAAAACAAACTAAACCCAAAAAATGGTACAATTATTTGTTAGAAAGTTTATTTAGTCCTTTTAACAGTATTCTTCTTCGGAATTGTTGCAATTTTATTTTACACAGATGTTTATTTACCTGAAACTCCTAGCTATGCAAACATTATTGTTATTTTGGTTTTGGTTATAGCTAGTACTTTGCTTGAATTTTTTGAGGAATTTCGTTCAAATCAAGCAGCTGAAAAATTAAAACAACTAGTAGCTACTACTACTACCGTATTAAGGGACGGAAAAGAAGTTGCACTTCCAATAAAAGATATTACTTTAGGAGATATTGTTATTCTATCTGCCGGAAGTATGATTCCTGCTGATTTAAGAATTTTAGAATCTAAAGATATATATGTAGGACAATCTTCTTTAACTGGTGAATCTGATGCTGTAAGGAAACTTTCTCATACTGAATTAACTGAAGATGAGTTAGATTCTATATCTGATTTAGATACAATTTGTTTTATGGGAACAAATGTAATTAGTGGTTCTGCTAAATGTGCTGTAATAAAAACAGCTGATAGTACTTATTTTGGTAAAGTAGCTCACACTATAACAATAGGAAAGCCTAAATCTTCTTTTCAAAAAGGTGTCGAAAATATCAGTAAATTATTAATAAAATTTATGCTTATATTAACTCCTATAGTTTTTATACTTAATGCATGGAAACATGCTCCTGTAACAGCATTTACTTTTGCTGTTGCAATAGCAATATGTATTACACCTTTACTTTTACCTGTTATATTATCATCAAGTCTTTCTAAAGGTGCTGTAAAAATGTCAAAAAAGAAAACAATTGTTAAAAAACTAGATTCTATTCAAAACTTTGGTGCTATGAATATTCTTTGTACTGATAAAACCGGAACATTAACAGAAGATAAAATTGTGCTTGAAAAGTATTTAGATATAAATGGTAACGAAGATATAAGAGTTCTAAAACATGCGTTTTTAAACTCATATTTTCAAACAGGTTTAAGAGGAAATATTGATGAAGCAGTTGTTGCAAGAGCTTTGCAAAATGATATGAATGATTACACTACGAAATATAAACTAGTAGATGAACTTCCTTTTGATTTTACACGTAGACGTTTATCTGTTATTGTTTCAGACGGTGTAAAAAAACAAATGATAACTAAAGGCGCTGTTGAAGAAATACTTGAAATATGTAATATGGTAGATTATAAGGGGCAATTATCACCTATTACAAATAAAATTAAAGATAATATAAAACAAATAGCCAAAAAGTTAAATAAAGATGGTTTAAGAGTTATTGCTGTTTGCCAAAAAAATGATATTGATAATGTTGAGAATTTTGATGTTAGTCTTGAAAAAAATATGGTTTTAATTGGATTTATAGGATTTTTGGATCCTCCTAAAGAAAGTGCAAAATCTTCTATTGAAAAGTTGAATAAGGCTGGTATTCGTGTTATTGTTTTGACTGGTGATAATGCAGAAGTTACTAAGTGTATTTGTAGTAAAGTTGGTATAAAGTCTAAAAATATAGTTTTAGGTAGTGATTTAGATAAATTGACAGATATGGCTGTTTTGAGAATTTTGAGAAGAACAAGTATTTTTGCTAAACTTTCTCCTATTCAAAAGGCTAGAATTGTTAGACTTTTGAAGGAAAATGGAAATGTTGTAGGTTATATGGGTGATGGTATTAATGATAGTCCTTCTTTAAGTAATTCTGATGTTGGTATTTCTGTTGATACTGCTGTTGATGTTGCTAAGGAATCTGCTGATATTATTTTATTGGAAAAGGATTTGCATGTTTTACTAGATGGTGTTCGTGAAGGTAGACGTACTTTTGCAAATCTATTGAAGTACATTAAAATGGCTGTTAGCTTTAATTTTGGTGAAGTTTCTTCAGTTATTATTGCTAGTATTTTGTTTCCTTTTTTGCCTATAACACCTATTCAATTGTTATTCCAGAGTCTTTTATATGATTTTGGTCAATTGACTTTGCCTTTTGAT
>OLRO01002057.1_pt1 | contig 10337 bp, 3 predicted proteins | sample 1673131 | NCBI WGS metagenome assembly OLRO01 (sample SAMEA3136757, study PRJEB25190) | human gut metagenome | biome: human gut; feature: human-associated habitat; material: faeces | place: Austria | collected 2013 | reverse complement strand
ACACATAATGTTTATATTAAGTCTAATAAGCAAACATATCCTATTCCAAGAATGTTAGAAAATTTAAGGGCTATAAAAGAAGTATATAACTTACTAGATGAACATGCTAAACTAGGAATTTTAATACATCCCGCAGGGGAGTGGCTTTTAGATAATTTTTATATAATTGAAAAAAATGCAAAAATTATAATTAGAGATTTATCTGTAAAAAAATATGTTAATTTTGTTGGAATTGCTAATGGCCAATATAAAGGGTTTGCAAGAGTGTATGTACTTGCCAAAGAAATAGTGTCATATACAGATGGAAAAATTAATGGTGATAATTTAGAAAAATTTTTATTAAGCTATCAAAATAAAAAAAATTTGAGTATGGAAGAGCTATGGAGTGTTAGCACTTTTTTGCAAATAGCCTTAATTGAAAAAATTAGATTAATATGTGAAAAAATATATTTATCGCAAATGCAAAAGCGTAAAGTTGAAAATATTGTTACTAGATTAGTTGAATTTAAAACTAGTCAGGAATTTAAGTTGCCATATAATTACAATTTAAAAATAGAGCAAAGTGTTGAATCAAAATATCCATTTATTGAATATATGTCATATAGATTAAAAAAATACGGCAAAAAAGCATATAGCTATGTTGAAATTTTAGAAGAGCAAGTTAATAAAATGGGAAGTACTATTTTGGATTGTATTAATAGAGAGCATTTTGATATTGCAACTAAAAAAATATCTATTGGTAATGCAATAACAAGTATCAATGTATTAAATAGACTAAGCTTTATAGAAATTTTTGATAATATAAATGGAGTTGAAGAGGTATTAAAATTAGATCCAGCTGGAATATATGATAATATGGATTATAAAACAAAGGAATATTATAGAAATAGCATTGAAAAAATATCTAAAAAAACAAAAATTTCAGAGCTATATATTGCACAAAAATGTGTTGATCTAGCAAATAAGTATTTTGAGGAAGATGGAAGTAATACTAAAAAATCACACGTTGGATATTTTTTGATTTCAGATGGAAAATCAGAGCTATATTCGTGTTTATTAAATAAAAAAGTAAAAATTAAAAATAGAAAATCAAAGGCAAAATTATATATTGAAGGTGTTTCGATACTCAGTGTAATAATTTCGTGCATTATTGGTTGGTATATTAATATAAAATTAAATAATTTTGCAATAGCAATAATTGCTTTTTTATTGTTAATTATTCCAATAAAAAGTATATTTGTAAAAATAATTCAATATATTTCTGGAAAAGTTGTAACACCAAAATTAATTCCTAAGTTAGATTTTTCATCAGGAATTCCTAATGAGTATGCGACAATGGTCGTTATTCCTACAATTGTTAAAAGCAAAGAAAAAGTAAAAGAAATTATGAAAAAATTAGAGGTATTTTTTATTGCAAACAAAAGCGAAAATATTTATTTTACTTTATTAGGAGATTGTAGTAGTTCAAAAAAAGAAAAAGAGGATTTTGATGATGAAATAATTAAGAGCGGAATTGAAGAATGCAATAAATTAAATGCAAAATATCCAGATGCAAATTTTCCTAAATTTAATTTTGTATATAGAAAAAGATTATGGAATAAATCTGAAAATTGCTATTTGGGCTGGGAAAGAAAAAGAGGTTTACTTACTCAGTTTAATGAATATATGCTTGGAAAAAAGCCAAATTGTTTTGCAGAAAATACATTAGAAATGGTGAAAAATAGTGGAAAACAGTTACCCAAAATTAAATATATAATAACATTAGATTCAGATACGAACTTAGTTTTAAATACAGGTTTAGAGCTTGTTGGGGCAATGGCGCATATTTTAAATAAACCTATTCTAAATGAGGAAAAAACATTGGTTATTGATGGTTTTGGAATTATGCAACCACGAATTGGTATTGGTTTATTAGAAACAAGAAAAAGCATTTTTACAAAAATATTTTCAGGGCTTGGAGGTACAGATTCATACACAAATGCAATTTCTGACTTTTATTATGATAATTTTGGTGAAGGAATTTTTACTGGTAAAGGTATTTATGATTTAAAAGTTTTTTCAGAAGTTTTGGATGGAGAAATACCAGAAAATACAGTGTTAAGTCACGATTTATTAGAGGGGTGTTATGCTAGATGTGGTTTAGCATCTGATGTAGTTTTAATGGATGGTTATCCTACAACATATAATGCATATAAAACACGTTTACACAGATGGATAAGAGGGGATTATCAAATAATTTTATGGCTTATAAAAAAAAGGTTAAATATATTATCTAAATACAAAATATTAGATAATATTAACCGAAGCCTTTCTGAAGTTTGTGTTGTTATTTTATTATTTTTAAATTTAATAATTAAAAGCAAATGGATAACAACAATTGCAATTATTTCTGTGATAATACCATATATTTTAGATGCAATAAATAAAGTTTTATATAAGAAAAATGGACAATTTAATCAAAAAAAATACTCGAAAGAAATAAGCGAAATTTGGTCAATTATAATAAAAACTTTTATAGATATTTCTTTAATTCCAGATAAAGCATATTTATCACTTAGTGCAGGAATTAAGTCTTTATACAGAATGATTAAATCTAAAAAACATTTACTAGAATGGACTACAGCAGAGGAAGCAGAAAAATTATCTAAGTCGGGATTAATTGCTTATTATACTAATATGTTACCAAATGTAATATTAGGAGCTGGCTTAATGATAGGAGCAATAATAAATAGTAATCTAGTATACATTATGATAAGTACATTATGGCTTATATCTCCAATTATTATGAACTATATTAGTAAACCAATTAAACAGAAGAAAAAATTTGATGAATTAGATAAACAAGAGCAGGAATATATTATTGAAATTGGTAAAAAAACGTGGCAATATTTTAAAGATAATTTAAATGAAAAAAGCAATTTTTTACCACCAGATAATTACCAAGAAAACAGAAAAGAAAAAGTTGTTTATAGAACATCACCAACTAATATTGGATTAGCATTATTGAGTGTTGTTGCAAGCTATGATTTAAAATATGAAACAAAAGAAAATACAATTAATTTGCTAGAAAAAATGATAAATTCAATTGTAAAATTACCAAAATGGAATGGACATTTATATAATTGGTATAATATAAAAACTTTGTTACCATTGATTCCAAGATATGTTTCTTCTGTGGATAGTGGAAATTTTGTTGGGTATTTATATGTATTAAAACAGTTTTTTGAAAATGAAACAGATAAAGATGAAAGAATAAATAATTTAATAAATATTATTGATAATTTAATTAATGAAACAAATTTTAAAGTTTTGTTTGATGAAAAAAATGGGCTATTTTCAATTGGATATAATGTAGAAGAAAATAAGCTTACTGATTCATATTATGATTTACTTGCATCTGAAGCAAGACAGGCAAGTTTAGTTGCAATTGCAAAAAAAGATATATCTGCAAAACATTGGAAAAATTTAAGTAGGACATTAACAATATTAAATAAATATAAGGGACTTATATCATGGTCTGGAACTGCATTTGAGTATTTAATGCCAACAGTAAATATTAAAAGATATCCAAATAGTTTATTAGATGAATCGTGTAAATTTATGATAATGAGTCAAATGGAATATGCAAAAAAATTAGGAATAACTTGGGGAATTTCAGAAGCTGCATTTAATTTAAAGGATTTAAATGGAAATTATCAATATAAAGCATTTGGAATACCGTGGCTTGGCTTAAAAAGAGGCTTGGCAGATGAAATGGTTGTGTCATCATATGGAACAATTTTGGCAATTAATGATGTACCAAGACAAGTTTTAAATAATATAAAAATTTTAGAGCAAAGTGGAATGTACAATAAATATGGTTTTTATGAATCTATTGATTATACTCCAAGTAGAGTTGAAAAAGGCAAAAAATATTCTATTGTAAAAACATATATGGCACATCATCAAGGTTTAATATTATTATCAATAGATAATTTGGTAAAGAATAATATTTTTCAAAATCGTTTTTTTGAAAATCCTGAAATTGAAGCAGTAGATATTTTACTTCAAGAAAGAATGCCAGATAATGTAATTATAACAAAGGAGAAGAAAGAAAAAGTTGAAAAAATAAAATATATTGATTATGATTATTATTCTGAAAGATGTTTTGATAAAAAGAATGAGGATATAAATGAATTTAATTTAATATCAAATAATGATTATTCTATTTTAATAGATAAAAACGGAAATGGTGTTAGTAGTTATAAAAATAAAATTGTTAACAGATATAAAAGAACAAGTGATAATAGCCAAGGAATTTATTTCTTTATTAAAAATATAAAGAATAAAAATATTTGGTCACCAGCTAATTTAAGTTATATAAATAAGTCAGAAAAGTATAATGTTTGTTTTTATCCAGATAAGGCAAAATTTTCTAGAAATGATGATAATATTAAAACAACAATGTCAGTAATTATTGCACCAGAAGAGCCTGTAGAAATACGAAGATTAGAGCTTAAAAATATTGGCAATGATGACAAAATATTAGAAATATCAAGTGTAATTGAACCTGTAATATCAGGAAAAAGCCAAGAATATGCACATAAAGCATTTAATAACTTATTTTTATCATTTGAACTAGAAGATGGAATAATAATTGCTAAAAGGAAAGCCAGAGATGAACACGACGAAGATTTATATTTGGCAATTAATTTATTTTCAGATAAATCAATTACTGGAGAAATGGAATTTGAATTAGATAGAAAGAATTTATGTGGAAGACAAAATTTTGATATACCAGAGCTTATAAAAGAATCAAAACCATTTTCTAAATCTATTGAAAATACAACTAATCCAATTATTGCTTTTAGAAATTCGATTGAACTAAAAGGTAATGAGGAGTGTATAATGAGTTTAATTATAGGAGTTTCTGAAAATAAAGATGATGCTGTAAAAAATGTAAAAAAATATATGAATAATGAAAATATTGAAAGAGCATTTAATTTATCTAAAGCACAGATCGAAGCGAAAATTCAGTATTTAGGAATACACGGAAAAGATGTAAATTTATATCAACGAATCTTATCACAGGTGTTATTAAAATGTGAAAATAAATTAGTAAAATTTAATGAAAATAAGTTATATCCAACAAATGAATTATGGAAGTTCGGAATATCAGGAGATAATCCAATAATACTTGTAAAAATAAAGGAAATATCAGAAATAGATATTGTTGAAACAGTTGTAAAAGCATATGAATTTTATAAAATTCAAAATATAAATATTGATTTAATAATTTTAAATGAAGAAAAAGAATCATATGAAAATTATATTCAGGAGGCAATAAATGAAGTAATATGGAATCATAATTTATCAAATTCTAATAATGGCAAGGTGTTTGTGTTAAATAATTTAAGTAATGATGATAAAGAATTTTTAAGTTTTAGAGCAGATTTAATTTTATCTGGAAATTATGGGAATATATCTAATCAACTTGATGAGTATAATTATGAATATAGTAAAGCACTAAAAAATATTAAATATCAAAGTAGAGATAATAAAAGTAAAAATGAAAAAGCTAATATATCAAATTATAAAATGAATTTAGAAGAATTGAAATTTTTTAATGAATATGGTGGATTTAGTAGTGATGGAAAAGAGTATATAATAAATGTTAATAAAAGCAAGAAAACGCCATTAGTGTGGAGTCATATTATGGCAAATAAATCCTTTGGTACAGTTGTAACAGAGGCAATGGGGGGTTATACTTGGTATAAAAATTCTAGATTGAATAGATTAACTGCTTGGAGCAATGACCCAATTTTAGATACTCCATCTGAAGTTATATATTTACAAGATAAGGAAAAAAATATTAACTGGTCTGTTACGTCAAGTCCTATGCCAGATGAAAATGAGTATTATATAAAATATGGATTAGGATATGCAAAATATATTCATTCAAGTGATGATATTTATCAAGAAATAGATACTTTTGTTCCAAAAGACGATAATGCAAAAGTAAATATAATTCATTTAAAAAACTTATTACCACAAAAAAGAAAATTAAAATTAACGTACTATATAAAATCTGTTTTAGATGAAGATGAGATAAAAAGTAATGGATTTATAAATTTAAAATTTGATACAAATAGCAATACAATAACTGCTAAAAATGTTATAAATCAGGACTTCCAATACTATATGTATATTTCATCTAGTGAAAAAATTAAATCATATACAGGAAGTAAAAAAGAGTTTTTTGGAGATGGCAATTTGTCAAATCCAGATGGAATAAAAATTGAAAAGTTTTCTGGTGTGAATTCAATAAATTGTAATGGAATAATTGCATTAAATATTGAACTTGCAATTGATGCATTGGGCTATAAAGATGTCTCATTAGTTATAGGAGCAGAGGAAAATGATATTAATTGTAAAGATATAGCTTATAAATATAGTAAAGTAGATAAGTGTACTCACGAATATAATGCAGTAATAAAATATTGGGAAGATTTAACAAATAAATTGGTAGTAAAAACTCCGAATGATTCAATAAATATAATGCTTAATGGGTGGCTTTTATATCAAACTTTATATAGTAGATTATATGGAAGGACAGGATTTTACCAATCTGGTGGAGCATATGGTTTTAGAGACCAATTACAAGACACAATGTGTTTAAAATATGTGGATTCAGATATAACAAAAAATCAAATAATAAGAAATAGCTGTCATCAATTTATTGAAGGTGATGTATTACATTGGTGGCACGAAGAAACAGGAAGAGGAATAAGAACGAAATTTTCTGATGATTTAGTATGGCTTGCTTATGTGACTTATGATTATATAAAATTTACTAATGATTATGGAATTTTAGATATAGAAACGAATTATTTAATTGGTGAAGAGCTTAAAGATGGTGAAAATGAAAGATATGATTTATTTAAAAAGTCTGATATAAAAGAGCCAATATATAATCATTGTATTAAAGCAATAAAAAAGGCGTGTAATTTTGGTGAAAATGGATTACCTAAAATTGGATCTGGTGATTGGAACGATGGATTTAGTAATGTTGGTACAAAAGGAAAAGGTGAAAGTGTATGGCTTGGATTTTTCTTATATGATGTTCTAATAAAATTTTCTAAAATATGCGAATATAAAAATGATGAAGAGACAAAAAAATATTTTATAGTAACAGCAAATGAGTTAAAGAAAAATTTAAATGCTAATGCTTGGGATGGTAGATGGTACAAAAGAGCTTTTTGTGATGATGGAACAGTTTTAGGAACAATTCATAATCAGGAATGTAAAATTGATAGTATTGCTCAAAGTTGGTCTATAATTTCAAATGCAGGAGATGAAGATAAAAAATATACTGCAATTGAAAGTTTAGAAAATCATTTAGTTGATAAAAATAATGGAATTATTAAATTATTAGACCCACCTTTTGAAAATGGAAATTTGAACCCAGGATATATAAAATCATATTTACCAGGTACAAGAGAAAATGGTGGACAATATACACATGGTGCAATCTGGGCAATTATTGCTGAAACAATACTTGGCTTTGGAGATAAATCTGTTGAATTATATAAAATGATAAATCCAATTGAGCATACAAAAACAAAGGAACTAGCAAATAAGTATAAAGTAGAGCCATATGTAATATCTGCAGATATATATGGAGCAAATAATTTAGCAGGTTCAGGAGGATGGACTTGGTATACAGGTTCAAGTAGTTGGTATTATATTTGTGCAGTACAAAATATATTAGGATTAAAAATTGAAAATGAAACTTTATCAATAAATCCGTGTATATCAAGTGAATGGCAGGAATATGAAATAAGATATAAATTTGGTGAAAGTATTTATAATATAAAAGTTCAAAATCCAAATAGAAAATGCACAGGGGTGGAAAAATTTTTATTAAATGGAGTTGAAATTCCAGAAAAGAAAATACGAATTTTAGATAATGGAAAAGTAAATGAAATTCAAATAATAATGTAAAATTAATAAAAAAGTCCTTAAAAAACTTGTATTAACTTTTTTCTTATGATATAAATATTAGTAGTTAAGTTCTATAGTAAGGGGGGCTTTCATTGGAAAATAACATTCAAAACAGCAATGATGAAATAAAAGAAAGAATAATTAAAGAGAAGAGCCAAAAAACAGTTCTAGTAGTTGATGATGAAAAGCCAATTGTAGATATATTAGTGTACAATCTAAAAAAAGAAGGATACAACACATTAGAAGCAAATGATGGCGAAGAAGCAGTAAGATTAGTTATTGAAAAGAAACCAGATTTAGTATTACTAGATATAATGCTTCCAAAAATGGATGGATTAACAGTATGTAAAAGAATAAGACATAACTACAATATTCCAATAATAATGTTATCTGCCAAAGATGAAGAAATAGACAAAATTTTAGGATTAGAGCTTGGAGCAGATGATTATATTACAAAACCATTTAGTGTAAGAGAGCTAATTGCCAGAGTAAAGGCAAATTTAAGAAAAAGCGATAATGAATATAATAAAGTTGTAGAGGAAGCAAAAGATAATGGACGTGTACCAAATGAAATAAAAGTAGGGGATTTATATTTAGACTTAGATAAATTTGAAGTTAAAGTAAGAGGTCAAGTGATTGATTTAACTTTAAGAGAATTTGAAGTTTTAAAATATTTGGCTCAACAACCAGGTCAAGTTGTAACAAGAGAAACTTTACTTGAAAAAGTTTGGGGATATGAATACTACGGTGATATTAGAACTGTAGATGTAACTGTTAGAAGAATTAGAGAAAAAATTGAATTAGATACATCTAGTCCCAAAATATTGATAACTAAAAGAAGTGTTGGTTATTATATTGCAACTAAATAAGTTGTGAAATATGGAATAGAAAGAAGGTGGAAATAAAATGTTTTTTTGTAAAATGCTTTTTATTCCACCTTTTGTAGTTTTTAGTATAAAAAAGGTGGTAGTTTATGAAAAATATTCAGTTAAAAACGACAGTAGTATTATTGATTATTAGTTCAATATTATTATCAGGAGTAAGTTTAATCAGTATTTATAATATAAATAATATTTCAGAAAATATAAATTCTGGGGAAATAATGCAAGTAATAGCAAAAAGTAAATCAACTTTAGAGCTAGTATGGGTTATATCAATTATACTTTTTTCAATATTTTCAATAATTTTTATAAATAATATTTTAAAGGTAATAACAAAACCATTATCAAATATTGTTGATAATGCAGGAAAATTTGGTGATGATAATGAAATAAAATATCTTGAGGAAGGTAAAAAAAATACAGATGATAAATTTTCCAAAACAATAAATTCTATGACAGAAGAGCTAAGACAAAATTTAGATAATGTTAATAAACAAAAAAATCAAACGGAGGCAATTTTATTACATATAAAAGATGGAATAATTTCTGTTGATTTAAATGGAAATGTAACATATATTAATCCAGCTGCAATCAATTTTTTTGATTTAACACAAGATGATAATACTTTTGACAAAATATTTAAAAAAATAGGAATTGATGTTAATTTAGAAAAAATAGTGTATCTTGATGATTTAACATCTTCAGAGCAAAAAGTATTTATAAATGAAAAATATATTAATATTTTCTTTGCACCTGTAAAAGATTTAAAGAAAATACCAAATGGAATTATAATTTTATTACAAGATATAAAAGGTGTAGGTAAAAAAGATGAAGTAATAAATGCAAGTGATGGATATGCAAGAAATTTCATTCTGGCAAAGAAGCTGGGACTGGAGGCTACATCCAAGAATATGAATGATCTGAAGCTGCAAAAGGCTCATGAAGATAAGCTGGCAGCAGAGCGTCTGGCAGAAGCAAAGGCATTTGCAGAGGATCTGAAGAAAGTAGAAGTAACATTATCCATCAAGACCGGAGAGGGCGGAAAGCTGTTTGGTTCCATCTCTTCCAAAGAGATCGCACAGGCAGCAAAAGAGCAGCTCAACCTGGATATTGATAAGAAAAAACTGGTACTGCCGAATCCAATCAAAGCTGTCGGAACGACGCTGGTACCGATCAAACTGCATCCACAGGTGACCGGAGAACTGAAAGTTGTAGTCAGAGAAGCATAGGAGAACAGATATCATGGAGGAAGCGCTGATCAAACGAGTCATGCCGCATGACGAGGAGGCGGAAAGCTCGGTTATCGGAGCCATGCTGATCGACAATGAAGCAATCATGGTTGCCTCCGAGCTGATCACGGGGGAGGACTTCTATCAGAAGCAGATGGGAGTCGTCTATGATACCATGGTGGAGCTCTATAATGCGGGAAAACCGGTGGAGCCGGTGATCCTGCATACCAGCCTGAGAGAAAAA
>OLRO01002055.1_pt1 | contig 10341 bp, 7 predicted proteins | sample 1673131 | NCBI WGS metagenome assembly OLRO01 (sample SAMEA3136757, study PRJEB25190) | human gut metagenome | biome: human gut; feature: human-associated habitat; material: faeces | place: Austria | collected 2013 | reverse complement strand
GGTGCCGGTCAGATGGGTGGTGTCGATCTCGTAGGTGTTGCGGTTGATCATTTTGATCTGTGCGCCCAGAACGCTGAGGATCTTCAGGCTCACCGCCACATCACTGATATCCGGCAGATTCTCGATCACACAGACATCCGCTGCCAGAATGGTTGCAGGCAGGACGCCCACCGCCGCATTTTTGGCACCCGAAATGGTAACTTCGCCGTGCAGGGGCTTGCCGCCCGTAATAACAAATTTCTCCAATTTTATGATCTCCTTGTCGGAGGCCCGCAGCCGCAGGCCTGTTAAGGTTCCTGAAAGCATTTTCCATAAAAGCTGCCTGATGTGCATGGGCCATAAGGCCGTACACGTACAGCTATCTTATTATACACAACTTTCACAAAAAAGCAAAGCCCCACTTGGTGTTGTTTTATTATTTTCTGTTTTGCCCATTTTCGCGCAGGATATTCCAAAATTTTGATTTCTTTTTCAGGTATTTTACAAAAACCAGATACATTGCTGTTGCGCTTTCTTTACCAGATGTGGTCTTCGCACCGTGTCTCAGTGATCCAGCCCAGCTGATAGGCAGCCACCAGCTGCTTGAGGTCGTGCACACGCTCCCGCAGCACCTCGCCCTCGTCGGTGTCCTCCACGAGAATGCGATGATTTTCGGTCTCCAGAATGTTTTTCTGGGAAATGATATCCAGATTATCCTTCACCGCTTTCTCGGCACTTTCAAAGGGCTGATGGGTGCGCAGGGACATGGTGCGGCTGGAATACACCAGCGTGTAGCCCGCAATGCCGGTCTTTTCGTGGTAGGCACGGCAGAAACCGCCGTCGATCACCACCAGCCGTCCGCCGCCTTTGATGGGGCTTTCGCCGTTCTTTTCCCGCACCGGCACGTGGCCGTTGACGATGTGGCTGGCACCGGGCAGGCCAAACTCGGCCAGAATGCGGCGGCAGACGGCCTCATCGTTATACCATGTATAATAGGGGTCCTTCACCTCGGTGTGGGTGGAAGCGTCCTCTACATAGAGCCGCTCGAAGGTGGTCATGGCACTGCGGCCAAACAGCGGCGAAAGCTTGCCGCACCACAGATACCACAAAAAATCCTGTCCGCTCTGGCGGGCAGCGCTGCCTTCCGGTGCATAGTAGCCCCGGCGGGCGCGGGCATCACAGTAGTCCATCAGTGCGCGGCCGGAGTAGTAGCGGCCCTCAAAGCGCTCCATGGCAAAGGTGCCGCGGCTGGTCATGGGCACAGCGCCATGGTAGAGCAGGTTGCCGTTCTCAATGTGGTACACGCTGCCCTTTGCATAGAGAAATTCAACATGCTGCTGCAGTTTTTCGCTCTGGCGGAAGGACTGCACCAGCTTGCGCAGCACCAGCTGTTCATCCGGGTGCAGTGCGGCCGGGTCGGCGGGGTCCACCGTGGGGAACGAGGTATCCCGCAGCGGATACTCCTTTTCGCCGATCTTTACCGTGTGCTTTTCCCAGTCGATGCGGCGCAGATAATCTCGCTCCTGCATTTGGAAGTCCGGGTTGCGGTCGATGACATGGCACTCCAGCTTGAACATCAGAATGCTGATGGCCTTGTGCATCACGGCACAGCGGTGCAGCATTCCCCTGGTGTAGGGGCCGCGGGCCGCATCGGTATGAGGCATCCAGATGGAAAGATCATCATTGCCGTAGAACTGCTCGGCCATGCGTTGCAGATGGCGCAGGTTGATGCCGTAGCAGTCCTCCAGCATTCCGTGGTTATGATAAGCCAGCGTGGTCTTGAGCACCGTGCAGATGCAGATGGGGCTGCCCGCAGCGGCACCCATCCATACTACATCGTGGTTGCCCCACTGGATATCCACATTGTGGTGGCGCATGAGCAGATCGAGGATGATATCCGGGCGTGGGCCGCGGTCGAACAGGTCGCCCACGATGTGCAGCTTGTCCACTGCCAGATGCTTGATCAGCTCGCACAGCCGCACGATAAAGCGGTCGGCGCGGCCATTTTCAATGATGCTGCCCACGATCTGGCCGTAGTACAGATCCTTGTCGTGATCCTCAAAATGGGCGTGGAGCAGCTCGTCCAGAATGTAGCCGCAGCTGGCAGGCAGGCATCTGCGCACATGGTCGCGGGTATGCTTGGAGGACACCAGACGGCAGATATCAATAAGCCTCAGCAGCGTTTCGGTGTACCACTGATCCAGCGCTTCCTCGCTGGTACAGCGTGCCTTGAGCTGGGGCAGCTTTTCGTTGGGGTAATAGATCAGCGTTGCCAGCTCGGCGCGGGTATGCTTTGGCACGGTATCGCCCAGCACCTGATCCACTTTTTCGCGAATGACACCGGAAGCGGAATTCAGAATATGCACAAAAGCTTCATTCTCGCCGTGCAGGTCGCTCATGAAGTGCTCGGTACCCTTGGGCAGCTTGAGCAGTGCCTGCGTGCTGATGATCTCGCTGGCTGCCGCCGCCTGCGAAGGATAATCCCGCGAGAGCAGGGTCAGGTACTTGAGATTATCGCGGATCTCATCGGTTTCGGTGCGCATGGTCTCCTCCATCACAACGTTCTCTCTGCCGCAGTCCGCCACAAGGACCTTGCAAAGATGTTGCTTTCCATATGTATTATTTTTTCCTTATCTTATAGTATAGCACGTCCGGGGCGAAAAGTGGTATACTGGGGCTGACAAACTTTCAGCAAAGGACTTTGGATATTATGCCGAAAAGCGATTTCGTCTCCGTTCCCTCTTCCTGCACCCTCTGCCCGCGCCGGTGCGAGGCCGACCGTGCTGCCGGACGCACCGGTTTCTGCGGCGCGGGCGGCACCTTAAAAGCAGCCCGCGCTGCCCTGCACTACTGGGAGGAGCCATGCATCAGCGGCACAAAGGGCAGCGGCACGGTGTTCTTTTCCGGCTGCACCCTCAAATGCTGCTTCTGCCAGAACTATCCCATCAGCGCCGAGGGCCTTGGCAAGGAGATCAGCGTGGAACATCTGGCAGAGATTTTCCTGAATCTGCAGGAGCAGGGTGCCAACAACATCAATCTGGTCACACCCGGCCAGTGGCGGCCCTGGATCATTGCCGCGCTGGATATTGCCCGGGCTAAGGGCCTGCATCTGCCCATCGTATGCAACACCGGCGGCTACGAAACGGTGGAAAGCGTGGAAGCATGGCGCGGATACATCGACATCTGGCTGGCCGACCTGAAATACGTCTCCTCCGCCCTCTCGGCAGAGCTTTCCTCTGCACCGGACTATTTTGCGCAGGCAAAGCCCGCCATTGAAGCCATGATGGCACAGGCCGGGCACCCGGTGTTCAATGCAGAGGGCATCCTGCAAAAGGGGGTCATTCTGCGGCACCTTGCCCTGCCCGGCCATGTTGACGACAGCTTTGCGGTGCTTGACCAGATGGCCGCGTGGAACGATGCAGACCCCGAGTGCTTCATCCCCAGCGTCATGAGCCAGTACACACCGTTTTACAAAGCCGCAGAGCACGGCATCGGACGGCGCATTACCACCTATGAATACCGCCGGGTGGTCAACTATGCCATGGACAAGGGACTGGCGCAGGGCTACATGCAGCAGAAGAGCAGCGCAAAGGAAGAGTATACGCCTTCTTTCGATTTGACAGGGGTATGAATTCGTCAAATCTCCCAAAAAAGGCTGATTATTTTCTCTTGCATCCCCGCGGAAATGCTTGCAATCCCATCCGGGCCGGATTATAATGGATACAACGATGTGTTAACAGAACTCTGATGAGCTGTAAATATCAGGAGGAGCGTTATGGAACATTTCAACCCGATCCTTGGCAACGATACCACCGGCCAGAAATTCATCACCTGCGGTGAGATCATGCTGCGCCTGACCCCGCCGAACTACGAGAAGATCCGTATGGCATCCGGCTTTGAGGCCAGCTACGGCGGCAGCGAGGCCAACATTGCACTGGCACTGGCTAACCTTGGTGTGGACAGTACCTTCTTCAGCGTGGTGCCCAACAACAGTCTGGGCAAGAGCGCCGTGCGCTGGCTGCGTTCCAACGACGTGCACTGCACCCCTATGATCCTGACCGAGCCGAACGAGACTCCTTCCAACCGTCTTGGTACTTATTATCTGGAGACCGGCTACGGCATCCGCCCGTCCAAGGTCATCTATGACCGCAAGCACAGTGCCATTACTGAGTACGATTTCTCGCAGGTGGATCTGGATGCTTTGCTGGACGGCTACGACTGGCTGCACCTGAGCGGCATCACCCCGGCACTGGCACCCAACTGCCGCACCCTCATTCTGGATATGCTCAAGGTCGCCAAAAACAAGGGCCTGACCGTCAGCTTCGACGGCAATTTCCGCTCCACCCTGTGGAGCTGGGAAGAAGCCCGCGATTTCTGCACCGAGTGCCTGCCCTATGTGGATGTGCTGCTTGGCATTGAGCCGTACCACCTGTGGAAGGATGAGAGCGACCACTCCAAGGGCGACTGGAAGGACGGCGTTCCTCTGCAGCCCAGCTATGAGCAGCAGGACGAGATTTTCCAGCACTTCATCGAGCGGTATCCCAACCTCAAGTGCATTGCCCGCCATGTGCGTTATGCGCACAGCGGCAGCGAGAACAGCCTGAAGGCCTTCATGTGGTACGACGGCCACACCTTCGAGAGCAAGCTGTTCACCTTCAATATTCTGGATCGTGTGGGCGGCGGCGATGCTTTCGCCAGCGGCCTGATCTACGCCATGCTGCACGATTACAAGGCTATGGACATGATCAACTTTGCGGTGGCAAGCAGCGCCATCAAGCACACCATCCACGGCGATGCCAACATCACCGATGATGTGAGCACTATCCGCAACCTGATGAACATGAACTACGATATTAAGCGGTAAGTTTTATCGCCGTACAGAGAACGCCCGCCGGGTCTCCCCGGCGGGCGTTGCTTTTTCTATCAGATATACCGCCCGGTGATGCTCTCCGGGTTCTGTCTTACCTGTTCCGGAGTACCTGCCGCCACGATGCGTCCGCCGGCATCGCCGCCGCCCGGCCCCATATCCACAAGGTAATCCGCATTGCGGATCACATCCAGATCATGCTCAATGACCACCACGGTGGCACCGTTCCCGATCAGCTTCTGGAACACGCCCAGCAGGGTCTGTACATCCAGCGGATGCAGGCCGATGGTGGGTTCATCGAACACGAACACACTGTCTGCCTGCCCCTTGCCCATCTCGCTGGCAAGCTTCAGCCGCTGGGCTTCGCCGCCGGAAAGGCTGGGTGTCTCCTCGCCAAGGGTCAGGTAGCCAAGGCCCAATTCTTTCAGTACCTGCAGGCGCTGGCGCACAAGCTTGCAGTCCGCACAGGCTTCCAATGCAGTGGACACATCCATGTCCATCAGGTCGGCCATGGAGGCTGGTTCGCCGTTCGCCGTGGGCAGCTTCACTGCCGCCGCTTCCCGGCTGTAACGCGAACCGCCGCAGTCCGGGCAGGGCACTTCTACGTCCGGCAAAAACTGCACATCCAAACTGATGACGCCGGTGCCGTCACAGGTGGGGCACCGCAGCTTACCGGTGTTGTAAGAGAAATCGCCCGCCTTATAGCCGTGGTCTTTGGCATCCTGCGTTTTAGCAAACAGCTTGCGCAGCTCATCGTGCACATTGGCATAGGTGGCCACGGTGGAGCGCACATTGATGCCGATGGGCGTTGCATCGATCAGCTTCACCTGCGCGATTTCCTCGGCCTCCACGCTTTTCACATGCGCTGGCAGGGCTGTGCCATTCACCTTTGCCTGCAAGGCCGGGACCAGGCTTTCCAAAATCAGGGTGGTCTTGCCGCTGCCGGACACACCCGTAACCACGGTCAGCCGCCCCTTGGGCAGTTCCAGTTCCAGCGGCTTCACAGTATGGATGGCCGAGGTTTCCAGATGGATGCGGCCCTGTGCAAACAGCTCATTTTCCGGCACATGCGGCCGGGCGTTCACCCCCGCCCTGCCTGCAAGAAACGGGCCGATCTGAGAAGCCGCGTTCTGTTCAATTTTCGGAATGCTGCCCTGCGCGATCACATGTCCACCCTTTGCACCGGCTTCCGGCCCCATCTCGATCAGCCAGTCAGCCTCCTTTAAAATTTGGGTATCGTGATCCACCAGCACCACCGAGTTGCCATCGGCCACAAGGTCGTGCATCACATCGGTCAGGCCTTCAATGTTAGAAGGATGCAGCCCGATGGACGGCTCGTCCAGCACATAGAGCACACCGGTGGTACGGTTGCGCACCGCACGGGCCAGCTGCATCCGCTGGCGCTCACCGGTGGAAAGAGTGGAAGCGGAGCGGTCCAGCGTCAGGTAGCCAAGGCCCAGCGAGAGCAGCCGTGCCGCTGCCGTCTGGAAGGATTCGCAGATATTGCGGGCCATGGGCCGCATCTCTTCCGGCAGACTGTCCGGCACACCCGCCACCCAATCGGTAAGCTGCACAAGAGTCATCTGACAAGCCTTGTCCAGCGTGATGCCCCGCAGCTTTGGGGTACGAGCCGCATTACACAGCCGGGTGCCGCCGCAGTCCGGGCAGATGCCTTGCCGCAGGAACTTTTCCACCCGCTTCATGCCCTTTTCATCCTTGACCTTGGAGAGGGCGTTCTCCACGGTATAGGTGGCATTGAAATAGGTAAAATCCAGCTCCCCGGCCTGATTGGAATTTTTGTTATGATAAAAAATGTGCTTTTTCTCCGCCGGGCCATGGAAAACGATATCCTTTTCCCGGTCGGTCAGGTCGCGGAAGGGCACATCGGTGCGCACGCCCATCTCCCGGCAGATATCCACCATCAGCGACCACATCAGGCTCTTCCACGGGGCCACGGCACCTTCGTCGATCGTAAGAGAATCGTCCGGCACAAGGGTGCTCTCGTCCACGGTCATCACCATACCGGTACCGCTGCAGGTGCGGCAGGCACCCTGACTGTTGAAGGCAAATTCTTCAGCGGAAAGCGCGCGCACGCTGGCACCGCACTGCGGGCAGAGCAGCGGCTTTTCTGCCGCCACGGCAAGGCTGGGTTCCAGCCAGTGGCCGCACTGCGGGCAGGGATAGCTGGAAAGACGGGAGAACATCAGGCGCAGACTGTTCAGCAGTTCCGTGCCGGTACCAAAGGTGCTGCGGATGCCCGGCACAGCGGGCCGCTGATGCAGTGCCAGTGCAGCCGGAACATACAGCACTTCGTCCACCGATGCCTTTGCCGCCTGCGTCATGCGGCGGCGCGTATAGGTGGAAAGTGCGTCCAGATACCGGCGGGAGCCTTCGGCGTAAAGCACGCCCAGCGCAAGGCTGGACTTGCCCGAACCGGACACGCCCGCCACACCCACGATTTTGCCCAGCGGCACATCCACATTCACGTTTTTCAAGTTGTGCACCCGCGCGCCGCGGATCCTGATATGGTCGACCATCTTCTTTTCCCCCTGCCGTCACCGCTTCTTTTTTAAATAGTACCCAATGCCGATGATATCTGCCAGCGCCCAGCCGACGGGCACGCTGAGCCAGATGCCGGTAACGCCCATCGGCGTGGCCGAAAGCAGATAGGCCAGCATCAGCGGCAGAGCAAACAGCAAAATGCTGCCGGTGATGGGGCCTTTGGTCAAACTACGCTGCATTGTTTCCGATTCTCCTTTTTATAACGCTGTTTCAGCCGGTGCACTGGCTCTGCCGCCGTCCCGCCTTGAAAGAGACTGCTCTCTTCCTGCAAACTTCTGACGGTACTCTCTGGGCGTGCAGTGCTTGATCTCCCGGAAGGTCTTTGTAAAGTAGCTGGTATCCGAAAAGCCGCAGTCGGCACCGATCTCGCCGATCTTCATGCTGGTGGAAAGCAGCAGCTCGGCGGCCTTTTCAATGCGGTACTGCTTGACATACTGGATGGGTGTGATCCCCAGCAGCTGCCGGAAGCTGCGCAGGCAGGCGCTCTCACTCAGGGCCACGCAGTCGGAAATGCGCTCCACGTTCAGTTCCTCAGCATAATGCTCTTCCACAAAACGCAGCATCTGTTTCATGCGCTGGGCCGCGATCTGCTCCTGCTGAGAGACCTTTGTTTTTCCACCCTCGCACTGCATTCCCAGCAGATGCACCGCCGCCGAAAGATGGTACCGCGCCTGATTCTCATAGTCAAAGACCTCTTGGGCCACTGCGTCCCAGACTTCCCGCAAATGGCAGAGCACGGCCTTCTGCCCGTCGTCTGCCTCGTCCAGCAGAAAGAACGCCGGTGCTCCCGGCTGAAGCAGCGGGTGTACGAGCTTTTGCCAGAAGATGGTATCCATGCCGCCGATCAGGCGCGGATGGAATACCCCGGAATGCAGCAGGGCATCCCCGGTCTCAGCCTGCTCCACCGCATGGAACACTCCGGAATTGACAAACACGCCCTGCCCGGTCTGCAAAACCAGCCGGGCTTTGCTCACGTCCACCGCCAGCGGGCCTTTTACGGCAAGGATGTATTCAAACTCTTCATGCCAATGCCATGCTACCGAGTAGCTTTTGAGGTCCTCTTCATAGCAGGCAATAGGAAACAGTGCGCTGCCGTGCTGCACCAGTTCCCTGCCCTCGTCATCCGCCACAACATCCGGCAGGCAGTTGAGCCCGCCCGCTGCTGCACAGCCGGTCTGAAATGCCACGATCAGCCATCTCCTTTCCGTCAAGGTGCACATCCGCATCCGCGCCGGTTTTGTTGTATCAATCGGGCGTTTTTATCCTAATATTCCGCTCCGATGTGTGATATTATTACATCAGCAAAGTACAAGATGCATTGCAAGTATAACACGCTTCCCGGAGGAACTCAAGATTTATGGTACAGCTTCTGCTTCCGATCATTTACATCTCGTTCATCAGTCTGGGCCTGCCGGATTCCCTGCTGGGGTCGGCGTGGCCCTCCATGTATCCGGCGCTCGGTGTGCCGGTGTCCTATGCGGGGCTGATTTCCATGATCATCTCCTTTGGCACCATTGTTTCCAGCCTGAACAGCGACCGGCTCACCCGTGCGCTGGGTACCGGAAAAGTGACCGCCCTCAGTGTGGCCATGACAGCTGCCGCGCTGTTCGGCTTTTCGGTCTCCACACAGTTCTGGATGCTCTGCCTGTGGGCCGTGCCCTATGGGCTGGGTGCAGGCAGCGTAGACGCGGCCCTGAACAACTATGTTGCCTTACATTATAAAAGCCGCCACATGAGCTGGCTGCACTGCATGTGGGGCATCGGCACCATGATCAGCCCCATGGTCATGGGCCGGGTGCTGGCAGGCGGCGGGCCGTGGACATCCGGCTACCGGTACATTGCCCTGTTCCAGATCCTGCTGAGCGCAGTGCTCTTTTTCAGTTTGCCGCTATGGCAGAGCCGTACTGCAGGCACCGACACCGAAACTGCTTCGACGCATGCGTTGAGCCTTGGACAGGTATTCCGTCTGCCGGGTGCCAGAGAGGTGATGCTGTGCTTCTTCTGCTACTGTGCATTGGAGACCACGGCCGGTCTATGGGCCAGCAGCTACCTCACGCTGACGAAAGGCGTTGCCGCCGGCACTGCCGCCAGCTTTGCCAGCCTGTTCTACATCGGCATCACCGCCGGGCGCGCCGCCTGCGGCTTTTTGACCCTGAAATTCAACGATACGCAGATGATCCGCATGGGTCAGTGCATTCTGGCCGCAGGGGTGCTGGCTCTGCTGTTGCCCGGGCCGCAGATCCTTGCCCTGAACGGTCTTGTTCTGGTAGGGCTGGGCTGTGCGCCCATCTATCCCAGCATCATCCACTCCACGCCGGAACACTTCGGCGCGGACAGATCGCAGGCGGTCATCGGCATCCAGATGGCAAGCGCCTATTTGGGCAATCTGGCCATGCCGCCGCTGTTCGGCGTGCTTGCCAACAACATCACCCCGGCGCTGTTCCCCTTCTATCTGCTGGTAGTTCTGGTGCTGATGGTGCTGATGCACCGGCAGCTGGTGCGCAAAACGGCGCACATCTGAAAGGGTCCAGCCTGCTAAAGTTAAAGGGACTGCCGTACCTCATTTGGTGCGGCAGTCCCTTTGCTATTTATTTAGTTATTTGTAAAGAACTGCGTTCAAAACTTATTGAGCATCTTTTTCAGCTTTGCCAGTTCCTCTGCATCGCGGGTGTCATCCAGCAGAGTGAGGGCATCGTTGAAATAGTTGCGATCCAGATAAGAGTGGGTGGCGTTGGCGTGGGCGGCCATAGCCTCCAGCACAGCATAGCCGGAACGCACCAGCGGGTGGGTGGCAGGCACGCTGCCGCCCTCGGCCACCAGCGCAAACTTGCTTTCCGCCATATCCTCCAGCAGGGCGCTGTAAGCGTTGTTGGGGTCGGTGCCGTGGTTCTGCAGACCCTGATACAGCAGCTGTGCCACAACAAGGCTGGCAG